>Ga0065711_1000997_pt1 | contig 50327 bp, 29 predicted proteins | sample Hoacrofraction12_FD_59098 | JGI IMG/M metagenome (GOLD analysis project Ga0065711, IMG submission 59098) | Hoatzin crop microbial communities from Cojedes, Venezuela - Epithelial fraction 12 v2 (version 2) | ecosystem: Host-associated > Birds > Digestive system > Esophagus > Crop | place... | reverse complement strand
TGTGTGACTCCTGGGCTGCCCGCAGTCAACGTTTGCAATAAAATGATCCTTTCTCTCTTCTGACTGTGTCTGCTGAACCATGTTCTGGGTGGGGAGATGTTGTTTGGTGATGAGTGGTAGGGGAGGAGTTTGGGATGGTCCCTTGTGCCAGCATCCTGGGGGTCAGCGGGCATCGGGGCTGAGTTCAGGGTCTTTGGGAGTCAAAGCGCAGCACAGTCCCGCAGGAGTTGGAGGCCAGACGGCCCACTCTGCTCGTGCTAAGGCCTGGAGTGTGCTGGGAGCAGCTGAGAGCGAGGGTAACATGGAGGCAGATACGCTGTCCACGAAGGGCTGAAGGTCCTCATGCAGCCACTCTTACCTGCAGCTCGCTGTCCCCTGCGGCCCACATCTCTGCATACCGATTGTCGGGCAGTTTCTTCAGACCCCCCTTAACTCACGCCAGTGGTAGAGATGACCTGGCAGGCGGCTAAGCACCACAGAGCTGCTCGCTCAGTGCCCCGCAGGGAGCTGGCGGGGAGAATCGGGAGGGTAAAAGTGACAAAACTCCTGGGTTGAGTTAACGACCGTTTAAAAGTGAAACAAAAAATGGTACAGTAAAAAAAAACCACCACCAAAGACCAGAGCAGAAACTAAAGCCCAAGCCAAACAAGTGATGCACAGGAAAGCAATTGCTCTCCAGCACCCAAGCAAGGCCCAGCCAGACCGCTGCCAACCTCCACCCCCGCAGCTTCACTGCTGAGCCCAGCATGGCACACTGTGGGACGTCCCTCTGGTAAGGGGGAGTCAGCTGTCGCGGTTGTGTCCCCTCCCAGCGCCTTGGGCACCCCCAGCCTTCTCACTGGCAGGGCAGGCAGAGGAGCACAAAAGCCCTTGATGCTGTCAGCACTGCTCAGCAAGAACTAGCGCAACCCTGGTTTTCGATTTAGCCTGGAGAAGTGCCAGGTGCCCACCAAAGCAGCTCTCTCACTTCCCCTGCTCAGCTGGACAGGGGAGAGGAATGTTAAGAGAAGGACGGGAGCAGATCATTCACCAACTGCCATCACGGACAGAGCAGATTGAACTTGGAGAGAAAATAAAGTTTAATTTATCATCAGTCAAATCAGAGTAGGATAATGAGAAAAAAAAGTAAATCTTAAAACCCCTCCCCCCTTCCCGTCCATTCTTGCCGGGCTTAACTTCACTCCTTTTTCTCTCGCTCCTCCCCCCAAGGGTCACGGGGGGGGACGGGGAATGGGGGATGCGGTAAGTTCATCACACGTTGTCTGTGCCACTCCTTCATCCTCAGGAGGAGGACTCCTCACACTCTTCCCCTGCTCCAGCGCGAGGTGCCTCTCACGGGAGAGAGTTCTCCACAAACTTCTCACAAACTACCCCAGTGTGGGTCCCTTCTATGGGGTGCAGTCCTTCAGCAGCAGGCTGCTCCATGGTGGGTCCCCCATGGGGTCTCAAGTTTTGCCAACAAATCTGCTTCAGCATGGGCTTCTCTCTCTCCACAGGGCCACAGGTCCTGGCAGGAGCCTGCTCCAGCACGGGCTTCCCACGGTGTCACTGCCTTCTTCAGGCATCCATCTGGTCTGGCGTGGGGTCTTCCACGGGCTGCAGGTAGATATCTGCTCCATTGTGGACCTCCATGGGCTGCACGGGGACAGTCTGTCTCACGATGGTCTTCATCACAGGCTACAGAGGAAAATCTCTGCTCCAGCACCTGGAGCACCTCCTCCCTCTCCTTTTTGCACTGACCTTGGTGTCTGCAGAGTTGCTCCTCTCACATCGTCTCACTCCCCTCTCTCAACTGCAGTTTTTTCTTCTTAAATGTGTTATTAGTTTTTTCTCACCGCAGTTTTTTCTTCTTAAATGTGTTATCACAGAGGTGCTACCACTGTTGCTGATTGGCTTGGCCTTGGGCAGCAGCGAGTCTTAGAGCTGGAATTAGAGTGGAGTAACAGGATCTTCTTGTGGATGATTCAGCTCTGTTGAAGCACAGCACCCAGGAGGTGCTAACAGGGAGCTTAAGCAACTAACTTAGATGTAGAAATCCACTTTGCAGATATCTGAAATCAAGCAAGATTGTCTTTGCTGGCCACAGCTACTAAGTGAGCAGTGAGGATATCTGTTTACATCCTATTCTGGAACTGGGAATACATTTTTTGCCCATGCACATGTAAGATTTTTCTTACATGAGTAAGGTACTTCCCTATCCTGTGGTAACCTGCTGCGTGACCTGCATTAAGCAAGCATTCCTGGGAGACACTTCTGCTACCTGCTAACCCCACAATTGCTTTATTTTTGATTGAAAACTGGCTGTCATTATTGATACCTGACATAGCTTGACTTATGCCTGGTAGCCCACAAAGGAAAAGTAAGGAAAGCATTAATACAAATTTTAGCACCTGAGTCACTGACAGCATTCAAGACATCACACTGTAGAAGTCTTAAGAACCAGCTAAATGCTGCTTAAGGATCTGATTGTATTAGTTCCTTTACTCCCACCGCGCAGAGTCCTATCAGTCATTCAGTATCATGCCCACTGCTCGCATTTCCAACCAGACATGAAGAAAAAGCATGAAGCAAAACATCAGAGGAAATGAAACCTGCCAATATCAAATGTCTCCATTTTTTTCCTTTCCTGATAAACTCCCTTATTCCCCTCCCGAAGTTATCTATTTGCTGATGCAGGGGTGAATCATACTGTGGAGCTGATGAGGATTTAAACGCAAAAAGCCTTAATATAGCCTGCTGTATAGTTTGTCTCATACACTTTGCAAGCAGCCGGAAAGGACTGAACAGAGTGTTTATGCATGACTGGTGAAGTACTTCCATGCCATTGTGTGTTACAATGTTTGCATAAACATTTTTTCTCATAAAATATAAGAACTTGAACCCTTCTCTAGCATAAGTACATTAAGCACATTTGTGTTTGCACATGTGTTTTTGATTGTGTATTTCACAAGATCATTAGCAGGCATTGCTCAAAAACAAGTAATGAACTTATGAAATTCATCCTTAGTAGTTAAATTCAAGACTACAAGTTGATCTCTGTTTTGGAACTAGGCATATATTAGTTCTGTTTGAACTGGATAAATGTTTCAGCAGCAGCAATATTCCGTTATATTTTCATTTTGTCCTTCAGGGTACAAAAGTGGTGTTTGTATTTTGAGTAAATTTCTATCATTGGATACAGAAAACAGGACTGTGTACTGTAAGATTTTACCATAAAAATTACTTCTCAGTGTAGATCATCATAGAATCAATAGAATGGGTTGGAAGGGACCTTGAAGATGATCTAGTTCCAGCCCCCCTGCCATGGGCAGGGACATCTTCCACTAGACCAGGTTGCTCAAAGATCTGTCCAACATGGTCTTGAACACTTCCACGGAAGGGGCATCCGCAGCTTCTCTGGGCAACCTGTGCTGGTGCCTCACCACCCTCACAGTAAATAATTTATTTCTTATGTCTAATTTAAACCTACCCTCTTTCAGTTTAAAGCCATTACCCCTTGTCCTATCACTACATGGCCCTGTCAGAAGTCCCTCTCCAGGTTTCTTGTAGGCACCCTTCAGGTACTGGAAGGCTGCAGTAAAGTGTCTCCACAGCCTTCTCTTCTCCAGGCTGAACAGCCCCAACTCTCTCAGCCTTGCTTCACAGGAGCGGTGTTCCATCCTTCTGATTATTTTTGTGGCCTCCTCTGGACCCACTTCAGCAGGCCCATGTCTTTCCTGTGCTGAGGGCTCCAGAGCTGGGCACAGTGCTCTGGACGGGGCATCACCAGAGCGGAGCAGAGGGGCAGAATCGTCTCCGTTGACCTGCTGGCCATGCTTCTTTTGATGCAGCCCAGAACATGGTTGGCCTTCTGGGCTGTGAGCACACATTGCTGGGTCATGATGAGCTTCTCGTCAACTAGCACCCCCAAATCCTTCTGCTCAGGGCTGCTCTCAATCCTTTCTCTGCCCAGCCTGCATTTGTGCTTGGGATTGCCCCAACCCAGGTGCAAGACCTTGCACTTGGCCTTGCTGAACTTCACGAGGTTAGCATGAGCCAACCTCTCAAGCTTGTCAAGGTCCCTCTGGATGTCATCCCTTCCCTTCGGCATGTCAACTGCACCACACAGCTTGATATCACCGGCAGACTTGCTGAGCATGCACTCAATCTCACTTTCCATGTCGCTGGCAAAGATGTTAAACAGCACCGGTCTCAATACCAGCCTCTGAGGAATGCCACTTGTCACTGGTCTCCACTTGGACATTGAGCTGTTGATTGCAACTCTGAGTGTGACCATCCAGCCAATTGCTTTTCCGCCGAGTGGTCTATCCATCAAATCGACTTCTCTCCAAATAATAGACTAGGATGTCATGTGGGACAGTGTCAATTACTTTGTTCAAGTCCAGTTAGATGGCATCAGTTGCTTTTCCTTTATCCACCAATGCAGTAACCCCATCTTAGAAGGCCATCAAATCTGTCAGGCACGATTATGGCATAATTGTGCTCATTTCATGCTTTACTAGAACAACGGTTCAGATAATAGTATATGCAACGAGGAAGAGACGGCTTTTTTTTGGTATCCAGTTGATTTAGCAATACTGCAGATGGATTAAATTGTTTTAGACTTATACCACAATAATAAAGTAGCTTTCATGAATTCCAGTATTATACAAATTCTAGTTGTACCTTCTGATGTTAATTAGACGCAATCAGTTAAATGTATCTTTGTAATTACATCTAAAATTAGCTGAGACCCTGCAGGGAGTCTTGTAAATTTGTCACCATGTCAAGCTGACAACATCTACAGCATTCAAAATTTCACTCAAATCTCCTGTGGCTTTTCTAGGAAAATAGTATTTCAGTGCAAACGCAGAACGGAATCAATAAGAATATCTGCAGAACTTCAGTTCTCAAGTTCTTCATCTATATAAAGAATGGTTTCTAAAAATTATTTTAAAAAATCAAGTAAACAGGATATTTACTACTGCAAATAACTCTGCATTGGAGTGAATTTTAAGCTAAGGGATACCTACTGGTGACCACTATACTGTAATAATGTTACAATTCTATCTATCTGAAATGTTTGGAAGGAACACAAGCGTTGTTAGAAATCAATGGAGACTACTCTTATCACTTGGCAAGAGAAAAGAGCACAATTTTGAACAGGCAGTGTTAAACTCTGTTTAATTTACCCATAAACTTTATTTTCCAGACTTCAGGTGCAGACACTACCAGCACAGTAGGAAAAAGCATTTAAAAAGAGCTTCCTTACTTTAAGCAATTATTTCTTAGTCATTCATACATGAATAAAAATGAAGAGGTAAATAGAATGTTTCTGCAACAGCAGCCTCAACCTTCTCAAACAGATGTGTGTGCAAAAAGGAGACCTGCTAAGTGGTTTTATTATTATTCATTTATATTGCAGATTTTTTTGCCTAGTGACTAATATCTAGGTTAACTGTATGATTGAAATGCATGCAGCGTTTTAATAACTGTTTACATCTGTAGGTTCAAGATAGCTAGCCATATTCTCCTGGGACATGATATAAATCTGACTTCAGTGAGACAACTTTCTCTCCCTGAGTTCTCTTTCATTTTCTAATGGAGATGAATAATGATGAACAATGGATTTCATATTCCAGACACGACTGCATATAGCTGTTAGAAATTAGTTGCAGTATACAGTTTATAGGAGGTAATGGAAAGGGAGATGGGGAAGATAAGCTGTGTAGAGATCATACCCATGATCAGTATTTGTGTGACAAATGTTCATCTGAGTTATCTAATTCCCTCCACCAAGTTCCTTTGAGAAATATATCTTTACTTCATATAAACGTATGCAAGACAGTTTGAACTGAAACAATTTCCTGTTCCTATGCAAAGAAATGAAAACAGGGGAAAAGATTTCCTGATTCAAAGCTAGCAAGTGCTCTCAACATTGCAAAGAAATCAAATTTAGAGGAAATGTAATACCTGAAGTATCAACAGTACTGCTAAGGTGTAGGTGGTAAGCAGTTTTTCTAACAGTAGACAGAGAAGTACAAATATACAGCAGAAATCAAACTCAGATTTCTTCAAAAATCAGCTGGAAAGCTGCTAGATGTCTGTATGTGGTTTATTACTGTGTCACTTAGGACCTTGGATGTCTAATAAACATACTGAATTAAGAATCCATTAAAATCTTTATCTGCATTATAGAAGGCATGAACCCTCAGAGGCTTTAGGCAGAATTTTTATAGGCAGCTTTCCAGAATCTTGACACATATAAATAAAGTCAAACCAAAGGAAAAAAGCAACAGCTGAGCTTTCTGTTGCTGGTGTTTCCGAGACAGAGCAGTTTACTGATTCATCATTGAATACAACCTTGCAAACTGTCAGTAAGCGCAGAGGTGACTTCATGCACTAGCAGTTCCATAATTCTATTATAACTCCCCCCTTGCTAAAGTTCACATCTCCTTGATGTCTTCTCCATTAATGCTCTCTCAGGACCCCACAGCCCTGATGTAAGGGGTTGCAGTCATAGACATGCCAGAACGTAAGTACATCGACAGCTGTGTCAAAGATCACTGAAACTACAGTGAATATTCGCATTACATTTGTTACAGCTTAGAGCTCTGAGTCCACCCCGTTAGAAATCCATACCAAGGGAAGGATTTAGCTTGCGTATTGATAGCCTTACCCAACATCCAACTATTCTGACAGCGGGCAATAGCAAACACCTAAGAAAGGTTGTAAGAAAGCAAATGTTTTGATTCTTCCTCATGTAGTCATCTGTGGTGCAAGAAATTTGGGGTTTGAGGTAATATCTTTGTGATCAACAGCTGGATAACAGATTAACAGCTCATTTTCATCTATGAAGCTGGTTGCTTTTCTGCAATGTAAGCATTGGCCTTTGCAACACATTGTGGCAGAGCTCCCCAGTTTCATTATACAAGGCACTAATAAAAATCTGTGCTCTTTTTAATCTACCTCTTTGTAATTTCATTTTATAGCCCTGATTTCTTGAAAGAAAAACTAATACTTGAATGGTAAACTCTAAAATAATCATTCCCTCTTCATCTTTTCCATGCATTCCTGTCACCTTTCCCTTCTGTCTTCGCTTTTCCAGACAGAAAATTGCTAGCCTTTTGCTCTTCTCTTCACTCCCTCTGTACTTGAGTGGTCTTTGTATTCCAGAGACATGGAGTGAGGAGGTCCTGTCTGTATTCCAGCACAAGATCCTTAGTTTAGGTGCTGAGCTCAGAGGAAATCAGGCACAATTTCACTAGCATGCTGTTTCCTTTTGGTGGAGGTATACCTAGATATGTAACCGTTGGTGGCTTGCTCAGATAAATGTTTTCTGATTAATCAAACACTAGGCCTGCAGGCAGCTTCAGGGTTGGACAGTGAGTAGTTTTACCTGCCATACAGTGTAAATTGTAACTTTTCAGCACAGACAGAACTAAAGTTTACGAGTGTCGGATGACCATCTAGCGACAATGCCGCTTCTTAGCTTTTTGTGATTGCTCATTCTGTGGAGTTATCATCCCCTGAGAACAGTGGGGAAAGAAATTTCTTGGGTTGATGTTTGCTCCTAAGTACAAAGTAACTAGGCAGTCCTTATTTACCCTCTTGCATATTCAGCTCTTCCCGCCGCTCCAACCTTTTGCAAACCAGCGCACAAGTTTCCCTGCAGGAATAGTATATGCATGGTGTAGTCCACATGGAGGAATCTACTCGCATGTACTCAGCAGGACCTACCCTAGCAGTGAGAGAGGAAAGAATCTGACAACTAATGGAAATAATCACTTCCTCTAACAGTTTGGCTTTTGCCAACCTAAGTGTGTTTCCTTATCACTAGCAATTTTCTACGGAAGGTGTAACTCTCAGCAAATATTCTTTACTACTGGCTAGATTGAATAGCTGCAGACAGGGTGTAACCACCACATTCAGGTGGAGCTCTTGCTTGTCTGACCAGAGTGGCTTGTCCTTGAAAAATCAATTGGGTCTGTAAGGGGTTTATTTCAATCTCCCCATGGATCTCTAATGGACACTTGAGAGTTCTTTAAGTGTTTAGACACCATTTCTCCTCCTTTCCACTACCCCCCAGTCTTTGTTTCCATTTGAATTACCGGACTGGAGAGATTTATTTTTGCAGTGTTTTGAAGGATTAGAGTATCACAGTGTCTACTCCAGTACACAGCAGTAAGGAGATGGTGGCAGTGCGGAATGCCAGATCAGACTAATGATTACTCTAAACCACTGTCCGCTCTCTGATTAACATCAGATTTTTACCTTTCTGTGTGAAACTTACCCTGCCTGCAGAGAAAGTTTTTTCTTTATCTGCTAACCAGAAAGTGATGTATACCCTAATCAAATGCTACCTACAGTAAACAAAGAATATTTTCATTCTGAACTCCTTTAGCTCTTCCGCTGCTGCGCTGATTTTTAAATGCATGTTTTTGTATGCTTGACAGGACTATTCCAGAGGTGTGTTTTGGATAGATCATCTTAGCACACCAGACACCAGAATTTAGGGTTCCCTTGAAACTTCTCCAATTGTCCAAAACTGGAACTTGATCTACACATCTATCTTCTTTTTCCATACACACTCTTCACTTTAGATTTCAACTAAATTTAATTGAAGAGTACTGTATAAAAAGAGAATAAATTTTTTTCTGAGGATTTTTTCAAGTAATACTACTGCTAAGCTATTAAAAATGAGTGAATATCCTATTCAAATAAATACTAACCTCACAGTAGTAAAAAGTAAAATTTGTCTCTTAAACCAAAGGTATACTGAGACAATCACTATTTCAGCAACACATTTATTTTCAGGAAATTCAGTCTGATTATTTATGATTGAAAGTTCAGCAGACCACAGCCAGTTCTGTTTGACAACCCCAATAAAAACTTTTAATTCCTTCCATTTCAAAAAGAAACAGAAGCTTTGCAAACACACGACAGTTCAGGCTAAGGAATTTGAGAACACACACGGGCATGAAATTTTAATCTAGAACTTACAGTCTGTCCATTTGCCCCACTGAGTGCTCTATTTCTATCAGATGAGTTCCCACTAACTATTCAGTTCAGCTCACTTCATGGTTTAGCGCAGTTTATTTTTGTAAATTAAGATCATATTCTATTAAGAAACCAAGAGAACAGGTTGCTGGTAAGATCACAAATCAGACTTTCATGTGGCACAAGATTTCTGGAAGGACCACAAGAGTTAACCTAAAAGTTTACCAACATAGTTTTCTTTCCTGAAAGTTCTGGGGACATAATGCCACAAGCTTGTCTCACTGTAGCGATACAGATGTAACTGACGAAAAATAAATCTGAAGTACAACAACATCAGGATTGTCTGTGAAATAATTCTGCCAAAGATGAAAGGACAGTTGTGCTCTACTGTAGGACTAAAAAGAAATCAGTTTTCCTAGAAAACTGTCTACATCAAATGCATCTAAATTTATCTGGAAAGCAGAATGTTCTTTGCATGATGAGAATTCATAGGCATCCATCAGAGCTATGCTATTTTATCCAAAATAAATCACACTATTCCTCAAGCAAAACCAAGGCCCTATAAACCAGCAGCTTTTTTCTAGGTCCAACATTTTCTAGAGGTGGTTGGTTTACATAACTCTATGTCAGTTTTTAAGAGGTCAGGAACACAGGCAAATAGAAACTTGCAAGGAAGGGATGGGTGACATGTCAGAATAATATATATTTTTATTGCCCAAAAGTGCATATTAAAGCAAAGTTATCTTTGTTTATTTACAGTCTCATTATTCCCAGAAAATGTCTTCCTTTTAAATTAGACCGTTTAGTGAAAAACAGGTCTCTCAACGTCTCATGAACCACATGGACTCAGTGACCACATTTATGAGCCCTGTTGATGTTTCTTGGGAGGTAAAGGGGAGGATTTGCAATGGTGAGGATCACTTAGCAGGTTGAAATACAGTAACAGCTTTATGTTTCTAAAGAAGCAGTGAGAAAATGAGAACAATCATAACATGACAGACGAAAGATCTGTCTAGTTTAGTATGCTGTACTCAGTAATGGCCAATAGAGGATTCCTAGGGAAAAGTATAAAGAAAATGAGAGAAACATAGTTCTCAAGAATTGCCTCCCAGCTTCAGCTCTTTGTTCTGAAATTTTCTGAACCAGAGCTGACATGTTTTTTTAACAGCCCTTCATCATTTTTCCCTTCTATTAATGTATTAAATCAGTTTTGAACACCAGCAAACTTTTAGCATCTGCCACAGCCTGTGGCAAGGAATTACATAGATTTGTTCCGTATTTTGTTTTTTTTTACTTTGTTTATTATTAGCCTGTCATAAACTATTTCCATACATGCACATCAATATTAGAGTAGCTATGGAGAACAGTCCTGACAGCTTAATATTTTTTTTTCCAAAATTCTTAAACTTCCCTCCTGTTTTATGCACTCCTGAATTCACTGAACAGATTATTTGAGAATCTTTGAACCTAAGTTACCTAATACAATATATACTGAGTTAATCTGTTTCCTTAGATAAGGAACATCCTCTCAATAGATTAATTACTGAAATTCCTGTCATTTGTGCAAAACTTTAATTATCTGAAACTATTCGGTAACCCCCATTACATCCAGACAATTGAAATTTGACTGTAATTAGCTGCTGATCCAACAACAAGATTGGTTGGAGCAGTTAGGGCAGGCATCTTTGGTTTTGATCTTTGCCACTGTTAAATCTCTCCCAATAGTTAATGTTATTGACTTTTGACAATTTGATTCCATAACAGTGATGCATTGAGGTTTCAAATTCATCTATCTTTCTCTGATCCCAGAGTCTCTGTATTTCCTAAGCTCTGTTACTTCTCTGTTAATAAATTGCTCTAAGCTGTCACACCAGTGGCGTACAAAGATAAGTTCCCTATCTTACATCTTTTTGCATGGCGAGTCAACTTTGAATGGGTTTTTTTTGAGGCCACTTCATAAGCACATTGTTTTCTACAATATTTCTGTCACCCTAGACCACCTTCATTATAAATACTTATAATATGCATTTCTTCCCACTAGTATACGTGAGTTTTTTAAGGCATCACTGAGATCCTCCTCAGCTATGAAATTTACTACTACTTTTTTTGCCAATGTTCACCATGTTGTTTTCTCATATTATAGCTTCGTACTTTCTTGAAATTACCATTTTATTATCTGCTTCAACTAGTGCTAGCATCTCTCATGTCAGTACTACCTTCAGATGTCATTAGATTATTGTCAGTATGCTCTCTGAGTGCTTAAACAATGAGACATTTAATAAACCTGTTCCTAACACTAATTTCCAGACAGATTGCTGTTATTCATTGCCTGTTACATTCATTGTTCTGGCTAGCTTAAGATACATCACAGTAACCCTATTCAAGCTAGTTCAGACTCACTTTCAGCTAAGATTTTTTCATGGGGATTCAAGTCATCATGGCGATGGTGTTGGGACCGTGATTGCAGACCACTTCTGTTAGGCTTCAGCCCTTATCTCTAACCCTGCACCCTAGTCTCTTATACTAATTCTTTTCACTAGACCCTAAAGCAAGCCCTTACCTTGAAACCCCTAAGCCCTATCCGCTTGCACTAATCTCTTAGCCCTAACCCATTGCTGTAACTCTAACCCTAACCTGTTTGGCCATTGGGAGGCAGAAGCACGCAGGGATTTTGAGGTAGTGGAGCAAAGGAGAAGTCTCTGCTGCCCAAATTAATTCCTATCAACAGGGCATACCATTTTTGTACAAAATGGCCTTATTCTCTTTGGCTGTGTGAACAAACATGGTGTAGGGTTCAGGGCACATCTTCCCAATGTCAGTGAAAGACTTTTCTTACATTGCAGTGAAAGCAAGACCCCAGCACTTCATTTCTCAAAATGAAGTGTATGTGTCCAGTTACCTTAGCTTCCATCTGTCACATACGATTATGTTTTCTCTACTTATTCAATGTTGATGGAAAAGAAGGCATGACTGAGTTCAGGGTTGCTTCAGTGATTACACTGCAAAAAAAGTGATATGTTTGGGAAATAGTTGCTAATCCTGCTGTGATGTGTGCAGTTTGCAGTCAGGGATTTACACAGATGGATGCAGATGAAGTGGTCTATACAGTAATTTTATACATCAAATTTATACAGGATTTTTTTTAAATCTGTATTTAGGATATATATGATCTGACTTGTGATGTGAAATGGCTATAAAGCACTAGATATTCTTTCCAAACCCATGCATCTACTTCAGTGTGGAAAAGATTCCTTTCCCCTTGAAAGGGACTTGAACTTCAAAGCAGAATTTCAAAGCATAACCAAGTTAATGGACAATGGTTTTCTCTTAAAGTGGTGAGCTACCTTAGTGGAGAAGTAGCCCAGTCATGGGAGATCTGTCAACAGAGCAGGTCGTCAAGAGTCCTTCTCATGGGACACTGATATTATTCTTATTTAAAGTCATATCTAAGCTTTTCTTGACTTTATCTTAAAAAATGTCCTTGGATCATTAATCAGAGCAGTATTTCTGATATTGCTTTTGTAACTCTTAAGTTGCTATAACTCAAAAAGACAAGAAAAGTCTGAAGAGACATTTAGAAGATATAGGCCTGGGTTGCAAAGAGGCTTAAGGAAGATTTAATGTTTAGGAGTCCGAGGTAGAAAATCCAGGCTAAAGCTGTAGATTTACTCTGTGACTTTGGATAAGCCAGTAAACTATCAGATATATGGAAGACCTTTTGCAAATGAGAGCTAGCTCATAGAAGTGTTGCAAAAAGAGCAAAGACTGAGTCATGTAGATAGAATGCTATACAGGCACCTGTGACGGGTTGTACCTGGCTGGATGCCAAGTGCCCACCAAAGCCACTCTATCACTCCTGCTCCTCAACTGGAGAGAAAATATAACAAAAGGCTCGTGGGTTGAGATAATGACAAGGAGAAATCACTCACCAATTACCATCAGGAGCAAAACAGATTCGACTTGAGGGAAAATTGATTTAATTTATTACCAATCAAATCGAAGTAGGGTAATAAGAAATAAAACTAAATCTTAAAACATTTTCCCTCCATCTCTCCCTTCTTCCTGGGCTTAACTTCACTCCCAATTTCTCTACCTCCTCCCCCCAAGAGGCACAGGAGGTTGGGGAATGGGGGTTGCGGTCAGTTCATCCTGTTGTCTCTGCCACTCCTTCCTCCTCAGGGGAGGACTCCTCACACTCTTCCCCTGCTCCAGCATGGGGTCGCTCCCATGGGAGACAGTTCTGCACAAACTTCTCCAGTGTGAGTCCTTCCGACAGGGTGCAGTTCTTCACAAACTGCTCCAGCATGGGTCCATTTCAAAGGGCGCAGTCCTTCAGGAACAGACTGCTCCAGCATGGGTCCCCCATGGGGTCACAAGTCCTGCCAGAAAACCCACTCCAGCATGGTCTCCTCTCTGCACAGGTCCACAGGTCCTGGCAGGAGCCTGCTCCAGCATGGGCTCCCCACGGCATCACAGCCTCCTTTGGGTGCGTCCACTGTGCTCTGGCATGGGGTCCTTCGTGGGCCGCAGATGGATATCTGATCCACCATGGACCTCCACGGGCTGCAGGGGGACAGTCTGCCTCACCATGGTCTTCTCCACAGGCTGCAGGGAATGTCTGCTTCAGCGCCTGGAGCACTGCCTCCCTTGCTTCTCCCCTGGATCATGGTGTCTGTTGTTTCTCTCACATCTCACTCCTCTCTCCACTGCTTTTTTTGCAGCAGTTTTTCACCCTTTCTCAAATATGTTATCACAGAGGTGCTACCACCTTTGGTGATTGACATGGCCTTGGCCAGTGGTGGGTTCATCTTGGAGCTGGCGGGCATTGGCTCTGTTGAACACAGGAGAAGCTTCTAGCAGCTTCTCACAGAAGCCACCACTGTAGCCCCCCAACTGCCAAAACCTTGCCACACAAACCCAATACAGCACCATACTTGTAGAGAGTAAGAATTTTTTAAAACATGCAGAAGTTACCTGAAAATATGCTTTGTCTCAAGACACAATGTGATCTAGACAGTGACTTGGCCTGTTTAATCAAAAAAGTTTTTGCTTTGAGCTATTAGAAAGTCTTTCTGCAATATAAAAGACAGGCAGCATTCAGTAACCAGACAGCTTCTATGAATGCTTTGGAAATCTTATCTCCTTCATTGTTCAGAAGAATAAGAATAGGAGCTTTTTCTTAAAATGTAGGGAATCTAATAGAGTGGATATTAGCTGTGTGTGTCTTCTAAAGAAACGTAAGACCCAGGCATGACAATGAACAAGTTGTTTAATGGATGAGAATTCTACATTCTATTGACATTCAATGAGAGAATGGGCAAGGAGGATGGAAAGAGAGGAAGCAAACATAGAAGTAATGCTTCCAGAAAGAAATCTTAGAATTCAAGGCCAGGCATAATTTATAGATACAGACCAGAAGTAATTTACAGATACGTCATTGATAGTAGTGGAGAGGCTTTGATTTAAAATGCCCAAGGATGTCAATAAAAAAAAAAAAAGTCACAAATTTTCAGATTTCTCCCAGCAGTATCTCACAAAATTCCTTTTTTTAATGAAGATTAGTCTCAAAAAGACACTTTGGGAAGATACTTATTTTAAAGGGGTAATAAATACAGAGATATGTAAGTCACAGTCAGTCGAAGAATTTCTCAAGATACCACATTCATACTGCAAGAGCTGGAGGTATAATTAATAAATAGGGCTGTATGACAACCAGAGGGCTTTGTGGAAGGAAAACAAATCAATGCAATCTCTAGAGGACTAAGACACCAAATAATTGCTTCAATACATTAGTTAAACTAATGACTTGTAAATATGTCCTCTCCTCCCACCCGCAGCACACATTTTTGACATGTGCACCATTTCATCCCTACGCAGAAATTCCACCAATTCCTCCTATTAATGAGGGAAGAATTCTACAGCAGCACAGCACTATTCCTGCTGTAATAACACTCCAGTTTCCTACATCCAGTCCCATTCAAAGACTTACCCCTCTCCAGAAATATCCCGTATTCTAAATAATACATAAACTTTAGGCCTAATCCCACAAACATTCAACTACATGTGTATCTGCTAGCTTCTATGAGACACGAATAAAAAAGATTATGTTTGTCTACATGTGTTCATAAGATCATGTCCTCACTAGTGAAATTAGGTTACTTTCATAGTATAGAATCAGTCCCAACTTTGGATCTTTTGAGAGCTGCAGGGACTATGGAGGGAAGATTCAGCTGTTTCATAGAAGATGGCTTGAAAAATTATGTCACTTTGCTCAGGCTGTTTACTGAAAATCTCTAGCATCTCATGTTGCAGAACAAAGCCTTGAAATCTGGCAGCATTTGTGGCTTGCTGCAGCTCTTTAGGGTCACAAGTCTCACATGCTCCTGAGACACTTGGTAGAATTTGACAGCAAACGTATCCAAAGATTGTACCAGGACTGTTCAGGTGTTACTCCTGGCTGCATCAAGTTACCAAGACTAATAATACAAGATCTGAGAAGAAAGCTCTAATTTTTCGTATAATAAACAACCTAATGCAAATGCAGAGGAAATGAGCCATACAAGTAAGTGGAAAAGGCAGTTGTACAGATGGAAATAAGACTGCAAGTCAGAGAAGAATCCAAGATTTCAACTTAAACAGGTTTTAAAGGACTTGAAGTCACTAAAACATCTGAAAAACAGTGCATACACTTGGAGAATGGTAATAAAAGAGGCAGCAGATTGATAAGCAGGGAACAAAAGCAAGGACAGAAGGAGGGACGTTAAGAGAGGTCCTGTGGATTCAACAGTCCCACAGCTGACTGTTGGTAGAGGACACTACAGTTTCACATAATCACAGTCCCAACTGGAAGACAGGAACAGAATTTTTTGAAAGGGTACACCTAGGTAACACCAATAGAAATGGTCAAGAGAACAAATATTTGTAGTAGGTTACCAGAGCATGTGGTTGAACTTGGAGTCATTGAACTGAAAGGGAACATTTTTCCAAAAGAGGTGGTCCTGTCAGCTTTGGAGGAACCTCACCTCCTTTCCTGGAGGAATTCCTGGGTAGACCTCAGTGGCTTGAGATACTCAGAGGACCGACAGACAAATGAATCATAACCCTTTTTTCTGGCCTCCTGGTAATTAAAAAAACAAAGTAGCAATCAGTGCCAATAAGAATTTAGGGTTTTTCTCAGGGCATTACAAGGAGCATCAAAAGGCTGAAGAGTACTCAGAACGCAAAAAATGTTGTAAATTGCTCATTAGCAAATATCAGTTAATTCTCTCTCTGAATATGCTTTTGGCTTCATTTATAAAAGTACCACCAATTAGTTAGATTTTAACAGCAATATGGAGTATTACCAAAACATTAACATCTAATAAATACTGATCACAGCAGGGATTTTCAATTGCCATAATTACTCAAGTAAAGACCATTAATGCTATTTGCTCCCAGCTAAAACATCAAAGCATCTTTTACTTCATTTGCTTCAGACGCTCATAGCTGTCAGCATATTAATTCATATTAATGCATTTATCCTTCTCTTTGTCCAATTTTAAATTGCTGTTTATATCAACAAATTAATGCCATATTATCATTACTCTATTTTGTTGTCATTGTTAGATCTCAGAACAGCAATGCATGCAGTTATACAATGCTAAAGATAGAAAGTGTGTGTGAATATTCAAAGAAAATACAAACACTGACATTTCATGCCTTCACAGTTTCTCTGGATCACATGTCAGAGACTCTCTATCATTTTTCCACCTTGTATTGGTCAGTTTTAGATCCTAAATTAGTTTCATTTCTTGAAGTCTTAAAAGCTTGAAGACGTAGTTGATATTAGTTTCACAGACTGATAAACCTGCTTGAACTGAAACTGTAATTTTTATGAACTCCAGGTGAGGCCAACATTTTTTTGTAAAAAATGTTTTTCTCACTCTGCTGGTGCTGGTGGTGTTAGTTTACTTTAGGAACAACCATATAAATATGTTTTGAACTCTTCAGCAAGCGACACCTTTGGAGGAATTATTCTGCATATGACATGTTTCAGACTTGATGCTTGCTAAGGTTCACTAGTATACTTACTTAAAAAAAATCCCTAATGCTGATGGAGACCGGGTCAGAAGCAGAAAAACCGGGATTACTGAGTAATGGCACCCACTTTTTTTCTTCCCTTTCAGAAAATAAGTCGTTTCTGTAAAGAATCATTTTTTTATTTCTCCGGTTTGAAATCCAAAGTCAAGCCTCAATAGCAAGACATGCATGAAATGTCAGAAATTGCTGCTAGTCTTCTATGGGTTGTTGGAGCAACTGGCTTTTTCACCAAGTACAACTTACTGTGATGAAACAAACAAACATGTTTTGTTTTCTCAAAACAGAAGATCTGCCGTGTAGGTATATTTGATATCAGATTTGAAAACTGCAGTTTTACTTGCCAAATCATCTCTGAATGCACCTAGATAGAAAAGAGACCCCAGACTCACTCAGAACAACTGAGCTGCGGATCCTCCAGCTAAGCCATCATCAAAACCTCTGACTGGGTAACAGAATTGGGCCGGTCAGATTGCAGCTGTTGGAAATGCTCCATCCGTCTCCCAGTCTCATAGACGTCTCAGCTGCACGTGTGTTTCTTGTCAGATGGTACAAGGCAGGAATGAATGAGGAAGAAGAATCTAAAGGAGTCCAAATTCCAAGAGTCAGGGAAACTCCCCATCTGTTGGCAGGTAGGTTGTCAGTGAAAATCTCGGTGCTCTGAGAATAAGGTGCAGAGCTCTTGGTGCAATTAAAGACAGCATGAAGATTCAGACTCTCTGTTGGACTTCTGCTAAGTTTTCAGGTTGGGGTTATTTTTCACCCTCCAAAGAAGAAAGCCAGCTCTAAAGGGAGACAGACACTGAATATTTTCCTGCTGCAGTTTAAACCTCTGTGACTGTATAATAATTAAGAGGCGTATCACAGGTACCAAGGCTCTGACAAACACTGTCTTTAGTGAATGCATTTTTTTTGTGTTCACTTTAAACCCAAACCAAGGTAATTGTATCTGAGCGGAGAGAACATATAGGACATGTAGCGACGAGCCTTTTGAGGGGAACCAAACAACATCACACATTACTGGCTCTTGGGAAGTGAGTTCAGCAAAACATAAGGCCTGAGGGCTGAAGGGACGATTTTCAAATTGAAGTTACAGACTAAGGAGCTAAAAGATAACTGAAAATGGTTTAGGTTCTTCTAAGTTTGAGTTAGCATTTTTTAATTTTGGATACTTCTGATTGGAAGAACAGATGTAAATCTATGTTAAGGCTTTTCAGGTCTGCAAAATACATACTCTAGTTATTTAATTTCAAAAAGAAACCTCCTAACAAAGACATTATTCCTTAAAAGTATAGTTTTCTATTTTTTAATGTATTCCTAGAATGATTACTTAGTTAAATCTCGTAGGGTAGGGTTTTGGCAGTGGGGACAGGGAATTATTTTTTTGAATATTTTTCACTCTCGATGGTCACATAAAAAGCATTATTGTCTGCAGTTGCATTTGCACAAACAGAAGAAGACAAAAGCTAACTTTCTTGATTTAAAAGAAAGTGAATTCTAACAGCAAACTAGTTCTCACACACGTAGGCAGCATGGCAGACACAAGGTGAACACCATCATTTTACGAATAGGATCCCTAAAGCCATTCTTTAAAACCCTTTTTGTCTTCAAGCTAGCTATCATACACAGTAATTGGTTGAGAACACGCATAAGGTGCAATACCAGAAGAAAACAATGCCTAATTTATGGACTTCACACGGCTTTCTTTGGACCCACATCACCATAACTTTCCATGACACCACTGTCTTTAATTTTGTGCAAAAATATGTATGCAACAAGTTGTTTCATCAAATCTTATCAGCTGTTTGTCTTACTACTCAGTCTATTATGTTCCAGTCCTAGAGAATAAACACTTCAAAAGTTGTATTGCCCAACTACCAAAATAAACACTCTTTATGTCTAAGGCTAAACATTGTCTTTTATGACCCCCAACTTATGTTAAGTCACTAGCCCACTGCATCTGCAACCTCTTCCATCCCAGGCAACACTTGTTTCTGTGAGATATATTTAATCAGTCATTTAATAATATACAGAGATGAGCACTGAGGTAGGTGTCTGAGCATAGATCGTTCAAACAAGTGTTTTTGTCTCTGGGCTACAAGCCCACCCTCTTCCAGTTTTGCTTCTTCTTCAGTCCTGTAGTGGACACTGGCCCAATTGCAGCAGAAGAGTGCCAACTCCAGAGCAGCCTCATGGTCCAGGCCTTTAGGAAGTTGGAGACAGATTCGATTCACTACAGCATCCAGCAACATACAGGATTTCACAGCGACTGAACACTTTGTAGATGATGACTCCTAGCCAGCTGGCTATTGCATGGTCAGTAGTAACAGCAACATGACTGAAAAGCATGAATTCTGTTACAGAATAATTAGAAACATCATGCAGATACATTAACCCTCAGGATAATGTTCTGGGTTGCAGATCCAAGTAGAAAAGAGTGTTTATCTCATGTTTTGTGGGAGTCGTATAACTCCAACAGAGATGTAAGTTTCCACACACCCACTGCTTACAGTTCTTCAAGTCACCGTTATGCATTCCCTGCTGTTAGTAACATTTCTCTAGACCTATACCTATGTTAACCACAAATCACATTTGCATCTGATGCAAACCACATTTGCATCATATATCTGCTTTTGCTGACCCTTGCGATAGTGTCACGGAAATGCACAGGAAGTCTTCAAGATCCCACTAGTGGTAATTTTGGGTGAGTTACAGTAGGAGTCTCAGTCTTCCCAGCTATAGAAGTAGATGAAATAACAACCTTATCTTAACTGGTATAAAGAGCACTAGAATTGCAGTAATGTTTGGTACTGAAACTACTTCTAAATCTAGCCAATTCAGTATCAAAGTAATATAATTCACGGCATTGTAGAACTTGCCAGACAGTAAGCACACACTCACTTTAGAAAGCTTACAGTCTATTGCATCTGATGCTTCAAAAATAAGTACATAAAACTCAACCACAGATGAAGGCATAAATTCCAGAGACCAATGACACTAAACTTTTACAACATCAAAAGAAAGAGCAGGTAAATTCAATTCAGATGCCCTCTGAATGGAAAGAAAAAGGTTTCCCATTCAGGGGATATCTGCATTCAATTTTTTTTTAAGAATAAAAACTCTAGATAAACATCATAAGAAACAGAATAACAAGATATCATAAAATAAACTGAACAAGAAGAGTTCAGCACCAAGCAGGGACACTTTTGATGCAATGTTTGCAGAAAAAATCCATAGTGTAGGAAAGGATTCGGTTAACAAATTATGTTCATATTTCATTTAGTTTTTCCCTTCAAAAAGAGACAAAAATGCAACTGCTGTGTAGCCATCAGACAAAACCAGCTTGTGCCTATGATTACCTACTTCATGCAGAGAATGAGACCTTCAGCTGCAGCAGGCATGGCAGTGTAGTGACATGACATTCCTATTCTAGGAAATATTACAATATAGCATCCCTGCTCTCCTTTAAAAGGAAAGCAAGATGCATGAAGAGATGGTGCCCATGGAGCTCTTTTAACAGAATACACCAGGAATAGTGCTGATGTATTATTCTTGGTAGTCCAGCTTTGATATTCAGCATAGACTGCAAAGAATTTTTCAAAGAAAAATATCAAGGAGAAGTAACTGCCCAAGGTAAGTGGACAATTAAGTGGCAAAGTTTTCAGTACAACCCTGGGCTCCTAGCTCCACCTAGTCAACAAATTTTGGGCCACTCTACTCTCCTTACACACATGCTTCATGTGGATCATTTGGCTTCCTGTCCCTCTCCTCAAACACAAAGTTGCTCAGTAGATGCCCATTTGCTTTCCTTGCAGCTCCTGTGTTGCTCACACTTTTCCCTTCTAGTCATTCATTGCTCTTTGCCTCCAAAGCAGACCTAAGGACCTAACATGGCTTCAGCTGAAACAAGCAGCAAAACCCATTCTGATCTTTGCCAGAGTAGGAGCTGGATGCCAATTAGCAGACAGTTATTCTTCAGCTATAGTTCAACCCAAAGGAACTTCATGAAAAACGGTACTGAACAGAAAAGAATCTAGGTCTTACAATAACACTGTACTCTCAAGAGCATAGAAAGACATTTAAGAATCAGAAGACAACTGATTGCTGCTATTTTTCTTTTCTCTTATCCCTTACAGCCATCTTCCATCTATCCTTTTAGCTGTTCACAAGGCTGTGGTGTAAAGCGCAGATTAGTGCCAAGGATTAAGCAGGACACATAAGGTAGCACCTCTGAATCACCTCCAGGCTGTGCTTCATTAACTCCTTAGCAGCAGACAGCTGCGCTTGTACGCTGCTTCAAGTTCCCCTGTTTCTTTTTCAAGTCCTTATTTCCAGTCAACTTTTCAATCAATCAGCTCAAGGAATGAAAGCTGTGAGAAGTCTGTCACTTCAGCTGTAACAGCAGCATGCTCTGTTATTTGTTTCCATTGACCAACAGAGACAGGGATGGAAATGAATTTAAATATGGCTTATTTCTTGAACTATAAAAAAGTACTTCATTGTTAGTTCCATTGTCATTCGAAGTTTCCAAATCCTGCCTTCAACATTTGTTGTTAGTTGTGTTTCTCTAAACAAATCTTACCCACCAAATTTCTGCTAGTAGTTGTGTTTATACAGATCCCCAAGAACTAAACACAAGTGATCATCTTTGCTGTTGAAACAAAGGCCAGCTCTAACAATGATTTTCATGACTTGTAACCATAGCATGGCAGAAACAGGATGAACAGCTACCAGCATTTCATCACCTTGAAGGAAAAGAGCTTTATAAAAGCATTCTTCAACTCCTCTTCTTGTCTTCAAACCAGGAAATTTTATCAATAGTTTGTACAATTGTGTATGGTTGCCATAGTAGGCAGTTTAGCATGACTTCATTTGCATTTGTTACCAAATACTAAATATTACTTTTTGTGCTCTGTGCTTTGACTCATTGCTCTTTTTCACTGTCCTCTATTCCCCCCTAATTACGTATCTGTGGAAACAGACACCAGAAATGTAGCTCCCATTGATCCTGTGCTATCCTGTGTTTAGCCTGTAATGTGTGGCTTCAAATGCAAGACGCAAAACCTTTTCTTTAAATATAAATGTATCTTCTGAAATCTTGTATCTTGAACACAGAAGGGGGCAAAACCACTGCCAAAGCAATAAATGACTGCCTAAAGTCTAAGGTCCTGTAATCTTCACTGAACATACAAATGGATACGTGCTAAACCAGCAAAGCACTTTTCAGAAATTTTTAAAGATTGTATGTTCTAATACAAGTCCTTTAAAAATCATGATAATTTCTTATTGACTAAAATTAATTTTAATTTACTGTACATTTAAAAAATTTACACCTAAAAAACTGTTTTTATTTTAATTTCCTGCCATTTTCTGTGGGTTACATTAAAGCTATCTTAAAGCCCCACAAATTTAGTGTCAAGCTTTTTATGGTCAAGAAATTATAGGGGCTTATTTTTCTTTCATAGTCTTTGTTTAGAGCAAACTGAAGTAAAAAACTAGTCTTTCTAAAGCAATAGAGGTAGAAATTCATTCAGACTGCACAGATCTCATCTTTGGTATTTCATGCCTTTCATGTTAGCATAGGGAGAAGTGGAGAGAGGGCTGAGGACAGATAAATGAATTGTACAAGAATCTGTTCAAAGAAATGTTCTAATAGCATTGCCACCAGCTTATATCAAACTGGAAAGCACAGATCTTTCTGTCTAATCTCCCAGTTTTATTCTAACACAAAGCTGTTCCAGGCACCAATGGCACAGGAAAGGTGAGCAAGGGGAAGTCAACTCTTTTGCACTGTCAGGAAAAAAGCCTACATTGCTGCTTGAGCTGAGTACAAAATAAGTCAGAAAACGGCTTCAAAGGTAGTATCAAGACATATTTAGAAAACGGAGATAAAAACATATTTAGGCTCAGACTTGGATTTGCCACAAAGTAGAGTATGAATTCAACCTCTGACTCCACAGGCAACAACTCCTTGTGTGACAAAGCGGGCCAGAGAAACCGAGTCACATGAGTGACTTCAGACAAGCATGACAGTTGTTGCATGGGCACACAAAGACTCTTCACTGTCCCCAGAGCTCCCTCTGCCACGCACCTCTATCTTCTGTTCAGTCCTGCAAGCTTAACACCAATGCTCTGGGTGCTCGTCAACATTGTTGTGCTGGAGTGAAACACACAGCTGAGCATGCTTAACACTCTTCTATGCTGGCACCATGAAGGGAAAAGACAGATAGTGCTCTTGAAACACAAGCCTAAATCACAAACGTTTTGCACGGTTCTGCCACAGGGCTTAATTAATGCTACTAAACTTTCCTGTCTGTGAATGCTAAAAAAGGCAGGAGGTAAGAGACATCTGGTTACTGGCATGTTTATAAAGAAAAATGAATGTGTCCGCTAAGAAAAGAGAAACAAATTACAGAGCACAGTGATACATAGCAAACATCAATACAAAGTTGCAGTGCATAATGAACTGGTAAAGTCAGGGAAGCACTCTGTTAGCTTTTAGTAGAACAAACACAGAAGATGTAAACACAGCAGTTTTGTACTTGCTGGTGACATCCATCAGGAAGCAACATGTGAAAAATTCTTCTTTGAAATACTATCTTCTGTAATCCAACACTGCATTTACAGTGCTTATTTAAGATTCTTATACACTGCAGATGTGGGGCTACACAGAACAATGCATATACAAGTAATGCAGAAGTGGGCTTACACTATCAGTATCTGCTCCAGGCAGTGCAAATGAAATGGATGATTTACAAACTTCGTATGTTCCTCTTTGCTAAAGTCAGTTTCCTCAAATATTTCTCCACCTTTGTCCATTTTCAGTCATTCACCTCCTGCATTGAGAAAAGTTTTGGAGTATTAGTGTTTGCATTCCAGTACATCTTCAAGATCTCTTAAACCATGAAGCTGAAGATAGTTCTGTATTACATCCTGTTCTGTACCATTACAACTGGTGGAAGAGACAAGAAACAGAGCTCTGTTAGAGTAAGTTTCCAAGGCAGTGAATATTTCTCACAACAGGAACAGGTGAGAAGTGGGATTGTACAGCCTCCATGTGCTATCCTTAAAGCAGAACTGTGGAAAGGTAAGCAACCTTAACCAAAATTCGCAGATTGCAAGGATTTCTATTCACGGTCTCTGCCAAGCAGAGATGAAAGTCAAAGCTATTATTTCAGTACTCTGAAACAACAATGTGAACTAGCTGAAGAATTTACCTTGGAGTTCAGGGAGGACAGGTTGTCACCCCTAAGCTATTTATCTCTACTAGAAAGACTGGGCTTTCAGTTATTTCCAAGCCAACAATATTTTTTGTACCATTTGAGCAAATAATACCTATAGGATCAGCTATTATGCATAAAGAAAAAAAGGCATGGTACTCCCATTAGAAGCTCTGTATATAATAATAATATTGGGAAAGAAAATATTTTTCTCCCTAAATGACGTGGAAAAGTCAACTACTTTGGCCTATCCATTAGCATAGAGGAAATCCTTCCTATCAAAAACAGCTGGAGCTGGATTGGGTCCATAACTGAGACAGATGATTGTTGTTCTTAATACAATGATTCATGTGTAATAATAATAGTGAGCATTTGCTCAGTGTTTCTACTTACATTTCCCAAAAAAGCTCTATAAACATTAGCTATATAATTCACAAAACAACCATTCAAAGGAAGTGGTTATTAGGTAAATGCTTAAATAACACAACCCAGAGATATTTTCTTTAACCTTGTCTCATGCTTTGACTTCCACATACTTCTAACATAAGTCTCCGCTGGAAAATAATTTGGATAATTACTGTGAATTGTTGTTTGCAAGTGTATTTTTCTACTTCAGGTGCAGAAGTTAACCATTTAAAAGATATTCTGTCTTACCCTATTTGAAAAGATCTCCCAGTAAACTAGGGTGTTTGCATTCAAACAGCATCAAAGGACAAGCAATGGGTGACATTGTGAAAGGTGGCTATTCATTCAGAATGCTGTTGCTGTCCTAGCTGCCTTGTACATTTCTGAGCACAGCCAGTTAGACACCATGCTAGACCTTATTAACAGCAAAATGAGCTGTTTCTGATCGATGTTTCTCTCTGCTCTCAGTCAACTAAATATCTTCATTCATATCATTGTGTTTGGGGAAAAAGATGCTGCCAGTTTTCTCAGAGGGGAATAACCAGCTTGACTAGCATTTAATAAAAGCTTAGTTTGACCAATGTTAATAAGAGCTTGGTGCAGGGGCAGGAGTCCTTCTTTGAAATTAATTCTGCCTCTGTTACAGAGGCTTGCATTAATGGGCAGTAGCTACATAGTGAGCTCTGTCATTTGTGCTTCTACATATCCGCTAGCTGCTTCTTCCTCAAGCCAAGCACCTTTATGTTTTCTCAGCTCTCCTCCTTCTTCCTAATTAATACAAATCTTTCTGGTTCCTGCAAAGAGGTGAAGGTGCCTCCTTCAGCAAGGAGACACGGCACACAAGTCACTATAACAGCAGTGATGAACCCTCTCAGTCTGCACAATTTATTCATGGACTTCCATATCAGAGGGAGTCCAATAGTTCCAAAAGGAAGGACTAGGGTGTATTTCTCAAGGCACAAAAACAGACTAACAAAACCAAAACATTTAATCACCAAAAATGCAGCATTCTCTTCCAAGAAATACAATTCTGTACCTCAATTTAGATGTTTTTGAGATTATCTGAATGACTGTTGTCAAGTAACTGCTAATAATTTTGCTTTACTCGAGGCTCTTATGTGAACACTGGCTCCTGAGCAGTTCCTTACACAGTTTTGTTAGCTTCCACTGGACTAGCTGGGCTGATAGAGGGCTCACAGGTCTACATCAGCCACCCTAAATCAAAATTCAGACCGATATGTCTTAAATGAATGCCTTTATTGAACTGCAAATACTTTTGTTCTCCCAAATGATAGTGTACGTGTTTAACTAAAAAATTACCACTAACTCTTATTAATGTTTGCAAGTACATGACTTCCCTTCTTCAATGTTTTCCATTGATTCCCACAACACCTCTTGAAAATGTCAGCATTCTTCTTCAGTGACAGTATGTTTTGTTACATTGTTTGACGTCTTCTTGTTATACCATTTAATTTCTTGTTTTCTAAAAAAGAATCTCGATAGACCTTTAAGAGTTAGGTATGACAGACAGAAATGTAAACAGTCCCCTGCCTTTCTGAAGCAAATGCTAGTTTTCCCCCTTGTCATTTAGGCTGTCTTCAGTTTTATCTAATGACAGTGTAATTCTTAGATATTTTATCTGAAGAGAATGACATTCAGTTACGCAATCAAGGTGTTTCTGGCACAGACTTTGTTTTGCAGATTAGAAGATCTAAGTAATCAACAAGTTGATTATGCCTAATGAGAGATTAAGTATATGTTCTGTCTCTTTTTTTAATGTTTATTTTGCCAGATAAAGGATACATTTACCCATTTCTAATTCATAGTCCTACCAGTTTGGGGATTTATTACTTAAAGTTGTTCTTTGCTTTTCATCTGCAACACTGCATATTCTTTACAGAGAGAATCTATGCATTTTACATATTATGATCATCTCCCTCTGGAAACTTTAAACCTACCAACTTTATTCAACAGCTTTCTTCTACATCAGTGGTTTCTATGATTCTGAAAGGCAGTGCTAAAAACAGTAGCTAAAGCCTACAAAGAATTTCATTTAAAAATTCAAAACACCATCCAAATCAGAAAAACCATACAGAATTTAGAACAAATCAACTCATTTTTATATGATGTATAAAACAGGTAGCATGTAGAAATAGTATTTCTCTACAGATTTCCACAATCTGTTGCTGTTCCAATTTATATTTTTTTAAAAAGCCCTATAGGAATGCTTATATTTTCTCTTAATACCCCAGGAAAATATAAACAGGTGAAGTCATATTAATGCCTCAGATATAAATGAACAACTCTTTGTACAACAAAAACCTGCCCCTTCATATCTTATTAGTTGACACAAAGATAATTCTAAAAGAAATTCTTTGACAGAAGCCCCATCTTTCTTCCACCAGAGCAACTCCCGTGTCTCATTTATTCTAATTTTTGCCTTCCCATAAGGGGTGGCTGCTTTGAAGATTTCTACAGCCAGCCTGTCCGATTCTCTCTCTCTGGCCACCCATCCCTTCCAATTCTCTACCATAGGAACAATCATCTCATGGATCCAAAAATTAGGATTCTAATCTTAAAAAGCAAAACAGTCCACTGAAAATCCTCAGCTTCAGGGAGAAAGGCTAAAAATCTCCAGGGCCTTTTCATTGGCCTTCTAGTTTCCCAGGGTATATAATTTTTCAAATTCCCTTCTGCAACTAAATGTAACAGATTTTTTTAATTAAAAAAACTTAAAATCCTGTGATAGCAACACTGCATGTGTATAAAGATCCTTTACTACCAAAGGAGTCACTATTGGCTCTCATGGAACAGAGAGCTTTCACTACATACCCCCTGTAGCTCTGGGCCCACCATGTTGGACTTCAACTGGCTGGTTGCACTTGGAGACAAGATGGCAGAATCAAGGCAGATCTTCTCAGAAAGCACTGGCACAGTAGCAGCCAAAACTCAAATAGGATGTGATGAACTGTTAGAAAGGGTATAAAGAACAAAACAGAATTGTACCACAATATGAATCTACAATGCGACTACAACCATTAGGGAAAAAAGTACAGGTAACTAGAAGATTTGCAGAGAAAGGCGACAATATTCAACAGAAATGAGAGGTATAATGTAGTTTACACATGACAGGGTTTAAAAATGCTAGAAATCCTCTGCTTGCAAAAGAAATACCTCCAATACATCTTAATTGATTTGGAGATAAAGAATAAAGAATGGTTATTTCTTGAGTTTTAGAAATAAAAATATTAGAGAAATTCCAGTGAAATTGTCAGGCCACAAGTTTAAGAGACAAGATGAAATACTTTTCGGCACAGTACATTGTTTACTTCTGGATCTCTCAGCCAGGTGATGTATATACTAAAAGTACAAATAAAACCACTTTTGCTAGGTCTCAGCACGGCTATTAAACAAGGTACCCTGAATCTGATCTCCTCAGTAAGTTCCCAGGACACCAAATATCAAAAAGGTGAATGGCACACCAGGGGAAGGACCGTATTACACTGCTCTGGTTCTTTCTGTTTCTGACATAGAAAGCTGCAGCTAATCAGAGTCATGCAGAGGGTTCAGCTTTATCCATCTTTGTACTGGAAAAGACTTGGTGCCCACGCGTTTACCCAGATGCCCATCTTTTCAGAGTCATCCTGTACTTATGTGGAACTACTGGGGCCTCTTTTACTGGATGAAAAAATAGCAGCGGCATCACTCCTTATGTGAAACTCAATGACTGTTGAAAAATGTTTTCATTGTGGCAGGAATTCAGGAGAGCAATTTACTTCACTGAGCTTCCTTTCTCTTTAAAGTCGAAGATTTTTATCTCTAAATCTAGTTTCACAGATTCTGTACTAACCAGGAAATACTGTTTATAGGCCTCACAATTGGAGCTTTTGGATCTGTGTGCTTTTCAAGACTTAACATCATAGGGCTGAAGGAAGGATTTCCACTGGACCAAGTGCCCAGTGAAGTCAATGGTAAAGATAGACAAGCTTTAAAAAAATGTATGTATATAGTGGCACATTTCCATGGGATTTGGAGCTGGTAATGATTTATAATGGTAAAAAACATTCTAGATCTATCTAAAAGTATATGATTCCACCATAGACAGAAGTTGCAGAGTATACACAGCAGAAAAGATTATTTCAGTTTTCTGTGATGAGTGATGATTCCTGGATTAGCTGATTTATTGCATGAGTAAAGTGTCTTGCAAAAACCAAAGCTGGTGGGATGGAGAACATTCTGACAGGAAAAAGCTCAGCACAAAGGTGATAACATGCATTGATTAGCATATCAATAAGAATTTGTCAGTCATATAAACTTGGAATGCCAGGTTGCACTTTGCTTTGAAAAAGAACAGTTTGCTCTTCTCAAGTAAGAAACAACAACAGTGGAAAACATAGCTGATTGCTGCAGATTTATGGCAGCTGGGGTAAGGCAGATACTATTTTCTGACCTTAAGGTTTTGGGCTGCCTGTAAAGAGGTGGCAGGAGCTGGGCAATATGCAAGAAAACCAGTCACCAGTGTACAGCCACAAGAAATTTCAATATGTATTTTGGTACTGAATCAACACAAAAACACCAAAGTAAAGATGAAGATTAATTTTTTCCCAAGTTGAGAAATTCTCAAAAGTTTAGATTTAAAAAAAAAACAGAACCAACAAAAAGCTTTGCCATATTTCACAAAAGAAATTTCCACGATCCTCACGTGAAAAGCTTTAATTTGAGGCTTGGAGACACAAGAAGTGTCTAGACTCTGTGATAAAGGAAGCTGAATAAAATCCTGCCAATGAAAGACAGCAGTCTAAACAAAGCTGCTCTGTATTGAGAGATAAAACTGCAATTTTTTTAGGTCTCCCTATGGATGCCTGACAAAATGTGTCATTATACAGGAGTTAATATAACCACAAACAAAAAACAGTGTGTTTTTTCAGTTCTTCCTCCTTCCTTCCTGCCCCCCTCCAACAACTTTGTTCAACTTCCAGTTGTCTTCAGTCCTCTCTTTCTAGTCTCTTGTTTCTCTGCTCTTTATTCATTTGTCTTTTACCCTTTTGTCCTTCCTTTGGATTTCTTCTCTCCAGTTTTTTGTCTTTTTGTTCTGAGTGGAAGTTGGTTTTTACAGCCGTAATTGTGTACTGCCCCAGCTCTGGACTCCAATTGCCCTTTGCTTCGCCTTCTTGGGCCTCCCATATACTACCTCAGTAAGAAATAAGAACGGGAGGCAAAAACACTGCTCAGCACAGGGAACACTAGTTCATCTTTCTGGGATGGAATTATGTTTCATTAGGGCAATGGTAGAATTCACCTGAATTATACAGGCCAGTCCAAGATTTCCCTATCTCTATAATCCGTAGAAGAAAATGTGTGCTGAAGGGCCCTTTCTCCACCAGATTTATCTGGAAATAAATCCATTAGATAACACACTGAACACACGAAGTCAGACACAAGAAATGAGTTTCTTCACCCTACAAATGCTACCTCTACACACATTCCTACCACCGCAAATCCTACTTGACAAAATCAAATTATCTGAACAATTTGGTGAGACAACAAACATTTTATCAACACTCACCATCTGTATTGGTTTTAAAAGAGCAAAATATTTATAAAACAGCATCAATCCCAAGTGCTTGCTACATGTATGAGAACAAATTATTTTCAGACAGTAGCCTGAAGGGAATATGGGATATTTAATCAAAAGATATTTCTTTTTTCTGCCTGCCTCAGGAAAGCTAGGGAAGACTCACATTTTAATTTTAAAAATCCCAGATCTCTGAACTTTTTTTATAGCCCTTTTTGTAGCTAGTCTCTTAGAAGAGCCATTGCATTGGGAAAAGGTAGTTGCCTCTGGTTTTTTTTATAGTAAGGCTTAGTTTGTAAGTTCGTAATACCGTAGAATTAATTTTCATTTGTCACTTGTTGGAGTAATGATTCAACTACAAAGTAAAAAAATTTACTTTAGGACATCCATGTTTGTATCTGTTTGTGTCTTTGAACCTGGGTGGGAGTGTGTGTGAAAAAAAAACCCCACAAGCTGTGAACCATTTCCTTTGTTATTTACATAGTCAGGAAAGGGTTTTCTTCTTCTCTAAAAAATGTCCAGTAAAGCTAGAAGGTATTTTTAGCATGAGATTGCTACCTGGTGCCACCTGAAATGAATGGTATGCTTTAAAGAGAAAAATGTTGTTCAGAGATTAATATGGTTCAAGAAATTGCCAAATGATTAACTATCACCATTGTGGATGCAATAACACATTATGGATGTTGATACATTGTCTATCCACCTGTCTTGACTCAGTGGTCAGGAAAAGAGTAGCAGTGCTGTCTACTATCCTCTTTATAATTTCCACATACAAGTAGTTTTCTTGTTCCAAAACCAGCAACAAGGATCAGACATGGCTTATTACCTGCAAATTATAGAGCTGTCATAGCCCCTTCATCATTGAACTTGCCACAGTGTTTCAGTTTTGCTTCTGACTACCCTGTTTCCTAGGAAAAACAAGCTATCCAGCAAACAGAGTGGTCGTAAGGCCAATTTGGGCCTATAAAAGTTGAGGTCAATTAGTTAAGGGAACTTAAAGTGTTGCAATCTGCAACTGGAGGAAAACATTTCTAAACCTGTGCAGGGAAAAAAATGGTCTTGCATAAATTTTCTGATTATTAAACTTGTTAAACTCCCAATTAAATGTAAATTCCTGAAGATGTCTAGGATTTTAGGACACATCTCTGTTTTCAACATCAGTCTTGGAGCAGAGATAACCCTCATACGAAAAAAATCTCTTCACTAAAATCTTTCCTTGGCAACAGAATATTAAACTGTATTAAAATATGGTTTCTGTGTTTTTTCAGTTTTCCAAAAATACAGCATCTTTCTTCACTACTTTTTTGTATTGTAAAAAATGGGAATATTTTAAACATTTATTTGAAAACCTACTTACTGGATAAGAGTTTCTTTTCAAAGGACAAATGACATATACTTGTTCTGTATAAAGCAAAAAACACCCAACCTTTTCACAGCAATATTTGAAACACTGAAAAAAAAAAAGGTAGAGACATTACTTTTCACAACCTGTTTTCTCGGGTGAGTGGCATCACTCATGCTAGCAAGACACAAGAAGCCAGGCACATATACAGTTATGTGGTGGATGGGAGGGACTGATTGATACTCCACTTCTTTGCAGCTCATGCTGTCTTGTGGTCAAGAAAGTAACAGCAGGCATCTTCTTGTCAAGAACAAGCTTTTTACAATTGCTACACTCATCATCATCATAGAATGAAAGGGCATATAATTTTATCTTTACAAGTTTTATTTTAAAAGAAAGACAACCCCATTCCCATCTTTCTTAAAATGCATAATCTAGTTTTCTAGTCTTTTCAGCGCAAAGGGCTACTGATGGTGGTTAGAATACCTTCTTGGTATAGCTACTCATACTACAATACCAGAGATTAAAGGGAACAGTTCACAGAAAGCAGTAAAAGTAATATCCTTGGGTGTCCCAAGATGCTTTTACTGAAACCTGAACACCCTTACTGAAAACTGGATCTCTTTAGTGAAAATTGAATTTCTCTGGCTAAGTACATTGAAAATACATAAAACGCAGATCACTGCTGAATTATTTGTACTTTTTTTTTAGGTAAGCAGGAATGAGGGTTCTGTCAAAGCAACAAGAACAAAAAACCTCATATAATAAAATATAATGGGGAAATCTTCCAAATCTGGATTTCCCACTTCATTGGCTGTCTAGAGCTTGCCTAATCTCCTGCTTTCTTAGTTTAAAGAATCAGGGACAAAACCAGTAATCAACAATTTAATTAAATTTTGAGAAAACATTTTGGGTAGAGTTAAATTTCTTCGTAGTAGCTTCTATGGGGCTACATTTTAGTTTAGTGATAAAAACAGTCCTGATAACACATGGATGTTTTAGTTATTGCTAAGCAGTGTTTACACAGCTTTGAGGTCTTCTGCTTCTCAGGCTGCCCTGCCAGTGGGTAGGCTGGGGTGTACAAGACGCTTGGAAGGGACACAGCTGGGACAGCTGACCCCAACCCCAATATCCCAAAGGGATATTCCATACCATATGATATCATGCTCAGCGATAAAAGCTGGGGGAAGAAGAAGGAACGGTGGACATGCAGAGTCATAGCATTTGTTTTCCCATGTAACCATTACCATGATGGAGCCCTGCTTTCCTGGAGATGGGACGTAGTGAATGCATTCCTTATTTTGCTTTGCTTACATGCACAGCTTTTGCTTTATCTATAAAACTGTTTGTTTCAAGCCATGAGTTTTCTCATTTTTTTCCTTCCAATTCTCTCCTCCATCCCACTGTGGAGGAGTGAGCGAGCAGCTGTGTGGTGCTTAGCTGCCTATGGGGTTTAATCCATGACAAGCTCATAATGGGATGTTTATAAGTATGAGGTAGCCTACAGGAAAGAATAAATGTGAAGTATCCTCATGAAAAATTGCGATTTGTCTTTTCCAGGAATCCATGTCAAAACAATGAAAAGGCAAGAATTAATATCTCTCTCAGCTGATGGACAACAAATAAGAGACAAAAGGGAGAACTGAGACATTGCTACTCGAGTAGTATGCAAGAAGTGGCAAGGCACAGGCAGCTCTACCAACTGGAATGTGATACGCTGCAGGAGCTGCTTTAGTAGCCAATTGCCACAGTCCTTGCTCAGATGTACCCTTCCACGTAAACATATTAGACAACTTCCCTACCAACAGTATATTCAATTCATGTTCTATGTGTATGTGTGTATATCTTGTGTATGTGTATAACATTTACCACTCACATACATGAACACACAAGATTTATGGCACAATGCTTTTCTGTTACACCCTAAAGCCAGGCACTACGGAAGTGAGAAACTAGGAGCAATGCAGAATTGACTGCGTATTTTTAATCCTTGTGGGGAGCTGTAACTGAAGTTGAAGAACAAATAAATATTTTAAAGAAGCTTGCCACCCTATCCTGTTCCAAGAGCAACAGAAAAGTTTATGTTCTGAGGTGATGCAGCTTAGTATCTAAGAGTCCTTCCTTGAATTATTATTAATAGTCTAAAGCAAGTGAAACCTGTGAAGTATGAATATCTGACACATTCGTGAATTGACAGCAGCTTCTTAGTGGAGTTAATCCATCAGCTATGTGCAAAACTATCCAAGTTCCTTGAAGATTTAAGAAGAGAAGCCTGTTTTGGCAGGGGACAGGATCAGAGTCCACCTATGAAATGTGTGAGCCCACTCACTGAAAAATACATATAAATAATTAAGCAATTATGTATTTTAAAAGCCTAGCTGAATTAATAAGCATATAAACTCTCTTACTGTAAGAGATCAGTCAAAATGCTAGTCTGAAACAGTTTTTGACAGAAATAGACATTCTAAGCAAGCAACTTTCATGTGTTTGTGTGAAGTTTACCATGAAAGCTTCTATTTTTTGCTAAGAAAAATTTAAATTTTCAGGGCTTTTTTTCAGAAACTGAGGAGCAAAATAAGTAAAGAAAATTTGTATTTAGGCATGTTTTCCACAGGGGAAAAATCTTCCTAGTACCACAAAAAATAACAAAAGTTGTCTGTTCAAATCATGCTCACACTCATGAAAATAGTAAAAGAAAGCATTTGCCATGCATTTTCTACTTTGCATTGTAATTTATGACTACAAGCCCTGTCACTGAACATCAGTCAGTAAGCTGGACAAGGTAAATGGAGAAATCAACCAGTGATTAAGCAATATGGTAATTACACCTCTCATAAAGGAAAGATGATCATCCCTTTAGAAAGAGTATATAAAGAAAACAATGTTGTTATGAACTTTTATCAATCTTAGCTATAGTATAGTACTGTGTAGTACAGCATAGTTTAGTATAGTACCGTAGAGCATAGAGCAGCTAAAGAGCATGCAAGATCTGTCTTCACATAAAATAAGCATAGAGGGTGAGTCTAAATCAGAAAACAATATATGCCACATGGTTACTTGAGAATTAATAATAAATTAAAAAAAAAGGACATGATGATAAAAATCTAAGTACCTTCCACAAAGTTCCAAAATGTTACCAAATGTGAATGCTAATGCTTGGAGCTTGTCTAAATAAATAAGAGATGCATGCTTTAAAATTATTTACTACCTTTTGCTTTCATGCCTCTTCATCCCTCTTTGCTACTGCTTGCTCAAAACTCCTCTGGTGATATACGTTGTATTGACAAAAACTGAACTAGTCTAAATCATTTTGCCTCAGAAAATTAGTTGCCTCCCTCCCTGTTGTCTTCACAATGCCTCTGGAACATGCTGAATTATTGAGAATGGTCAGCTTATTTGCCACTAGATTCTTTTTCTGCCAAATGAGCCTGTCTGACACCAGAAATAGGAGAAAGGCTTTGTGATTTAGTACATAAAAAAGCAATCAGATTTTTTGCAAGGAGTGGCATACACAGAAAAGCTTGGATCAAAATTACTGACATTTGCCTTCCAACTTTAACAGCAATGCTTTATTCATGTAACCTGTAATCTCAGAGAACTTTAAAAGCAGATTAGGAGGATGGGAATTCTGAAGTTGAGAGAGGAACTGATTTCTGCAGGCTGCGTTGCGCCACAGACAAACTAGAACTCAGGTCTCCACAAACCCAGTTCAATGCTTTTAACACTCAGCAACCAATTGCCTTTTACCTGCCATTGCTCTCGGAAAAAGCGTAAGATTAAGTAAAAATATACTTTTCCTTACTTAATTTTCCAAGTAACTATAGCTCATTCCACATGTTCAAAACCTGTTGGTTTTAAGCTGTGTCCAGAATACTGAACAGGGCTGATATAGCACAAAAACGTGTAGCAGCCAGGTGATTTAATAAGTCAACTCAATTAAAAGAAAAGGCAATAGGAACACTAGCCCATGCTAAGACAAAACTAGTACAACTTGGCTCTCTTTTCTACAATTTAGAGGATGTATCACTTGAAGAATCTATGGCACCGCAGATCAGGTACAGACTAAGCAGTACCAGCATACTTAAAATACTGTGTGTTAAAAGAAGCAAAAAGTGAGAAATACCCTTACTCTTCACTCACCTCTACTCCACAGCACACCTAATACTTGTACAAAACTGAAAAATAGAATATTTTCACCAAAAGCCCAAAACAAAAAACTCAGGATATAGTTTTGAAAATAATTTCTGATTAGAAGTTGCTTATAGTCAGTTTTCTACTCTTTAGCTGCCAAGTGAGAAGCACAAAACTAGTAAGAAAACACTTTCTTGAACTCTGCTAATTCTCTAGTAATACTTCATAAATGAGAGAATAACATAACCAAGAAAATACTTTTCTCTAGCACATAGGAAGAGAAATCGCAGAGAATAAGAATTTGATGGATCAAACCCCCATAAGAGAGCTAGCACGTCCTATTATGTAAGATGATCAAAGCAAGGAAATTATATTCAGCACTACTAATTATTCCTACAATTATGATGAACACAGAAATCATGGCCTGATTCATATCTAAATTATATCTGCGCTTCGTGGATGAGCTCCACTATAACTCATTTTTGGTGAGGAACTTTCTAGGTATTTTAAGTAAAGGTTAGGATAAAAAGAGAAACTAGAACCATATTTTTGGATGCAGAGTTCAAACCTACTTTGCTTTTTAGTTAGAAAGGCAGAAATTTAGAACAAGTCCCCAGAAATCAGAATAATTTTGGATCAACGTCAGTGTAAGTGAGATTGGAAACTGTCATGAAAACCTAACCTAGCATCAGCATGTCCTTTCATTCTTCCTTAAAGTGAATTCTGTGAAGAGTTTAGACTGTACCCCTTCTTTAAGTAAATACATTTTCTGTAATAATCCACTTTGTTACAGTACTTTTCAGTTTTATTATTAGTATTACTTGTAAAGTTCAATTCTTCCTGATTCCACAATCTGCTCTGGTTAATCTGCTTGTTTCACAGAGGTTATAGATATAAAATGCAATGATTTACTTTTTCTAAAAGCTTCAAAATGCAATTATTCTGCTTTTCCTTAACTCTAAGCAACAGAGAAAAATGAATGTAGCAGGAAATCTTCTTTCACCTTGTGACTAAAGGCTACAAGTTTTTAAAAAACAGTTTACTGAGCAAGCAGAAACCCAGTAGCAATTTACAAAACCATTTGCAGCAAGCTTGTGGGGAAAAAATATTTATTGTCTGGAAGGCTTGGAAGAGGGAAATTAAAAGCAGCTTATTTCTGGAAAATCTTCCATTAGAAAAACTAATAAAATTACCCTCTTCATCACTCATCCTCTTTTTTTTGCTTTTACTGTCACAGCTTTTTGGGGGTCATAATGACCCCAAAATTTTCAAGTCAATTTATACTTGGTTGTATTTTCTCACATTTTTTGGACTGTAATGCAGCTTGCTGAACATCAGCCAAGTATGTGATCTTCAGCAGTCTAGTCATTCCCTAGGCTGACTGTGGGAATGAGTCCTCTCGTGCTCAAAAATTTGAAGTCTGAATGATGACAGACAAATGCCAAGGACTCTCGTTCTTAGATAAATAATCTTCTTCCAACATGAATATAGGAAATGAATTTAATAAGAGCCCTTTTGCAAATATATATCATACCAGAAACATGATGGTCCAACGGTTTGAAGAAAGGGTGCAAGAGACTGATTTCTTGACACCACAAACTGAATTTCACTGATATGGTCATAGTTGTTTTACCTTTCATTCCAATTCCAAAGGAAGGAGACAGATCACACAATAGAGAATGGAGCATTAGGGAAAAGAGACAGGGGGAAAACATTACATTTGGCAACAGTGATTACCTTTCATTGAAAAATAATAGTTCCTAAGACATGATTATTTCAGTAGCGGGTTCCATAAACCTCTACGTAGGCAGATCACATTGTATTTTGGAAAATGAAATGAAATTATTGTTTCTGCTGAAAACAAACTAACTAGCAGACCTTTTGGCTTAAGAAACTCTATAGTTTAGAAATAGAATGTTTGTGATAAAATGTCATAACAATAGCGTTATCCTTATGCATCGGTTTTGATGGTTGTTTCTTTTCCACTGACAGACACACAGGCAAATGCACAAAGCATGACAAGGGACATATTGTCAGCATGTAGGCCACGACAGTGGTTTGGGATGCAGAAAAGTCGAGTTCAGATCCCCTCTCCACCTGTACCTGAAGCATCTCAGATGAAAAACTGGATTCTGAAGTAGGCAGAGCACAAACCTTAGATTCCAAAATGCAGAACAGGAGAAAGCAAAGGATTTTCCACATTAGAGAGAGTAGCTGAGAGAGTCTTCTTTTTATCTTTTGTTTCCCATGCAGAAGCATCTATTTCCAGACACAAAATCTGCTATGCTGCTAATAGGCTCCCTCCTGTATTTGCTATACAGTTTGCAGATACAGCTTTTCTACTAAGATTTTATATGCTTCCCACATAAGCAGTTACAAAACTAATTTGTCTATGATCCTGCTTTAGCACCTAGAATTTAGAATAATTTTAGGCTAAAAGTCGTAAGAACATAGTAATATCATGTGTAAGTTTATAATTTTTTTTTTTTTTTACTTTTTCCTTATACAAGGACAAGAGTAACAAACTATCTCTATGCTTCCAGAATATGGTCTCATAGAAGCATTCCAGTTAGACAGTCTTCTAAAATAGATGAGATTATAATTTAAAAAAAAAAAACTATGTGGATGGTATTCTAGATTTGTGAGTTGCCTGTAATGCTCTATGAACAACAATCCATAAAAATTGTTTTTTAATGAAGGAAGAAAGTAACATTGAATATTCTTTTGATACAACAGTGATAGTAAGATGATATCTCCTGTTATTAAAAAGCAAAGTCAAGAAGCCTCCTTGTTTCACTTCTCAGGTAACAGTGAAATGCAGATTCATCACTGATGCTCTATGAATAATGTGGATAAAGCTACCTGAAAAGCTTAGTTCCTGATTTCTACTCAGCACTGAGTTACTATGATTCCACTCACACCTCCTCATCTTGCTCAAGATCCTTAAAATATGCATTTTATTGTGTATGAAGACGTTATGTACATTTTATTATATATAACATATATTCAGTAACTCCAGGAGACAGCAAAGTCACCAGTAAAATCCCCCTTAATTTGGATGTTTGAAAGGAAACAAATCGTTGGAAAGAGCCCTGCAGGAGACAGAGGAAATTGTTTTGCCAGTAGGTGTCTTTTCTATTGACTTTGGTGGGTGTACAAACAGGTCCACAGGAATTTCAGGTGGCAACAGCAGCTATCCATTAGTTTCAGGACTGTAGGTTCAGAACCTGTAAGATCTAATAAAACACATTCTTTTCACCTCTGATTTATGTGACCTTATAATACCGTTGTTAAAGGTAACTTTAAAAAAAAAGGAATTATTAAAGCAATTTAAAAGAAAAGAAGAATTTGGGGAAGCATGTATAAATGCACACGTACAGGTAAGTGGCTAGTTCATCTCACCTATAACATTAGACAGGCACTTGAGCACTTGGAGAAAGATGAAAAGGCAGAGGTGCCTGGAATTACAATTGCAAATAAGTTTTCTCCCATTGGAGAGAATAAAAAATGTACAGCGGTTAGAAAAGAAAATTTTAATTCAGCCAAGACTTCACACTAATTTGTGTCAGGGACTGCAGCAAAGAATGTAAAGAGGAAAAGAATAAATAGGAGGAAAGAAGACTAATCACAATAGCCCAAGAAAATATTTACTATATCGCATCCCTTTTCACTCTGCCTTTACCTCCTCTCCAGACATACTGCAGTCAGGTAGAAGAACCACTTGAATCAACCCACTTAATTTTTTCAAAAAAATTGCTAGTATCACACTTTGCATAATGTATTTCCCTCTCAAAGCCCTAACTGACCAGGAAAGAAAATGAAAAGAATTATTTTTCACAGAAAAACTGTGCCCTACTAATTATATTTTGACTCGGGCATCTCACTGTGCCAGATGATCAGCCCCTTCAGTCATGTCCTATGTGCAGCAGCCAAAAACCAGACGGCTAAACTATGCTGGTAACAATGGAAACCAAGTGTATTTAGTCTTTCAAGAGGATCAGAAGATCAAATTCCCAATGGCTGAAGAAATCCTGTGAGTTCTTTCTTCATCAAAGAAAAAAAGTTTTCTCGTACAAAATAATTTATGGGTATTATTTATAACTCAGAGTAGTCTTTGTTTCTATTTAGTGTCAGTTAATTTCCTATAACTCATCCCTAGACCTGCTGAGTTTTACTTTATTCCAAAAGTAGTTTCAGTGAGGTTGTACTTTAGCATCATATTCCAGAACAAAAATTATCTCTAACCAGTTCTTTGGCTCTGATTGTCCCCACCCTGTATGTGATGCAGAGCCACGTACAACATTTCTGGTTTTGGCCTACCCCTTTGCTCAACATCCTTACTCGCATGCTTGTGAAGTTGCCTGATATCCTACTGAGTCATTTTTCAGCTGGTGCCAGGAAGAAGACTTTTGCATTTATAAGCAGTAATCAGAAACCAAGATCAAAGTGAGTTTTCCAGCTGTGTTTTAAGATACACAAATAAAAGCAAACTGTTCGAAATCCAGGTAGGCTGACATTGTCATGACAGCAACACAATGCTAGCAAGCAGCCATAATAAATAGGGCAGTGCTGAGCACCCTTAAATTGCAAAAATTCTCCAGCCATAGCTAAAGCTTTGGATGACTGACTCACGAACAGGAGATGAAGAAAAAAAAACTGCCGTTGAAGAATCATCTCTTCCAGCTGGGGGCTGGAGGAAGGAGGCAGGAAATGAGGTCATTAGGCTAAGAGTAATGAAGAAAGCAAATCCAAAAACAAAAGCAAACTTAGCAATGCCCTCAGTACTATGTACAAAAGAAACACAGAGAACAAGTCTTGTGAAACAAAACTTCCATAAATAACAATGATGCGGTTAGCACTCACGCTAAATAGATATGCTGTGCAGGCTGCTATTTTACTACAAATCGCTTCTTGTGCACTACTGCTGATGCTCTCTGGCTGTCCTTCCCATAGCGCACAGATGAATTTAATGGAAGAGTGACTTCAGATGAACAGTTCAAGTACACCAGAAGACCTGTAGAAGATTAAATCATAGTTTCTTAAATAGCAAAGAACAGAAGAATTTCTAAATTTACCTCAGAGTCAAGATGCGAAGTCAAGAGCTTAGCTTCCACTCTGGGCTCAGAAGGAAAGCTTTTGCCGGAAGTGTGAAACTATAGCTTCTAGCTATATAACACAAAGGAAGAACTATAAACAATCACAGCTACTTTTGTGATCACACTTCGGACATTTCTTTCACATTTCTAAGTGTTTCTGTGAAGCTGGGAATGGGGAACTGCTAATAGCCGCAAGTTTAAGCACAGCTGACTATATAAGCACAAAGTAGCTATCAGTGGAACGGCAAAAGAGAACAGCAAATTGTAGATGACCAGAAAGCAGTCACTCTAAAACTGAGTACAGTCTTACCTAGAGGAAAATGAAACATTGTCACTGCAAATATCCATAAGCTGGAATGGCTAAAAGTTAACATAAGAAATCATGTACCTGTAACAGCTTTAGAAGAAAATACCGTAAGTTTCACCACAGTCAGGGACGTTTTGCTACTCAGAAGTTATTAATACAAATGTTTTCACCAAAGTTGTTATGGAAATTCTTTGAGAAACTGAATGCTGATGACCTTCAGCTGACCAAATTTCTATAAGTACATGTATAATCAATACAAATTTTGATGGAAAGCACAGCTGACCACTGTCCAAGAGAGATTCCTCTTTAGGCAAGAGCCAATTACTGGCTGCCTAACAGCCTTCCTTAATTAGTTAAATAAAATGCTAGCAAGAGAGGTGCTAAAGGGCAGGTCAGCCTGTTTCTTTTCTGCAGTCTTTTGGATGCAGAAGGACCTGGTTTTGCTCTGATTAACTGTATCAGGCTGCTCCTCTAGGGTTACAATAAGAACGAATGCTCGAGCACAGAGGAATTTATTCTAGCAAATTTTTACGATCATCTCCAAAATGAGTTGTAAATGTTCCCTGTGGGAGGCCAATTCAGTTGCCCAGCATTGGCCCTGTGCTGTTCAGTGTTCAATTTCTCAAAACAAAACAGCTCCATATACTCAGCTACCTCTGCTGTCAGATTTGAGGACCTGCTGCAACATAGCAGATAACATCCAGCTTAATGAGCAAGTGACTAGTGAAAAATCTAGGTTGTCCACTATGGGACTACCTAATGGTACACACCAGTTTCTCTTCTCCTCATGTATGGAGAAGAGGGAATGATGAAAAGCACAGTGTATAAAAAGTTCCCTACAAGAGTGGAATATTTCCTCAGTTTCCTCAGGGCACCCCTGAAGAGGAAGACAGGAATCAATGATACTTTCGTTTCTACACTGCATGTTGATACTTCTGTTCACATATTGTGTTGGTGGTCCGGCTGACATTTCACAAACTAAGCTTCCTGCTTTTTGTTTAGAGTGAGTTGCAAGGACTCAATTTACTGATAGCTTTGCTTGCATAATGAGGTGTTGGCTTGTGCTTACTTCTCACACTGTGGCTAGGGTTGTATCAAGAAGAACAATTTCCCTTGGGGGCACCTCAGAGAATTAGGGAAACATACACGGGAATGGTCTCTCCAGAACATGCAGTACGTGATGATAAGTAATTTTTCAATACAGAGAACTAGAACAAGCTTCATTCCTGTGAGAAAAAAAAAGGAATAAGAGATTAGACTCCTGCTCTCAAAGTCAAAATACAGCCCCTAGTTTGCAGCATTGGTGCAGAACTACAGCATATTGCACATTTTTTAGGGCAATTTACCACTGAGAGAGAATTTGCAGATATGACTAGCATGTGACTCCGTGCACTGTACAGAGCAAATAGTTCAAACACAGATTCTTTATGATTCTATACAGTGGAAGTTACTGTGGGTGCTATACTGTATGCTCTTCCTATAGGTTTGCACTCTGCTGCACGCCTAGCACTACTGTGTGCAAGAAGTGAGGACCCTGTGTCTCTGCTGAAGCTGAGGAACCAGAGTAACAGAGCTGGGGTTGGGAGAGCTGGGTGGAAGCAGGAGGAGCATGTGGGACACAAGGACTTGTGAGAATGTGGAAAACACATCAGCTTACTAAATGGATACAGTCCGGTATTCCTAGTTTGGCCATAAAGTTGCAAAGGTATAGGGCACAGGGCTGGATTTGTGCTTTCTGGCTGCTGGTCATATGAAAATCTTAAGGGAAGCTTCTAGAGTCAGGAGTAGAGTGTCCAAGTCTCTGCTATAATTAGTCAGTCCAGTATTCCTCACTCATTGGAACCACCATTTGAATTCTTTCAACACTCAGACTCACAGAGATTTTGTTTACCATCATTAGTTCAATCTCTTACTTGGATGTTGCCTATGACTTAGATCATTTACTACAAGTCAGATTTCTTTGCCCATGTACGGGATTCTCTCAGTCTATGCCACTGGTCTATTTTGGACAACAAGATACAGCAAGGAGGCCTAGCTACTAACCCTGTGGCCAACACTCCACCGATTTTATCAGCAGAGTACACCTGAATTACTCAACTGCTTATTCTTCACCACCTTCCCAAAGTCCTCCCTATACATGACCAAAAGGCAGAAAAATATATCCTACACTGCACAGTGGTTTAAGCTAACTTAATGAGTGGTTCAACCCACTCAGCACTACTGCAGTCTCTGCCGACTCTGTGCCTCTTGCTATGGGATGTTTTGAGTACATGGCACAAAGCCTGTTGGGGAAACAGCGTGTGAACTACGATTCTCTTCTTCAGACTCATCTCCAGGGAGAGGATGAAAGATAATGTAGATGGAAGACGTGGGACTTGAAATGGAACTGCAGTATTAACTCCAGTTGTTCCCCTGTGATGAGGACCTGCAGCGTATGGGAAGGTTCTAGACACGCTGTAGCAAAGGGGGGCTTTCAGCAGAGCTTTTAAACATGGGGTGGGCTGCTGCCTGGGATTGTGTCAGCTAGTAAGACCTGAGAAGCATATAGAAATGGCCACAATTGCAGTCATTCAAATTAAAACTGCAGTGAAGACCTGACAATTAAAGTGCAGACACTGCTTCCACAGGGTAAATACAGCAGGGAGGAAGTCGCACATGGGAGAATTTGATTTTTGTATGAAGCTTTTGTTTAAAAAAATGTAGAATGTGTCATTGCTGATAGCGGTATTGAACAGCTCCCACTGCTGTGACAGAGTTGAAATCTCTGCTGATGACGAGTGGTAGCTCTAAATTGTTGAAGCATAGAACAGATCAGCAATAAAACACATTTTCTCCCTAAAGACTGTAGCCCATTGAATAACAAAGGTTTGTTAGTTGAAGTCCCTTGCAATCAACTCTTGCACAAAGCATGCATTCCCCATGACAGCTGTTGCTAACATATTAACAAGAAAACTGATTTCTTGGATGTGAAAACATCAGGGGCTAAATGTCCTCATTTACCTTTTTCTACCAGTATAGAAATCACTGTATATAAAAATATTGTTTGCTCAAAATAATAATAGTACTAAGTGTGGAAGAAATACAAATAAGTAAAAAGAACTACAAAAAAAGTTTTCTCAAAGATGCAAAGAAAATAAGCCCCTACCATTTTACCTGTATTTACGGACATTTATGTTTAGGGCTGCATAGTGTTTCAATAAAAATCATTGTCTGCTGAACATGCAAATGGTTTTACAGGCACCAAAATTAATGCTGTGAGAAAAAGATAGTCACATTTTAATTTTATAAATATTTCTTGATGTCAGTTACGTATTACAGATTGAAAAGAGAAAGTAGGGAGCAGCAGGATGTATTTCTTTATATGAAAGATGTCACTATCCCAGATCTGTATTTAACAGAATAGTTAAAAGGAAAGTGCACACTAAAAGAAAAGACAGCAGCAAAAAAAGCAGATCTGAATTTATCTGGAATAAATTCATCTGGAAACAGCTTAAATAAAAAGCAGTCTCAGTCCTGAGATGTGCAACGAAGCCAGCTAATTAGCCCTGCAAAGACAGGGCAAAAAGACTATTTAAAAAGGAAGCACAATAATGAAACTCAAAGAAAGGCAATATAAAACAAATCTCAACAAAAACGAGACAAGAATTCATTTTCCCCGTGGTGCTCTCCACAGCTCCTGAAAGTGCCTGCTGCTGGCAATGAATGAAATGAAAGGGGAGGAGGGAGAACAGAGATAAAGAGGTGTTATCTTACTCGCCAACGGAGCTTGTCGCTCCACTCCCTTCATGACGCTGGGAACTCACAAGCCTATAAAATGTGCCTTGGCTCCCAGTCCCCTTCTCCTTCAGCAAAACTAAAAGCAAGAGGTGGCTATACAGCAGAGGAATGGGATGCTGTTCTACCCAGAGGTAGCTCTTCTGACGCAGCTGGTACAGCATTTCTAACAGTTGGAACACCGTAGACAAAGCTTTTTCTGACAGACCACTCCTTCCCAGTACCTGCTGTGCTGCCTTATTTCCTTTTTTCTTTCTTTCCTCGTCTTATCCTTTAGTGGGGATTTTGGAGGGCTGGGAGAGGGAGGTGAGAGAGGCACATCTGCACATCTTTCTTGGAAGAGAGGAGCATCCGAGATGACTTCTGTCCCCACAGCCAACTGGAACACGAGCATGAGCAGCAGGTGGAACATAAGCCTAGCTGCAGCGGGTGATTCCTGGGGACACACGTTGGGAGCACCAGCTGGCAACACTTCTGCCCCTGTAGCATCCTCAGCAGCCAACTTCTCCAATCAGTTTGTGCAACCCTCTTGGCGCATTGCCCTCTGGTCTCTGGCTTATGGCAGTGTGGTGGCAGTGGCTGTTTTTGGAAATCTCATTGTCATCTGGATTATCCTGGCTCACAAGCGCATGAGGACGGTGACCAATTACTTCTTGGTGAACCTGGCCTTCTCCGATGCCTCCATGGCTGCTTTCAATACTCTCATCAACTTCATCTACGCGTTGCACAGTGAGTGGTACTTTGGAGAGGCTTACTGCCGCTTCCACAACTTCTTCCCAATCACAGCTGTCTTCTCCAGCATCTACTCCATGACAGCGATAGCTGTGGACAGGTGAGAAAAAAGAGGAAACATTTAGGGGTGAGAGATTGAGATCAGATACTCTTCTGAAATCAAAATAAAGAGATAACAGTCATTAAGTGATGAGCGGCAGAAGCCTCAATGGTTCATGGATTGTGCTCCTCTGTACTTCAGATCTGTCCCTAATACACTGTTTTTCTCCCTGTCTTTGGTCTTTCTCCTTCAGCCTTTCATTGGTTTTACTCTCTTGCTTTCTTTAAAAACACTTCCTCTCTCTGTTTGACTTCAGCTGCTCTCTGTGCTCCATCTTTTAATACTAATTCTGTAACAGCAGCCATTGCTCAGGGTTTTATTTCCCACTTGTGAAAACAGCATCAGTCCCTCAGTTAATGTAATCTAATTCATACCAATAAGGAGTTGTAGAGATTGTGTGTGAAGGGAGAGGATTTCAAATTTCCCTCCTCTTTGTATTTCTGCACCTGGCAGAGGCATTTTCCTCCTCCTCAGAAATCACTTCAGACTGTGTTTTTAATAGCTCTTCTCACAGACAGCTCTGAGCTGCTTGGTTCCTCCTGATTTTAAATAATGAGACAATTTACATTGCCATCTGTGCATATCCAGAGGTCTGGTAAAAACATGGTTTCAAAGTGCTTGATTTTTTTCTGTTTACTTGCAGCAAAACAAGCCTTTCTGACTGTGAAAGAAAACAGGACAGGGAAAAACTTTACCTTTGTGCTCTTGGCAATAACAGAATAGGACAGCTGTAGTCTCTATAAAGCGGAGATGAAGTTGTCAGGTTTACAACAGAGATGCTTTGATGGACCATCTTTCTCAGAAGGTGCTTTGAGCCTCCCCTCGGAAATGTTCCTTTTTTTATGATCATTTTCACATTTGCTGTACTGGGGACATAACTTACTCTGTGCTTTAGAAATCTGATAAATCTGTGAATTTTCATTCAGAAAAACAGATCATTTTGTACTTCAGATCTTTTATTCCTCTTAGCAATGTACAGAAATTACTCACAAAACTCCTTTCTACATATTGAAATCACATTATGCATCTTGCCTGAATTGACTTATCAGAACTGCAGCACTTTCCAGTGATGGTAGCTAAGATTTTAGAAGGTTCAATCCATCTTCTGAAACGTAATTTCTCATTTCCAGGTGCAAAGTTTGGGAAACATGTTGTTGTACCTTTTCTGTGCTGTGGACGAGTTCCTAATAATGCTTTTCTGTTGGCCCTGCCAACTACAAATTTTAGCTGGCATTCTCATCTAGATGCATTTCTGTTCTGTAAAGCTAAAAATGAAACAGACAATGAGATTCTTAGCAACTTTACTACCTCTCTGCTCTGGGGATGCATGAAGACAGGAGGAAATCATTACACTTTCCACTTGCCAGTGATGTATCTTGTTCCCAGCTGTTACTTCCCATTAATAATGGAGGAGGTAGTGTAAAGCCAATGATACAATCTTTAACCAGGCAAAGATTTCTTCCATTGTCAATTTGGGTTTAGCTTAAGAGTCTCATCTAGCTTGAGGTTTTCAGAAAGATAGAAGGATTTTAGCTGATGGTGAGAATTTAACTGTTATTACTGCAGCTGATTATATTAGCCGAGCAGTTACTAAGATGCTCTGGGTGAGGTTTTTTCATTTTTCTAACAAAAACATCCACAGAGATGTAGAGCTCCATGCCTTGAAAGTTCCCAAATTCATGCTAGGAAACTGGAAATGAGAGTGAATACAGTCCCTCGGGAATCCAAAGACTCCATTTCCAGAGTGAGTAAAGAATAGCTCTGTTCCACACTGATTGAAGTGCAATGGTCAGGTACAAAAATATATTGGAAATGTTTTCTTTGGTTTGGCAATATGAGACACTGGTGCTCAGAAGTAAGCCAATTACTATTATTCACTCTGATCTATTTCTTGTCTGAAAAACTCATGAAAAAATCACAATTTCCACTCCACCACAGTTTCCAAGCTCACCTGCCCCCAAAGACAAATCAAAATCTTCCCTGTGCTTAGATGAGCTCTCTGCAGTAGCAAGGAGCATCATGTATAACAGAAGAGCAGTCTATCCCTCCTTCCCTATTCACACTGTGATTATTTTTCCTTTTACACCAAATCACACCCGATACATTCAGTACCTTTAACCATTTCCTGACTACCTCTGCAGAACACTTCTGCGGAGTCAAGATGAAAACTGAGAGTCAAAGTGAATCCCAAGGAATGTTCCTGGATGTACAGTCTGCCCTGTTCCAAGGCACAGATCTGCTGGGTGGACATTTTTTAAAACTTTGGTTCCCATTTGCCTTCCATGAAAAGTTCAGCCCGTCCTTCAGACAGGACACTGCTTTAGTTTTGATCCAGTAAACTCCTCCTTACATATTCATGTTAAATTAAATTTTTTTTAAAAAAAGCTACAGATGAGGGTAAAGCTATCGAGGGAACTGAAATGATGGGATTGTATCAGATGATGTTCCAGTAGAAACTGTCAACATTCCAAAATATTGGAAGGTCATGGGTTGCAACTCACTAACAAGTATGTTGTGATATGCTGCATTCATTATTTTAGAACTTCCAAGTGTTCACAGAGTATGAATGAGTCACTGTGTTTCTTTTCACACCTGATTCTGCAGGCCATGTTGTCTAAATTGTGTGCACTTGAAATTACTGGACTGACACAGACTTCAGTGGAGTAGGCAGTTCCTGTAGTGGGGTGTGCAGCATCTAGAGACGAGGATGAAAGTATCCAAGGCTGCTGTAAGACCACCAGGTCACTGAACATAGACTCATATTTATGTGGGCTTATTCACACTTCTGACACCCCTTCCTAGTGGTCTTTTTCCCCTGTCTTCTGCTTTTTTTTCCCAACATACTGTTTGCAGACTACATAAAATCGTGTTGCTGACATGGATGACATGCTGACATCAGGATGGATGTATTTTAAAATTTGGTTGAAAACTCAATCAAACAATTTGCAGCAGAATGAGAATCAGAATCCAAGAACCATGGGCCCAGATTTCTCTTGCCTAACACCCATATACTCACTTTACTGAACACCAGACTCAAAATCAAATTAACCTTCACTAATAAAATATTAGGTAATTAAAGAATCTCCATGTTTCAAAATATGATTGATTCTTGTTATTAGCAGTCTCTGTTTCCTTTTGGTTGCCCTTCTCATTTCTTTTTAATAAGCTTCCCCAAGTTTTTGCAGTTCCCCCTTTTTAAATGAAACATTACCATAGCAGCTTTTTGGGGCTTTTATTGTTTCTGCAGAAATGTTAAAACCTGCCATAGTTTAGACACTATTCAAAGGATAATAACATTGAAGCCTGACCATAGACACTGTTCAGGACCAACTCAAGAGCTCTTTGTTTACTTTGGGCTGCTTCTCATAGATGGTCCATAGAGCAGTCAATGCTGACCAAGAACATATTTTACATCTGCAAGGAATTCACTGCTATCTTCTATTATTATTGCATCACCTGCTGTCACAACCTTTCTATTTTTTGGGGGGCATGTCACTATTATTACTGTGAATTAGCTGAGTGTATAATCCTGAAGTTTCAAACCATAAAATTTTGTATTATTAATGAATACGTTTATTTTACTTGACTTGATTTTAAACTATATTTAAAATTCAGTTTTATTCCTCCTCTTGCACAATCTTGTTCCTTTTTTATGAAACTTAGTATTATAGTCTTACATTCCTCCTAGATAGTCTCTAGTATGCCTGTGACACCAATATCCTTATTCAAAACTTGTCATTATAGTTTCCCAGCCTATTTCTCAGGCTTCTGATATGTCTGAAGAAGCACACACATACTGGGTCAGTTTTCTGTTTTTCTGTGATGTTATTCAGTTACTGATGGCTGTTAGTAATCCCTCTACACACTCATTAGATTTCAACATAAATAGTATAATACAAGCTTGTAACAGAAGACAGTTACGAGTCATAAATACATGATTCAGTTTATGAAAGGAAACCTACATTCACCATGTGTACACACTCAGATCCTCAAAATATCACTTTGGCACTTCATTCTCTTGAAGTGTATGCTGTAAGAGCAGTTATTATTGTCACAAAGTAGTACCACAAGCACTGTGAATTAATCTGTTACTGAAATTCTGAACTAGGCTGTTGGTGCATTGAAAAATATATTATCTTTCCAGTAGAATATATTTTGGTATCTGTCTCTGTATGAGTTCCTATTCCTGGACAAATTGCTCAAGGCCTTCATATGCCATAAGTATTTTAAACTGATACTCCTGCCATATTATACATGACCATCTTTGATGTAGAATAACATTATTTGAGTTGGGAGTTAAGTATCTATTACCTGTCCTGTGTTCTCAGAAACACTGAAGTATAGGGAAAAGTGTATGTGAAAAAATGATCTCAGAGGTGTCTAACAGGTTAGGATATGGAGTGCACAGGGCACGACCCTAAGTTGGGGGTCATATTGTAGTGGCATCAGCAAAGATGCATATCAAGAAGATGTATATTGGTACTTGCATTCTTGCACATGTGTTTGGGACCAAGAGTTTTGTGCTCTGCTCACCAGTGAATAGAGGAGGTTGAAGCAATGGCAGGCAGGACACCTGCATCACCCAGCCAG
>Ga0065711_1003251_pt1 | contig 50333 bp, 30 predicted proteins | sample Hoacrofraction12_FD_59098 | JGI IMG/M metagenome (GOLD analysis project Ga0065711, IMG submission 59098) | Hoatzin crop microbial communities from Cojedes, Venezuela - Epithelial fraction 12 v2 (version 2) | ecosystem: Host-associated > Birds > Digestive system > Esophagus > Crop | place... | reverse complement strand
CTCTTCTTGATGCACCCCAGGATCCCACTGGCCTTCTTGGCAGCCAGGGCACACTGCTGGCTCATAGTTAACCTGTCGTCCACCAGGACACCCAGGTCCCTCTCCTCAGAGCTGCTCACCATGCAGCATGCTTCCTTCGCAGCCCATGTCAGAATGGCCACAGATTATTCCCCACCAGTGGATGCAAACACCAGACCTCAGAGTCTGCTCCCCTCTCCCTCCTCTGCCGAACTCAAACAAATCACAATTTAGCTAGAGTGAGGTGGTCTCATTTCTGCATTTTTGTCCACCAAAATAAATTGTTTAAAGTGTTTCTTTAATGTTATGCCCACTAGCATGCTAATAAAAAATAGTATTTCCTAGATTTAGTGCAAACCTAACACTAACATTTAGTGTTTCCTAGATTTCGTGCAAACCTAACACTAACAGCTATGAAGAAACAGTGAATGTTTATGAAATTCCCATGCTCACACCAAAATATTTCCATTTCATGTACATTTATCACAATATTTAAATAACAGAATAAACAGGGCAGCAGAGAACTCCTCTATTTCAAGCTGAATGGTGACATTTTTCTTTCAATAGGGAGAGAGTAAAGTACTGCGCATCATTACCTTAAAAGAAAAGGAAAGTCCACAAGAAGACAGTTTGAGCCCTCTTCCCTCTGCCAGACATCTGAATCAGACACCTGGTTTTAAAGGACATGCTTGGCCTTTTTTATTAACATCACCTACTTGACACAGAAAGCACACTGAGAATAACACTGTACTCTTGAGGCCTGTAACGTGTAAGATCCTCATCTCAATTTGAGTCCACCATACCACAGTCACATCTACGTGCAGTTCCTTACAGCAAAACCCAGGATTTATCGTGCCTCTGGAGCAGGTTTTCAGTCTCACACTGCTGATACAGATAACCTTTGCTGACAGGAGATAGCTGCCATATACCCTTTTGCAAAAGCCTGAGCCCTTCAGCCCTTTTTTTCCATGAGATTTACTTTATATAAATTAAATACAATAGAATTATCACTGCTAATTGTAACAGCAAGAGACAGAGATAACAGAGAATGACCAGAGCCTGTAAACTGGAAAGAACAGGTAAGGCCAGCGCAGGTTAACGACTATCTTGAGTCACTGCCCTGCAGCTTTTTCCAACTGGCCGTTCTTTTAATTTACTATATCACGATTTTTCTTCATTTTCAAAGATATTCGTTTTGAAGTGAGAAACGCTTTGCTGTTAAGGAATTTTACTGCATCTTAAGACACGTTAGTGCGTGTGGAAGACGCACAGTCATGTATAACAACCAGTTTAGAAGAAAGTCAGAAGTGTGTTGCTGCATTGGTGCTCCAATTTGAGGTCAGAGCTGGGAATGTGCGTCTGCCTCCCTCCGCATGATGGAGAAAGCATGGCTCCACCCAGCAGCTGACAGTGACGACACGGACCTGGGGCAGTTACGCACAGGTGGATGACGGATGCTCAATGACCTGAGCAGATTACCTGCTTGATCTTCAGTGGTAACCATGTTCATGCATGATTTGCTTCAGGAATTAAAAAAAAAAAAGTTATTTAAAGTTGAAGGGCAGATAGTGACACTTCTTAATTATCAAAGAAGGACACAGTATATGTTTGTAAATAATTTCTATAACCTGTGACAACATCATTAATGGGTTATTTCATTAACAGAAATATTTTGCTTTAAAATTCTTCAAACTCAGAAGTTATTAAACACTCAGAACGAAGAAAAAAATCAGAAAGCACAGAGCAAGTTATGTATATCTATTATTAGAATTAAGCAAGGGTGCGGGTTCTGGAATGATGAACAACTGTTTCATCAGCTCAGCTCTCCGGAGCTGCCAAATTCTTAAAGAGAGTTTCAGCTGGGAGTGTTCACATTTTTTTTCCTGAAAATATACACCAGCAGCTAACAAAAACCTCTCCATGCTACTTTTTCTACAGAGTTACTATTGTAAGTACGACACTCATCCACAAGTCTTTCTTGACTTTGTGCTGCAGCGAGCATTACAGTAAAAACAAAATCCTATCTGCAGACATCTTCCAGGGTTGGAACATATCCCCATCTCCACTGCAAACGAGGCAATCGCAAGCTGCAGTTCACCCCGCCAGGTCAAATTAGCTCAGTGAACTGAAGGCACAAGGATTATTTCAGCAACTGAGAGCTTAAATCCACGTGGGAGAATGTCCTGTGGCTCAGCTGGCACCCACAGTGCCAATAAACCACACCGGCGGACAAAATCCCGCCTCGGGAAGTTCTGCTCCGCAGACCGGACAGCACAGAGGAGAGCCCAGACTACCACCGAGCATCTCTGAATCCGAAAGGAGATGAAGCATTTCAGTGGACAGCCTCCAGCAGCATTTTAATTACTATGTCCAAAGTGGGTGCTGAAGCTCCCAGCAAACCAGTTAGTATTTTCATCAGGTAACTGTGACGTGTATTAGATATCTTGTCCTGATTTTAGATATCCTGACTCACCAACAAGCACTTACTTAAGCCAGATTTCATTTGACAGAAGCTGGAGGCAGACAGGGAAAGGATGATCGATTCCCATGCCAATTTGACATAATATACCATCATTTGGTCTTGTGAGTGAAAAGAAGTTATATATTGATCCTTTACTTGTTCTAATTGCATTACATCGAGTTGCTGGACTAAACGCTTGGGTATGTCCGTGTACTCAATTCCCTCTAACTGGCAAGACAATGTAGCAAGAGACATAATCATTTCAAGGCGGTATTGATTTTGTCAGTGTTTTGCCAAACACCTCTTTTTTTTCTGCAGGTACTCCCATTAATCAAGATTACACGGTTGTCTGCAGTGTCCTATCATACACATCTATTTCCTTCCACCGGTCACAGCANGAAGGCTANTCCTCTTCCTANTTTTAATTTTAGGGCTTTCTCCCTCCNAGCATTACAACACACGAATACCTGAAATGCTGCTTTAACTTGTAAGTCTGAATGAATGAGCAGTCATAAACTCATTGTTAGAGTGCATTTCTGTGGTGCTTAGTATTTATACAGTTCCAGGTACAGAGATTATTCAACACTAATCATTTTTTCAGAGGCCTTGCAGTCTATTTCACTCACATCAGTGGTTAGTCTATTACCGTATTTTAGGAAGTAATTGCTAGGTAAATACGAAGAGAAGGTTACTCTTAATTTGTTATTACTTCAAAGATTGCATGTCTGTTATTGGAATTTCTATATACTGTTTTCTGACAGCAAAGTACTTTTACAGAGCTAGTAGTTGGAGAAGAACGTCCTTGGATAGTTGCTAAGGGGTGTTTCAGTGCCATTACAGATTCTTACTGAGTGACTCCGAAGGAATTATTGTCCAGGCTACTCAAAGGCCAGTGGAGAGCATCAAATCCGTAAACAGGGTGCACTGGTCCTCTGGAAGCACTATGGCAAACTGACAGCTTTGTTAAGTGAGCAAATGTACATACCTAGGACGTTTGTACTGACCAGATCAATAAATACCCTGTACTCTGTAGCATTTCAAATACAGCAGAAAAAATGTTTTAGCACAACATTTATTTAGTCAAGCTTTCATGATACTTAAAAAGGAAAATAGTCAGGATTGATTCTGCTTGTGCAATGCCGGATCAAGTCCAGAATTTCTGTTTGCACAATTCCTGATGTGCCGTTCCGGACGGTGCAAAACAAGCCTCTCGGCAGATCTATTTCTGGCTGTTAGCTTGGCTCCAGATTTTGGCTGCCTCCCATTTTTCATTACGAAGCCTATCAACTGCCCCAAGAATTGCTTATGTTTCCAGGTGAAGCCAGGGTTACATCCTGCCGCTCCTGGAATCCTGAAATTCCTCTACACACCAAATGCGCTGTGAGTGGCCTATGTTTTGTTAAACCCACCAGTTAAAGGCATCAAAATAACTCATAGCATGTTAAATTTAGAGCACATCTAAAAAGGAAAAGAGCTAAGCATGTTTCCTTCAGTTTGCCCATGGTCCTTCCCTTCACTCTCATTACTGGAGGCTGTCCGATGGTCTTGATTTAAGTGGTGGGTTTGAGGTTGGAGTTTGGCATTTGGGGTTGGGGGGTGTGGGGGGTTTTTAAGTGCCTGCAGATCATATCAGAAAATTAGTTAATAAATACCATCTTGACGTTACATTAATCAAGTGGAGACGAAGACTCAGCATATTGCAGACTAGTTAAAAAAAGAAAGCATTTTTTAAAGGAGACAAAAATAAACATAGTAGCATAACATTTGTCATATTCACCAGCATTTGTTACCCATTTAGTGGAGAAAAGTCTCTCAGCATAATAAGATTTGTTGGAACATCTACAAAGATTAAGGGTAATCGATCTAATGGTATCCTGAATTTTTCTTGTCCTCTTGAGTTTGTTTGTTCAAAGTTTCTTGCCGTTTTGTCTTGATACAAAGTGTGTGTGGTGTAATATCTCACAACAGATATATTAACGACACCACTAAATAACAGTCATGGGACTCTAACGGCACTACCAAAAAAAGGATCCAATTCCTTTTACGCATTCCCAGCAGCGAGTGCTGCACTACTAATCCTTTGAGACCTTCTTGTCACATCGGTATTTGGACTCCCAGAGCTTTTGCCTTTTTTTTTCCCTCCCCAATAATGCAGGGCAGAGCAACAGCAACCCCGGTGACAGGCCTGCTCCTCGCTAGAGATGTAAAAATAAAGCAGTTGGGGGAGAAGGTCACTCAAAAAACATCAACCCTGCTGAAAGCTTCATTTCCTGCCTGCTTGTCTTCAAACACATTTCAAGCACACCGGCAATTTTTTTTGGCCCAATTGCATAGGTGTTGAATTCCACAAAGGGAAAAAGAAAGACAGTTAAAATCAGTTCTGTGCACAGGGGGCACGCTCTGGGGAACAGACAGGCCCATGGTGGCCACAGCTGCCCACCTACAGTGACACGTCTCCGCCGTTCAGTGGCCCCGTACCCTCTGGAGACCACGGACACCCTGCCGTCACCTGCTGTACCACCGGCAATGGCAACCAGGCAGAAAAAAAAAAGACAAAAAAAAGGAGAGAAACGGAAATGTTGCAAGTTTATCTTCCTTCAGTTTATCACTTCTGAAACCATGACTTCCCCCTCTCTGTTGCCGAGGTAAGCACGAGCAAGGAGCTCTACACCCACCGCAGCTGGTTTAAGCAACCTCTTCCTACTCCTCCTTCGGCGCAGCAGCACAGCGAGCCCTGCCTTGCATCTGCACCCCGGGCACTCAACGCACGGAGCAACAGTCCGGTGAATCTCTGTCTGTTCTGTAATGAAGTGCTACATCTGATCTACGCAGCATGCGTTGATACTCATCATCCCTCTAATACAAATCCTTTCATTTTTAGAAAATTAATCCTGATTTAGAGAACTACAAAGTGGCATCTGATCCTGTAAGATCTTACTCTGTAAGATTAGGACTTCTGCTGGTTAATGGGGTCTGGTTTATATTAATGTACACACAAAGAAGGCAGCCATGAAACAGCGTGTCCTAATAAATTTGCGGATACTTCTGAACTACAAGCGACTACAAGGACGTTGGAGGGCAGGACCAGAATTTACAGCCACCTCGACAGGTTATACAAACAGCTGGGCTGGAGGAAGACGAGGACGCTGTTCAGTATGGAGGAGAACACAGCACGCCTGTCAGCAAGAAATCCAGAGTAGTTACACGGCAGTTTTCTGTAAGCAAGGATCTGGAACTGCAGTTTACTAACTGAATGCAACCAAACAATGTTATGAAAGAGGAAGAGACCTTAAAACAGGAATCTGGCTTGCAAAACACACAGCAGTCCTTCCACGCTGCGCAGAACTGCTTAGGCTGCAACTGGAGCGAGACATTTAGTGTGGGGCACCACTTGACTTGAAGACCGCAACAGAGCTCTAAAACATGATTTACAGGGAAAATCTAAACAGATCGGAGCTATTCAGCCTACACAGAAGAAAATTTAAAGGGAACAAGAGAACAATTTGCAATACATAAAAGGTTGTTACTGAAAGAAATAATCTGTTTCCCACTTCCAAGACTTACAGAGACTGACTGCCTGCACGCAAGGAGGACGCATTTCTGCTCCGTTAAAGGCAACACAAACCAGGACACTGGTCACCAGTCCGGCTGAGTCACAAACAGTGAACTGAACTGCAGAAGACTGTCATTTCAAAAACAGATCTGGTGCAATAATCAAGTTAAGTCAAAGGGATTCTCTTCTGCAGGCTTCAGTAGGCAAGGACTGAACACACGAAAGCAAAAGAGTCCAAATTCACATCCCGCTTACATAAATACAAAGCTTAATGCAAAAAGGATAAGCTACAGCAGATTGTACTTCCAATAAACAGCAGAGAATATGCATCTTCTAGCATTTCAGCTGGGTACTACACCATAAAAGGGGCAATTACTTACATAGCGTGGCCCATGGTACTGGAGAAATGTCTACAGAAATCAATACAGATACGTATCTTTCCAAAAGTTCCAGGGAAACCTCGCACCTTTGGGTATAAGCACACTAACGCATGGCGTGACCCCAGCAGAACCTTCAGACTCCGTTTCGTTCACTCATCAGAAGGTAGTTACAGCTATGGTTTTCTTCACATCAGTTCACATGCGACGTTTCTGCTAAGGACAGGTATCTCTTGCAGTCACTATCTCACATGTTCCTGACTCTCATCTTCCTCTTGGCAGTGGACTGCAACATGCCAAGGTCCTGCTGTCATGGGTGTCCAAAGGAAGCCACAGACAACAGCAAACCTCTGGGGTCACAGACATGACATAAGGGAGTGACAAGACATTTTAGGGACTTGAGCAAAATGTGAAACATCTGACTTGCTTGGTCTTACTGTTCTTGTAAAGGTGGATCTTGCTCAGGTTCAAGTGACTTCCCCTTGTTTCCTGATTTCTCTTAGAGGGTCGTGGAGCTCACAGTGCTCGTGAAGAACACCGTGGTCAGCTACCACTGTGTGCATGAAATAGTAAAATCCTTTTCAGATTTTAGTCACTGGCATTCACCTTCTGCATAGCTAGTATAAAATTCCGATTAAAAATGTTTAACTACTGAGGCTGATGACAGTGTTGTTTCCATTAATAGCAGAGTAACTACGTGCGAACATGGAGATCAGTCCACAACGGCATTTCATCTGTTTCTTTGCATTAGGCATGCTACAGTTGGCATGGAGCTCCGCTCCACAACCGAAACAGATGTTTTACCTCTATCTTGAATCTGGAACAGATTAGTAACGTTAGCTGGATTCAGCATATCCTGATAACATCCTCGTAATCATCATCAACCAGACTATTGAAGCTGACAGAGCGGGGGGGAAATCAAGCTTTGCTGATGAATGCAATGTCAAGTTGCCAGGCCAAAGAAATGAAACGGAAATTTAAAAAGGTTTCAAAATTGGCTTCACTTCAGAAACCAGTTCAGGATCTTCCAAGCACGACGCATACAACTGTGACAAATCTAGCAGCTTCAGAATGACTTTGTACAGACCCAAATTAAATCAAAAGATGAGCCTGAGAGCTGTAATGAGCTATTATGCTCTTTCTTCTCCCAGAGAAGCTGTGGCTGCCCCCTCCCTGGCAGTGTTCAAGGTCAGGTTGGATGGGGCTTTGAGAAACCTGGTCTGGTGGAAGGAGTCCCTGCCCATGGTGGGTTTGAACTGGATGATCTGCAAGGTCCCCTTCCAACCCAAATCATTCTACAGTTCTTCCAGCAAGTTACCATCACAAGTTACGAACACCTTTGTCTGGACAGCCTCTGGAAAGGCTGCAAGATGTCTCTAAGACTACTGTCACAGTTCAGAGAGTCAGTGTGGAACTTCCCTTCATCACACACAATCCCATGCACTAAATACACCTCCGTATCTGAGAAAAATTAATCTTGAATGAGAAGCATCAGACAGAAGTGTAAGCATATGCATTTGCATCAGCTGAGGAAGTAGGACACAAATCTTCCTCCTTCTACTTCTGCTCAAGGAGCTCCCAGCCATGGTCACAGTCTCTTGCTGAAACCCTTCAGCACTGAAAAGGGAGGGGAGCAAGGGGCTCAGTGCCCGACAGAGCTAACGCTTTTTGTACGTGCAGCTCTCTCTTCACTGCCACTTCCAGTTCCTGCCACGCAAGTCAAGTGGTGAGGTTTGCAGCTGGACAGAGCCCAGCTATGTTAGAGACCCTCTCTCTGTCCACAGCACATTGATCCCCTCCGGTCTGGGACCATCGTTGCCCACACAAAGCTTCCTTTTCTGGAGACAAAGGAGCGACCTTTGTCACAGCAAAGCCAAAGCCACAGAGTGACCGTCCGGGTGAGGTCAAGACAAGCCCCCTCGTTTCCAGACAAAGGCCCATAAAAGCCTTCTTGGAATAGAGGAGGGCAAAGAATTATCAAGGGAACAAAAGGGAACGCAAGAGAGGGAGAGAGTACAGTCCACTTCAGATGCCCTTCTGCTACACAAAGTGCTCAGGCAAGCCGCAAAGCGAAAAAAGAGTCACTCTTTACAAAACCCTTTCTAAACCCAAACTGCAGGTGCTATTTGTAATCCAAACCCCTTTTTTTATTTTGCTAGAGGCTTATTAAAGCTGAAAGTTAATTAGACTTGCATAGCTTAACACTTCAGCCTCTTATCTATTTTTTGTGAACCATTCCACTTCAAAAGTGAAAAACTTACTATGCTGTGTTGTTCTGTCATCTACCATGAATCTGATGCCAAAAGGAACACTGGCAGAAAAGAATACTTTAAAGCTTTGAAAAAAAAAATTTTTAAACAGAAGTTTTATATGAAAAAAACAACAAATCTGTATCTTGAGTCTCTAAAGACTACAGATCGTGACCTCTTCTCCAGTTCTTTCGTAAATATTCCTGTATTGGTCTTGGCAAACTCAGCCCAGTAAATATGCGACCTTACTACACAACAAAAAGCAACCCACCACCACTTAATCACTAACGCACGTAACTGCTTGTTGTGAAGGCAGTGGCAATGTGCTTGAACTCATTTCTGCCTGTGCCGTTAAGCAGGGCATTATTCTCAACCTCTCTCTAATGACAACAGCAGAAAGAGCTGGTGACAGCTTGATCAACTGCCTAATGAGATCAGCAAAGCTGAATTACAGTAACCTAGCTAAACGATAAAACCAAAACAAACCAGAGGATTTCCCAACCCAGTCTGACTTCACCGTTCTTTTACGGTTCCTTGGCCACCAGCTCTGGCCACACCACTGCGGATGCCTGTGGTATCTGAACGTTTTCTTTTAACAGCGAGCTCTTCAGGTCCTTCTGCCCATCAGGGAAGAGGATCTCTGAGGAAGAGCACGGGGAATACGTCTGCACTGCCACTAGTTACCCCAGATGCCTTCTGTGGGAAGGAAATGCCCTTCTGGGACCATGCTACGGGAGATTAAACCCCCGCATGAACTCAAGAAGCAGCAGGTGTTGATCTTACAGTTTTCCTTCTAAATCCCACGTAAATGCTAAATCAGAGTCTGTGGAACAAAGTCACTAATCATCTCTGTTAATTTCCATAGTTCTTTGCAAGTGTCTGGAGTAAAGCACCAGAAGTTAGTGAGATCTGAGAGTATCTAAGCTAGGCCCAGGCTTAGCTCTCCACTTGCTCAACTCTTTTCAAGAAACTGGTTTGGTAACCCACTGTCCTATTTCGTTATCCTATTTGTCCATTCTCAGGTCAGCCTGCCACTCTGATCTGCTAAACAAAGCAAATCTCTCTGCGTCTCACAGCCTCCTCCTCTTAGTCCTTGTGAAGCTCTCGCCTGCTTTTGATGGTGATGATCGCAATTCAAGACCTCTGTCTCTTCTTCTCTGACATCTTATTGACATTCTCTGACATCTTATTGACACTGGTACGTGCAGCTCACCACTCACTCCAGAAGAGCATGCAGGAAAGCACGGTCTTGCTGTGTCACAGACCTTAGATTTTCAGGATAGGAGAAACAAAATGCATTTAAGGACCGCCTAACCCTGCTTGCATTTAAGCTGCTATAAGCAAAAACTGTCAAACTATGCCAAGAGACCGAGAACAACACTTGGTCCTTTTCAAAACCCCACCCTTGACACAGGAAGCTGCATGGTCTTTTGGAGGGGTGGGAAAGGTTTCAGAGGGGTGTGAAATGTTGTGCCATCTCACCATCTTAATCCACCATGATTGTGAGGAGTTTAAAAAATAAAAATAAAAAAGGAAAGAAAAAAAGGAAGCAGCCTGTTCCCAAGAGTCTGCCGAATTGCTTTCACCGAGAGCTTTGCACGGGGAAGTACAGGACATTTCTGCTTGCAGCCACTTCACGTAGGCTCCAGATTCCCCTCTCCTCTGGGGTAAAATGAGCAGCACGACAGTTTCTCTGTGCTATCTGTAAAGTGTCATTGACCAACGGAAACTACACTATAAATGGGACTTGCCCAAGGGGAATTCAATCCCAATGCACTGAGCTAAAATGGTTGGCAGAGAGCTTTAAGGCATGGGACTACGGTGGTGTTAGCAAAAAAGGTGGATGTACCCTTCTCCATCCCAGTGAGATGCCGGCAGAGATGATTCAGGCTGTTTGAACACAGGCAGAATCTCGAGGCAGTAACTAGAGAGAGGGGAGGGAAAGGCAGCAAAGTCTTCTGGTGAGGATAAGGCCCCCCAGCACCCTGCCCTCCTGCTTTGGGCTAGCCAGCTCTGCAGTCTGACTTCAGATCTGGCTGGACCAAACCGGGGACTGCACTGGTCCCGCTCCTCCAGGCCTCAACAGGAAGCAGCTATCCTGCTACAGGCTTTGAGTATGGCAATCTGGACTTTCACTGGTCTCATTTACAGCTCAGTTCAGACTTGTAACTTGTAAGCTGGACGTCTTGCAAAATTTGGAAGGTGAAATCCATAGAGCCATACGTAGCAGAGTAAAACACAGGAAATCCCTCATCCCTTTCCGTGCCGCAGCAGTGTGAAAACACTGAGGGCAGACTGCATGGCTCTGATGTGTTCTAACTCCAGTCCCCCTATTTCCCAGAACTGTTTGGGTCCTAGAGGCATTTTAAGTATTTCTCACTTGGATTTTACTTCTGTCTCTACGGGAGGAAAAAAGAAAAGAAATTAAAAACTCAGCTCCAAGTCATATTAAATATTTGATTAGATTTCCACAAACCAAGAACAAGACATTTCTAATCTAGGTCATCTTACAAAGATGTTACAGTGTCACCGTGCTAAATTTCTACTCTCCGAGACAGAGCTGCCACTAGCGAACTTGCTGCACTGACAGAGATTCCGAGAAAAGCCTCAGGAAATACTTTAGGCAGGTTTCTGTGAAGAAACAAGAACACAAATCACATTTCTGAGTGGCTGCACCCAACTCCACCAGCCCGCTCTGCTTCAGATAGTGGAAGTACCACACCACACAGCTTCCAGCTGAGAAGATGCCACTCTTCCCGCAGTTTCTCACCGGAGGGCTATCTGACTCCAGCTTTCATTCAGCTTGCTGTACTAAGAGAGCAAAAGTTGGCCGCAATGCACTCCTAGTTTGCTAAGCAGTGTTTAGCAGAGATAAGGGGGAAAGTAAATCACAGCAGGACGTCACTGGTCAGGCTCCAGCCACACTCGACTCCGGCTGGATATGCGCAGTTCCCAAGCCAACATACCCTTTGCTATGCAAATCCTACTTCTTTCCATCTTTGCAACCTGCTACATCTTTCTTATAGACCAAGTTCAGCTCCTTTCTCCTTCTCTCCTGACAGTTAATGTCAAACTGATCCTTCCTGCTAAGCTTCCTGAAGGCTAGGACAGCACGAGAGAGGAAGAGGCCCAGAACTTATGATTTTGCAGGGAAGAATCATGACTGCTAAAGACAAAGCAGTGACAAATACTGCAAAACAAAGAGGAATAAATACTGTGTTCTCCTTCATTTGCTACAAGCATGAGATCTTGTAGATATTCAAACATCCAAGCTCTCTCCAACGACCACCACCAATGTCCTCTGCACCTTCCCTTGTGGCTACAACCTCAGAGACAGGACCCCACCTCTCCAGAGCAACGCCGCTTGACAGACATCCATGTGACTTTGTATGTGACACAGCAGAAGTAACCAGAGAAGTAAAAGCTGGACTATCTGCCTGCTGCAACAAGTTAGGTTTTTTTAACTACACATGAAGAATTACATTTGTTTTTAAAGAAGGACAAAAGCAGAATGGCCAGAATTAGGACTACCACCGAAAGCCAAGTCCCGAAGCGCAGAGCGTAAGCGAAGCTCCCTGTGTGCACAGACTGAACTCAGCCCTTTTTTGCTTACTGAATGCTGTTAATTATCAGCATTACACATGTCAGCAGCACCAGTGCACTGCGGCTCAGGGCAGACAGCGAGACGCTCTCTTGCTTTTATCGTGAAACATGACTCAGTTTTCACGCCTTCCTGAAGAGCTGTCACATACCTCACCTTAAAAAAAAAATAACAACATGACCTGTCATGGAGCTGAAGCAGATTCCTGGTATGAGTACAGTTCACAGCACCGTCCCCACAAGCCTCAACTGGAAATTTAGAAACACCATCATGAAAAGGAGATGAAGGTATGTATTAAAGACCACATAGCTTTAAAGCAAGAGCAAACCTTTAGAGCTACCCAGGACGGATTTACGAAAACTACAATGTCATCCAGCAGCCGGAAGGATCACTACAGTTCAAACCACCATGTACTGCACTATTTAAAAAGCCTGTGCTTCTAAAACGTCAAGAATTATACCCGGAATTAGAGTCTTCAAGTAATGCCTGAAGCTTGCCCTGTGACAGTGACGTCTTTACACACCTGAGCCTGGAGTTTATTTTAGAGTCTCTAATTTGTGCTATTTTTAAAAGAAGATATTTTGTTCTTGCAGTCAGAAAACCACTTCTCACATTCATTTCTCCTAACCATTTCTCGCAAATATTGCTGCTCAAACACTATTGTACGTGCAAAGTGTAGTTCAGATGTTCGAGATAAATGAACAAATGACAAGTCCGTTTGCACGACGGGAGGGGGAAGCCCCCCCACTGAACAAGCTGGAGGTTCCTAAAGCCTATAAGGGGGTAAATTTGCTGGTTTACAGCAACTCAGCATTGTGTTACCTAAAATTGATTAAAATTGATGGGTAAATGAAACACTGCATTTACAAACCTCCACTCAGGTGATCCTGACAACTGCAATGAAACCCACAAATCAGAAGAAACGGACAGACTAATGCTTCTGCCAAAGCCGTCGCAGGCACCTCCGACAGACCGTGCTTTCTACACTAGCAGCTGAGCAGGGGAGCCGGGAGGCACTTCCCCCTGAGCTGCCCGTCCCTGCGGCTTGCTTCGCTGAGGCACAGATCCATACTGCTCTTACTTATTTCCACCGTTCATTCTGAAAGTGCTGAAAGTCACATTGGTGGCGGTAAACGTGCGTGCCGGTGCCTCCAAATTAAACAAAGCACTTGTTGCACTTTGGGAGCAGAGCTTGACAGGTAGCAGGAGACTGTCAGAACTGCATATGGCCAAAAAATACATTTACTGACTATGTCAGATTTGCAGGTGCTATAAACACATCTCCCAGCATCAAAAACGACCCACGATCGGTTTGTCCCTGGGCCTTCCAGTGCCAGACCTGGTGGCCAGCACTAGTGAGTGGGTTTGAACACCCGCTGCGTACTGCAGATCTCCCTTTACCAGCTTAACCTCCCAGCAGAAGCCACCTGCACTGCCACGCTTCCCTTTTCCAAACTGGGGCTCAGAGCCACCACGCTTTGCAGCGGGAGACAGCTACATTTTTTCACCCCACAATCTCAAAGCACTTCCTGAGGGTGGATCCCAACTTCACAGACTAAGAAACAAGCACAGAAAAGCACATGTAAAATTGTTATAGGACTGATTCTCCTTTCAAGTATGTTCAGGTTTTCTGCTTTCAACATTTGCAAAGCACTGAAAATATTTCTCCAGTACTTTTTGTTGAGTGACAGCCTTATTAAATTTTGTGAGTAAATTGGCATTTATAGAATTTGTGATAAGATCTGTCAATGAACTCTCAGGCACCAGAACAAATGGAATTACAAGAAGGCAGGAGAAAAGGTTTGTGCTCTCCTCTTCATCCTGTTCCGCCCAAAAAAGGCATTTATGTGAACAGAGAACCAGGCATTTGCGAGTCTGTACGGCATCGCAGCACTGGGGTCACATGTGCATACCCACCACTCGTTCAAAAAGCCAAATTTCAAAAGCCTGGCTCCTGCTTACCCTCTGCCATCACTGTTCATTCTCCGTCCCAGCTGTCTGCTTTCTCCTACGGAAGCAAGGGGTCAGGCTGCCAACACTTCTCCTAGAAGACTGTCCATCAGAACATCAACTGGGCTCAAAGATTTCCAGAGGGAAACTGCCTCAAGCGACTGAAAACTGCCTCCATACCAACGAGGCAGAGCCCAGCACAGGGCAGTCTCGCAGCTCGGGCACTGCAGCCGTGGTGGAGCAGGCGGATGAGGGGCATGGACAGCCCCACGCTGCTCAGGCCTCTCCTCCTCGGGCACAGAGCATCCCAGGTCCCTCCGAGGAACTCGTGGGAGGTGAGTGCACAGCTGTGTTAATCATGGCTAATTAAAAGCCAGGAGAGAAGACCCAGGCACTGAGGAAACATAAAGATGAATCGCTGTAGGGAATCATCTTTCTGCACACTTGGTTCCCACTGCCAAGGCAACGCTGTGTTTCTGTTCCCCTCAGCTGGACTCCTCAGACACCACTGCTCGCTCCCACACTGACCTGTGCTTTCAAAACCCAGCCAGAGGGAGAGCGAGCGGCCCCGGGACTCGTCTCCCCTTCCTTCCTCAGCAGCCGGACGTTAGTCCTGAATCAGTCCCAAGGAAAGGAACTGGATTAGCGATTGTGCACTCTCTAGCACGCTGCTGTCTCGTCTGACACCAAAAATCCCACCAACGCCCTCCGTCACACAGATGGCACAATAATTAATGTAATGCTAGGGGGAAAATCATCCTCCCCGCCCCTTCTCCCCATGGGACAGAAGGCAAAGCAGAGCAGCAAGAAGGTCTGCATCCCCAACACCCACACTTTGCAGGGTCTATCACTTAGGTACGAATTACTGCGGCTGTCAGCTGCCCAGTACTCCCAGAGGACAAAACACATCCCATATCTAACCAGACAGCATCACGTCAGAGAAATAACCAACCACTTCTCAGGCCCACAGCACACATAAGGAAGGAAGGAAGGAAGGAAAGGAGCAGATCATTTTACTGTGCTATAGATATAGAAGACGAAAAGCACTTCGTGGAAAGTATAAAGCAGAAAGCAAGAAATATTAAGACTTTAATTTCCCGAAATGTTGAGCCATAGGTTGTTTTCTGCAGCCATGTCTCACAGCCAGGCACAGATTCAGCAGTATTTCCAGGCTTGCAGTGGAATTCTGGAAGCACTACCTGGTGCACGCGGTCTGGCGGCCAAGACGTCTGCCCAACACGAGACTCTGGCTGCAGGCACCATTGCACTGCCGCTGCTGATCCCCAAAAGCGATCCCGGCCGGCAGGGAACTCTCTGCAGCCTCCCTCCGACACGGGATTCACTGAGGATGCCCCTTAGCAGGAAACAAAGGGTTAATTGATCTCTTTAAAGACCTATAATTAGTCCAACAGGAAAGGCAATTCAGCCTTCCCGATTGAGCGACAGCGTGTGCGGAGCAGTCTGACCCGCCTGCGGAGAGGCCTTCGGAAGCAAGCCCCAGCCCAGCCTGGCCACCTGCAGTCCAGCCACGCACCGTGGCTGCCCGCCTGCTCCGACACCTGCATCCATGTGTGGGACACGGGGTGATTTCTCACTAGCAATCTTCTTTATAAAGTACGATGACTGGTTTTTTTGTTCGCTTTGTTTTTTAGATCTGACTAGGAAACCCAGACTGTGCCATACCCAGCTCTCCTGCATCAGTGCTGCCTGAATTTCAAACGCAGATTTATTTTTTTTTTCCTTTTTTCAAAGACCAAGCAACTCTGGTATAACACAGTTACACTAAGGGGACTCTAAATAAGACCTTCAGAAATTATCAGTTCCTGTAGTTGATATGTGCAGCTTGCTTTGTAGATCTAGTTGAATAAAACATTAAAATGCAATACTGGATGAGTTTTACAATACTTCCGCCCCCATGTAAATTTAATTTCATTTATCAGTTCAGCCCCAAGTCAGGAGTTCAATATTTAGTTCCTATATTTAATTACATTTTCTTTTCATCGTGGCCTTTTCCAGATAAATGTTTAATCAGGGTGTTCACTGTAATATAAAAATTACTAGAGTGAAGAGAATGAAGTAATAATGTTCTCATCCTTATACGTAACATCATATGTTAAATTCTAGAAGGTTGATTAAAAAAGGGCAACGATGTCACTGGATGAAGAACCCGCTAATAAGCCCTCAAGGAGAAAATGAGCTAAGTAGTGGTAAAAATTAACAACCAGAATATGAAACCATCATACCTTTTAGAGAGTATCAGGGACCCATTCATGCCTCAGTAAGAAGCAGTCAAAGCAAAACACAAATTTAAGTTCAGTGCATCCCAGCTTCACCCACAGGATACCAGCGACAACAATTCCACTGCCAAAAGGCAGCGCAGATTTGTGTATCTAAATAGCGTGGCGGGTCAGGAGGCAGAATCAGCAGTCCACAGAACGGCCTCACCAGAGCCCTTACGCGGTCCGTCGCCTGCGCACCAGGTCAGAGACTAGAAGTCTTTGTGATTCCAGTAAAAAAACTACATGTCCCGACACAAATTCCCCGTGACCCCAAACCCGCCAACTTCACAAGGGTGCAAGGAAGGGCTAATGCTTCTTTTTGACAACGCCTATGTGCAATGTGAGTGATAAGTGTTGATGCTACTGTCAGCAGTGTTACCCACCTTTCACTTGGTCTTTGCCTGCAATGAATCACTTTGTCTTCCTTGATGATTCAAAATAAAACTTGCTATAGACCAAACATTTCAGTTACTAGAAAACAGGCAAATTTACTGTAAAACCTGCTGCATAAAAAGTTATATATTTCCTGCATATTTCCAGATAATTCTTCCTGGCCGTGACTCCGTAACATATTCTCTCCCCTAGTTTTCTCCGGTTTGCAGTCCTGTTTTCTGCACCTCTTTTTCTTTGTTGTAGTCACTGATGAGGCCATTTCTTCATGCTGAAATTGCTTATTTTTAATGGGCACCATCAGTCTTCTGTTACTGTCTTTGCTTATTGTGAGGAGACCAAACTTCTAACTCTTCTTTTTTCTAAATCATCTAAAGACATGTTGTTCCTCAAACCCTATCTACAGAGGAAGTTTCTCTATAAACCAGGCAGGAGGTAGCTGCTTTGCTTCATAAAGTGTGAATTACTACTCAGATTTTTCAGCAATTTTTTTTCATTTACTGTCAAATAGTTTTTTGACATTTAAACTTGCTGCAGCCACATAAATCTTCTGAAAACGTATAACACTAACTGGATTCTTAGAGAAGCCTCCTTTTTAGGAAACTCCGCAAGATTTTTCTTCTCCATCAACATCCTCTGTTTCGCAGCCTGAAGAATGCATGGCTGCAGGGCTCTCTGCCTCCCAGAAGTCAAAGCCGGGAGCCTACTGACCACCGTCCCACCTTGGGAGACGCCGGGTGACCGTCACACACACTACCAAGGCTGTTCTGGAAATTCAGTCACCTTAACTGTCATGGACTTGAGAAGATAAGGACTGAAACCTCCAGGCTAGGTACTGCCTCTGTACTGGAGAGCTGAACTGCCAGAGCGTTCCAGCATTTTGTTTTCTGGTTCAAAAATCTCCCTTTGTCTTCGGGCTCTGGCACGCCAGGGGCGGGGGCGAGCTGTGACAGCCCAAGGTGCTAATGCCCCTGCGCACCCACCCTGCGCTCCTCCGGTAGCATCTCAGCCACCAGCAGCGCAGCACATCTGGCTGTCCCAGGGGCACAGCTCCAGCACAGCTGGCTGTCCCAGGAGAAGGGACACTTCTGCTGCCCCTCCACCCTGCTCCGGCCACCAGCTCCCTGGGCTTCCACTCACAAACAGCTCCGGGGAGCTAAATCCTGCCCTCCAAGAGGCGGTGAGTATCATTCTGCGGTTGGAGAGCCTCAGAAGCTCAGCGAGCACCCTGGCAAACGCTAGCACTAGCGTGCAGGACGAGACGGGGCGCCCAGCAAGGAGCAAACAAGGCTCCAGGACCATCCCTTCCAGCCAGACTGCCCATCGGTTCGCTGCCAGCATGAAAGCTTGCCGGCACTTCAGTTAGGCTGTGCCAACAGCGACGAGCTTTTGCTAGTGCGACAACAGCACCAGCAAGCCATCCGTTCTGTTCACACTGATCTTGCGTCAAAAACCACCAGGAAAATGTTGGAGACAAGTCTAACAGCCACGAACCCATAGCAGAGAGGGAGGAATTCCTTACACTGCAGTCAAACCTGCCACAGCTTGTCCATCAGAGCCCTCATATGGGGCAAAAAATTCCTCTCTTGCAAGGGTTCAACCCAGTTAAAATTAGTGTTGAGAACTGAAGAACATGGAGTGCTTCAAATGCCCCATGCTGGATTGCTGTTACTGCTTCGAAAATCAACACAAAGGTGAAGGGATTCAGCCTTGCACTCGGAGCTTAGCTTTGCAAGGGGAAAACACGCTTTGGCCAGGAACCTAAAATATTTGCAAGGACTGAGGTCCAACAGAAAGCAGGTCTAAGGCCTCTGCTTTCATAACAAACACTTTAACAACAACATTTTGTTCTTCTGATTGCTTAAAAAAAAATAAACCAAAACTGCCAAATATGGATGCAAATGATACACAGATTTCTTGTAAAGATTTCCTCAAGTACCCGGAGGAGTAACAGCCTTAAGGATGATAGCTAACCTAGCTCGGGGCTGTCTGCACTTTGGGACAGCATCCCTTTTCTTGTGATTATCGTATTTCCTTCAATGCCAGCAACTCCCTCAGCTTCTCTTGCGATCTCCGAAAACATCCAGGGGAAAGAGGCTGGGGGAGTAATGTGCAAGCAGCAGCAGCACCTTCAAACGACCCAGTCCTGTACTTCACCTCATGAAACTAAACTTCAGCTTCAACAGGCTTCACAGTTTAACCCCAAAGGAGAAACACCCTGCATGTACTGCATGAAAGGCAACAGCCAAGCCCCAGTGCCGGTTTATCTTTTCTCCTGCGTATAGGCATAGGGTCTGGATAAAATCAACCACATAAAATGCATTTTTGTAAGTGGTGGAAATTTGTTTTCACAAAGTAACTGGGAAGGCACAAGAGAGACATAACAGAAGATTCAGCGCTTGCCTTTCAAATGACCAGCTTGCATCCAGCCCATATCAATGACGGACAAACCTCTCACATGAGGGTTACCCAGTGATCTGGATCAGCATCCATATCCCCCAAAAGAACATCTCTTCGCAGGAAATTCAACCCCAGCCAGAGCTTAAATCGTTAGGAAAGGAGAAAGTGGGAAATGAAAACCAATTGTGGTGCTGTGCCTGCGTGCCTATGACCAATGCAGATTCTGTCTAGATGCAAGCACCTCATGCTTAGGTGACCTTACAGCCCAAGCCCGCACAGCTGGCACTGGTCCCACACACTAATCTCATTTTCAAGAAATCACAATTACTGCTATGCACTAGTGCAATTCTCTTAGGTGGTAACTGAATTTAACCAAATTTCTCCAATACGAAACAACTAAATAAATGAAATGACAGAGAAGAGAGTAGTAGAACAAGAAGAAATAAGTTTTTATCTACAGGAAAGATGGTTCTTATTTACTTATTCCTTCCACACACTGTAAGAATATGCTCTGCTGAGCATTAAATGCTGTAAGACACTCAAGACAATAATCTCTTATGTATGAACCATCCAGCTGAGGGAGAAGGAAAATTATATTCCACATTTAGTTTCGCTGATGTGCCTGCATAACAAAAACCTCCTAGTGAAGGCTGGAAGTATTAGAAGAATTTTCAATGTTTTTGTTGGTTTTTACTTTTCATTTTAGTCTATGCAGTTCATTGAACAAGCTACAATACAGCAGCACTAAATCTGGTATGACTTTGTCTATACTAGGAGACAAGGGAAAAAAAAAAAAAAAACAAATACCCAGGCCAACAGAAAGCCAGAAAAACCCCACGTGCCTTGGGTTGGCACTGACATGTTAACAGAAATTTCTGCTGTAAGCAGGATATTACATAAATATTTGAATTCAGATGTGGATACATGCATATGTGGATACATGCCCTGTGTATGTTCCCCCCATCCCATAGAAGTAGTCCTGGCCCAGACAGCTGAGCTGACTACACTAGCAGAGTAGGATTGATCTGCTAGAAAAATCTTCACTTTTACTTGTCCAGGAACATGGCATTCCGCCTCAAAAAACTCATGGCTTCACAGCCCAGATCCATGATTTACTGTTGGACCAGGACCAATTCTCATACTCCGCAGATCCTTGGGTCTTCAGTGTTTTATTTGGGTGTTTTTCAGAGCTGGAAGAGAACCCTGGGGACAACTGAGGAAAAAACCCAACCGAGGCAAAAGGGGCTGTGCCCAGTAATGACAGCAAAATGCACAAGGGATGCCAGAAGACGTGCAAGAGAAACAACCTACCTCAGTACCGATCCCTGCGTGTTGCTCAGACACAGCCGCACACGCTTACCAAGCACCTCTCTACCACATGCACACGCTGGGTGTGCCAGGCATCCATCCCCGGGAGCTGCCCACCTCTGTGGGCAGCTCAGACTGCAGCAACTTCTGCCAAACTTGCCAGAGACACACGCCAGACACAGAGGTTGCTCTGCAAATTGCATTTGCGAATACCCAAGCCAAGCAAGGTTTCAGACCTGAGCCAACAGCAACTTCTTCCTTTGAAAGCACGGTGAGGAGCAGCCCGTCAGCTCCCTGCGCTTCAGGCTGGCAGTGCTTGCTGTTGAGGAAGACCAGATGAAAAGCCAACGCCGAGAGGGCTGAGTGACTCATAGCACTCACCTTGGCCAAGACAGTCCTGACAAAATATCACGGGACTAAGAAGAGCAAGTAATCCTCGGTCATCACGCACAATAAAAGGTAACAGGCACAGAGACCTTATTTTTTGACAACAGCGCAAGACCGCCGTGTGACAGTGTGGTACTAATTACTCTGTTTCAAGAATCTTCAGAGTAACGGACAGGAGGGAAAAGGGGGGAGAGACAGAGAGTAATTAAGGCTTTATAATTATTATTTTTAAACAAAAGAGCTCTCGGTTGCAAGGCTGAGCCTCTCCGCGGCAGCTCGGGCTCCTGCAGCAGGAATCGCTGGAGCCGGGGCTCAGCAGGCCGCAGCTGCCGGGCAGCGCGGGCAGGAGCGGTGCGGGCAGCAGCAGCGTGGCACTGCCGGGCAGCACGTCCCCAGCCCACAAAGCGGGAACGGGAAACTGGCACGAGGCCCGCGCCGCCTTAGACTACCAGCTATTATAATGCATTACTGGCAAAGCTCCTGCAGCCGTAGAAAGAGAGGAGGAAAATTAAGTCAGGTTTAATAAACACTGTAGGGTAAACATGATTTCAGATAGGCACCAGATATAAATACTTAGTTTTTTCTTAAAGATACAGTCAACTTCTAGGCAATGGCATCCAGATCTTAAAATGAAGTCTCCCACAGCTTTTCCTTCTGTCCATCTAAAAGCAGTGTGCCAAGAGGGTTTGTTTTTTTTTCCCCTTCCCCGTTTCAAACACGGGATCACAATGTCTCAGGTGACAGTAGGACGGAATGAGAATAGGTGACAGTGTATTCCTGAAGGCAGGTGTCTGTTAGGGCCCAGCCAGCCGGAGTATCCTCTGCACCAGACAACCTTTCAGTCAAGGCAAAGAGCTTAACTAGGGCAAGCACGTTTGTAGGGTCAGGACATGAACAGAAACCCACACAGCGGCTGGAAAACTTCACCTCTATGTAAGGGGGCTGCCAAGAGCACCCAGCAACACGATGGGCCTCGACTGGACAGATCAGAAGGATAAACACATCTCCAAGTCGCATGGACGACGACTGCTTTCTACCGCTTTTGCATGCTTGGAGCCTTGATATTTTGGCATTGCAAAACACCCACAAAGACTCTCAGAAAGCAAAAAAATAATAAATGTCACATGAAGAGAAAAGCATAGGGACACACAGGACACTTAATTGTCATGTGGCTGTTAGAGAACAAGAGACAATCTCTGCAAAATACATAGCAAGAAATTATGAAAATGCAGCATCTGAAGAAACAGCAAGGTAAGTCTCAGCCTCCTAGCTTGGCACACAGCCTGTGTGTCAGTAATCTGCTACAAGAAAAGATATTCCAAATTTTAAACTACGCCTCAAAATCTTCCGCAATTTCATTTTTAGTGCAACACTGTCAGGATTCTTCCACTCATGCAGGTGCCCCTCTCGGAAGACAGCAACGTTAATGCTTTAATTTTGACACTTCATCGACAGAAAATTCCTGCTGTAAATTACACTTGCTGTCACGAACAATTTGTGCTGTGCCACACTATGCCAGCCCAAAGTTTCTCCCTAGCACATTGTTGACAAGTTAACAGAAATGCATCCACTAGCTCAGATGAGCAGGAAGATGAACTGCAGAAGATGACACCTTAGAAGGTTCTGATATAGCAAGTATCATAGAAAGCAGCTGAAAACACAAGATAAATGAACATCACCATTCCAAAAGACAGAAAGTCGTACTAAGTGACAGGCCATCCACTTTGCTCCAAAGTCATATTTTGACGGTAAGTACAAGATACAGCAATCTCTGTTTTGGAGGGGAGCTGCAGTGCGAGAGGCTGCCATCCAAATAAGTCCCATTTAAAGCAAGACTAAACTCTGAAGGCAAGGAGGGAATAAATCATATGAGTAACTGTGGGTTACAGCTAAATGCCAGCACATTTCATGGGATAAGACAGCCAAAAGATACACAAATATAAAAGCCAGGATGAATTATCCATGAGATGGAACAGCCAGATATAAAGGAGGCCCCAGGAAATTTTGGTCTTACTTCCAGATGTCATGGACACGGTTAGGGTGGACCAGAACAGAACCAATACGTCCTCACAGCCTCGGAAGTCTGCACTACAGCCAAGCCATAAGCTAATGAAGACGCATTGCATATAGGAATCACATAAACAGCAAAGAGCCCAATTATATTGTCTCTACTGGCAAAATCCGATCTACAAGACCGACTTACCTGAAGCTAGTGAATGAAATAGTGAGAAGAGGGAAAAAAAAAAAAAGGAAAAAAACGTGTCCCCCTGCAATCCCCCTGCAACAGCAGAATTAACACAGAAAAATGTGAATGCCCTGCGGGGAGTTTCCACTCTGCACATGCTTTCCAATTACTTTACAGCAGCCATGTTTCAGCATAGAGCAGGAAAAAGACAAGAGGGCTCTGTCCCAGCTTACTGTCCAATTAACACACAACAAGTCTGAAGATTTCAAATTCCTTTCAGGTGTTGATCCATGAATCCACCCACCTGCATTCCTACAAATATGCAAGAATATTCGGAGCGATAGACTGACATGTGAACATTCCTATAAACACAGTGTCAAAAAGAAAGCTTTTGCCTCATTAGCTTTGGCCAACAAGGTATCAACAGAGCTTCCCACTTTTAGACCTGAAACCGAATCCAGGCCACTATCATTATCAGAACAAGCAGATCAGTTTTCCGTATCGACAGAGGCACAAAAATCTGAACAGGCATAAGGGAGGGACGACATTTATTTTGAAAAGAAAGGTGACAGGAGGCCAAAGATTGACCAGATCAGTGATGGAAACCCATCAGCCCATATGGCAGCTCCTGTGTTTCCGTTATTTGTCACAGCCATGTGACAACCGCTTTTCACCACTGAGCAGCAGACAGTATTTTCACTAAGGGAGAATGCCGACACTGAGGAGAGCCTGCTGGGTGAGCAGCCAGCAAGCCATGGCTGACGCGGCCGAGGCACAGAGGTTCTCAGTAGTGCTCAGTAGAGCCATTTTGCATTCCCATCCACAGTGCAGTCTGCTGTTTCCCTGTCCTCAAACCTTTTCCGCCACACATACTTTACAAAACCCACGTTCATTTTTTTCTTCCCACGTCTTCCTGAAAGAAGAACCTAATTCTGTATTGGCAGAGACAGGCTGTTATTACTATCTACAGGAAAAACAAAAGATACTCATCTTATCTAAGGTTCAGCATAAACAACAGATAGGGAGAAGGGAAGTGGAGACCACACCGCAGCGCTTCCATTCAGTAGAGCCCTTACAAACACCAAAGGTCCGAGTGCTTTGCCCTCATTTTGCAGGCAGGTAAACAGAGAAGCGAGGACAGGGCACTGTCCCAGGAGGGGCAAAGGCAGAGCCCACTGCAAGCAGTGGGACCTGCAGGCAGCACTGCCTTGCAACCCAGGGTTATCTGAAGCAACGCTTCCAAAATGTGGAGACCAGCCCATGAATGAATCATGGTTTTCTTCACACAAAAAGGGGAAAAGGAAAAATGTTTCCCATTCCATGGGTAAGCGATTTTAGCCCCACCACGCTCATGTGATTGCAGCTACAGGGGACAAGAAGAGGCACTGCGCAGTCGGATACAGCCCAGCCCATATCCAAGTCAATGACTTCCTCAGAAGGGGCCGTGGAGGAGCAGCGCTGCCGCTTGCACTGTCCTCCCCTGAGGCAACCACATGTCCCTGCATGAGGACAGAGGCATTTGTAGGGGCAGCCAGCAGAGCGAGGGCTGCCACCGCTGCACCTGCCCTGCCTGCCCTCCGCCACAGCGGGCTCCTCGCCGGGGAACGAGGAGTGCGTCCTCCTGGGAGAAGCTCTCGGGCTGGCTTCTGTTACAACGGCAGCTGGCATGATAACAGTCTGATTCATGATGAGGGCTCCTTGGGTCTTATAACAAACTGTCCATATTTATTTCGCTGTTTGCTTTGAAAAAGGAAGAAAAACCTATTACTTTCTCTACAAAATAACATGAAAAAGTGAGCAACAACCCTACATTTACACAGACTTCTCTGCAGGAAAAACCAGCTAGGATACTAGTCCAAAAGAAAGACCAGATCATTGATACAGCCCCTTGTTAGACTGCTGTTTCACTTGTTTCCTTCTAAATAAACCAAAAACACAACAAAAGTTCTTGGTGAAATACAAGATAACTTCTTGCTGATTTTGAGACAATAAGAAAGGGAGGACTTGGAGGACAACAGAAATCTTTTGTGAAATGGCAGAAAAACACAGGGAAGAGCACTATGTTAGTGTCAGGTAAGAATTCAAGCAACAAGTCTCCAGGGGAATGAATATGGGTCCCAGAAGTTCAGTTCCTCAGTAAGCTTCAGCTGCAGGAAGAAAACATTCAAGATAAACAAAACATGCCAATGTTCAAAGTCAGGTTCATGAGCAGCTCCATCGCTTCATCCTGCTGGGAAACAGCAATCGGAAAGACCCAGTTATTTCTAAATGCTTTGCCACCACTTCTTGCTCAACAGCACAGAACCACTTTTCATAGGCAGCCATTTCAGACCTGAAACAGAATTAGATGCGCTACAACGAGGATTTAAAGTTTCTTCTGAAGGTCTTAACATTGCTTCCTGCCAGCGCGGCTTGGCTGGCATAAAAGGAAGGATATGCTGCAATACAGTGGCCTTTACTTGCAACTATCTGTTTGCCTCAAAACATTAGTTTCTTCAAAACATCTTGGGCGGAGGAAGGAGGTGACCAATCAACTAAGGGGTGGTGAGAAGAGGGTGAGAATTTCCATTACAAACTAGATGTTAGGTAGTCCCACCCCAAAAAAGTCATGACGCTACACTAGGATGTGAGAAAAGAAAGATCATGGCTTGCATGTGCCAAATTACCAGAGTAACATTCGCATCATTTTAGGGCGGCTCACACCCGAAACCGGCATGAACTCTATCAACTTTGAAGAAGGTCAGCTCCTAAAATCCTTACAAGTGACCCTCGTATTTCAGCCCAGCGTGAAGCTTGGATCAGAGCTTTCCTCAGATGTTGGAACAGTCTTTAGCAAATATTTTCACACATCATAAGCACAGTCCCAGCTACAGAAACGGACCAGGAAAAGGTACCAAGTAGTTTCCCAAATAAATTTTTACACTGGCAGATGCTCTATTAAAAAACCTCACAGCTCTAAGGAGGCCTAGAATAAACAGATGATTTGACTCAGTGCTTAGCTCACCGTAAAATACTAAAGGATGAGAGACACTGCCCCATTCATCAAGAGACTAAAATGAGAAAAGAAAACGATGCAATTTATTTTACAGCAGCCACCACTTGCTGTCTGAATCTCTAACCCACTTAAGACAGGCGAAGAACCATCCTCCATTTTGCCAGATGCAGTAGGTTTTTTAAAGAAGTTAACAATCGCTAATTTGGAAGCACTGTTTTGAGTATATAGATTATGTCACAGACAAAGTAACCTATTCCTGAAAGCTTGCTAAACCAATTTTTTAATAAATTGAGCCCTACCACTACTCACTTTCACACATATTTTTGCTCTGTTTTCCTTCAGAAACTGAAATCATAGGAAAATTTCAATCTCTGTCTCTCTTCCGGTTTATACACATGAAGAAAAAAAGAGCTGCTGTTAAATTTTAAAATTTTATTCAGTAGGGCCAGGGTAGATTCCAGCTCAGTAGACGGTAAGCAGGGAATACAAAAGAAATGTTCACAAATTCCCCCAGCAGAGCTGGCATACCAAACAAATGTCTACAGGTCTCCACTACCAAAACCGCAACAAAACGAAGCAAAAAAGCAGTAAATTAAGCTATGCTTAAGTTGATTATATGTAGCAAAAAAGCATGGGTATTTCCTCCACCAAAACCATCAGGCATGCTGATAAACAGCAAGCAATGGCAACTGGCCAAGAAACGCATCATAAATAGCAGGAGTGTTTTTCCCTACCAAAAGACAACAGCGAAATGCGTTGGACTACAGGAACCCAGCTGGGAAGAGATTTTTACAGAAGCATATTCATGGATTTTTAAGTTTATAATTTCAAATATGTACATATTAAAAGTTTAACGTTCTTCTGTTTCTTCCCTTTGGAGGTCAGGAAGGAGGCAAAAATAAAGCACTCTTTGATACTGTCACAGCCTACATGGAAAAGCTGTTTAACAGTATGAAGCTGTCTGGAGAAAGATTTTCTTTAAAGCAAACCCCGAAGTCTTCTATGAACTCTTCACATAACAAACCTCTGTTTCACTTTTTTGAAGATAAAATCTGGGGAAAAAAATTACTCTAAAGTTTGTAAGTCCTTGAATTGCTGTGTTAAATACTAAGCATTAATCACTGTTTTAAGTTAAACCTAGAAAAACATATTTTAAGAAAATGCAACTTTGAAGCCTTTGCAGATGATTGTGCTTGGGTTTGCATTTTGGTCTTTCCCCTCTCCCGACACGCATACAAGCTTTATACCCCAGCAGCAATTTCAAAATAAACCTTAAAACAGCTTTTTGTTGTGTTGCAATGTGTTCTAGCAAAAATGCAAAAGTTGCAATCTAATAACAAATAATGTGTCAAGATATAATTCTGTTCATTAAAATTCTCCATGAAGTTTAAGCTTTTCCACAGCATGAGGTTTTGCTACGGAAAGTTTCCATGAGTACCTGTTCCAAACGCCGTCCACGGGCTGTCTCGATGATACCTAACACGCACTCCCTCTTATCCCTAGTGCACAGCGGGGAAACCGAGGACCTGAAGGACAACTGGGTGTCACCAACAGGCCTGGAACGAGCTGAACTGCGAGACGGTTACCCATTACATGGCAGGGCCAAAAAGAGTTCTACATTTCACCGAGACATTGCCGCAAGAAGAGACAGCACCCAATTCCCCTGCAAGTAACGGGGTGGATATTTTGAATCGGGGACTGCAAACATACTGCTGGGTTGGTTTTTGCCACCTCCTCCCCCTTTCACCATGGCTGACGCTGGCGGAGGGAATTATGTATGCACATTTACGTCCAGCCTTGCCTCCACCCCAGAACAACTCCAGCGTGAGAAGCAATGCCTGGACATACGTGGTGACAGGCCGGCAGGTCTGCTGAGGTCCCACCACGCCGCCATCAAATGGCCTGGGGAACGTGGCAATCCAAAGCGGGTGGCCTGGGTTTCAGCTCCCCCAAATGATGTCAAAAAGCACAGGAGAGCAAAACAAAGACCAGGAAACTCTCCCTTCCAAGAGGCAGGCAGAAAACAAAAAACGGCACGTTTGGGTTTTATCCCTAAACGCCTCCCTACAGCCCTCTTCCTTCCCCTCGAGTCCCTAGGCAGCTTCATTTAGTTGATCACTGGTCACTGAGCTTCAATCAGCACCTTAAAATCTGCTCGCTCAGATTGCTCCTTCAGGCACTGGCAAAGTTCTTAACTAATAAGCACTTGCCTGTTAAGCTGAAGATGGAATTACTTATAAAACTACTTCTAAAAGAAAAGGGATGGAAAAGTGAGAGCTCAAGTTCTGTTTGCAGCAAAAATAGCTCGGTTCTGATGAAAGAAAAAATTAGAAGAGTTACCCAAACTTCTGTGTGCATTCATCTCAACACAGCAGACAGGGACTCCCAACAACTCACCAGGCAACACAAGTCTGCAGATTGCATGTATTCTTTGAAGCAAGCACTGAGTTTATGATGCAGAGGGAAAATGTCCTCAAAGTCTCCAACGAAAGGCCTGAGTTTTCCAGAGTTAAAGGAAAGTAAATACGCATAAAGAAGTCAACTTTTATTCTGGAAGTCATGCCTTTTCCCTTTTGTAACTAAAAAAGGATCAGTAGTTCTTTAAAACATGAACAAATGCTCATACAAGCCCTGTGATACTAGGCTCCCAACAACAATGACAACATTAATGGAGCTGGTTGGCATTTAAACAAGAATGGGCAGAACTTGTCATTTTCTTGTATTTAAGCCAAACAGCCGTAAGGCTGGCGTAGGAGGGCAGCATCTAAACTTAAGATACCCAAGTAAAACAGTATCAAAGTAGTAATTAACAACAAAGTAGCCTCAAGAATGGTAATATCAGGCAATCATCACTAAGAAGATTTAACTGCAAAATCTGGAGCTGGTTTATTTATTAAGGTTTTTTTTAAATTATTATTATTTATTTCAGCTTTGGCTAACTGTTGAAGGCATCTGAAACTAGCTAAGGCTACTAAATGCTGCTTAGGTTGACTGTCTATTGAATTCATATTGGAAAGAAACAATGAAGTATCTGTCTCTCAGCGAGTATGTTAACCTTTAACATCCACAGAATGACCCTCCTCCTCTTAAGACAATGAGGGGGCAGAAACCCTTCCCAAACTGGACAGGGCTTCGGAAGAGCAAAAATTAACACACCAGAGCACGAAGCACCCCTACAAATGCCCTATCCTACCCAGTCCCTCCGACACACTTTCCATGTCTGCTGTGCAGCTCGCGGCTCACCACAGACAGATCCTCTGCCCACACAGAGACAATTACGAGTTTCTTAGTCACAAAGACATTATGCCAAGGAGAATTTACCCTCTAACTTTCTGCTGGGATGGATGATCCATCTTCTCTTTCAACATGGACAGAGGCAGACAGTTTTGAAAATCGCCAGTAATTACTGGGATCTTTCACTGTGCTTCCTTAGGTCAAGAAATTTGTGGTATTTAGAAGTCAAAACTTTGTAAGTAACATATGCAATATATTGTACACACACATGTATATTTTATATACACACACATGAACACACATATATACTATTTATACCACAAACATATCTTGGAAAAGACCTACAAAGCTGGATTTCAGGCCGTGATCCAACTCAAACAATTGAGGCATACAAGAAAACCTTCGGGTTTGCGGAGATCATCTTCTGTGTTCTTTGGGCATTCTTGCAACTTCCTCGCAGTTTCAGAAGCTGACCACTACTGGGAATGGGGCAATGGATTCGAAGCGGATCCAACTCCATCAGAGGCTCCTTCTTCAGCCCGAGGGGTTTTGCGGGGAGGAGCAGGGGCAGTTTGCTGGGAGCAAGCTGTTTGGGGTTTCTTCTGCCAAGTCTCTTCAGCACTTTGTGTCACACGAAAGGGGTAAGGAGTCTGAGCTACAGCACAAGGTATTAGCACTGTCATGTCCTAAGTGGCAGACAAAGGCAATTGAACTAGAAAACAAGCAAACTGCTGTTTACCATACATATGCCATTGTTAGAGGCTCTATTAAGGCAAGAGCTCACCAGTATCCAATTTTGATCAGTCAACAGGTGAGACACATTTCAGCTGAGTATCAAGCCCTTCTGAGACTTAAACTGCATCAGAAAAGACAGCTGTGGTAAACTATTGCTAATAAATAACTTATTGTAAAATAAAATCATATACATAATTTTTTTGTGTAAACCTAGTACTGTTTTATAACAAGTACCCAAAATAACAGTCAGATTTTGCCCTACCATAATATTTAGCAGTGGATTTAGGGATCCCATCATTCTGCATGGCTACTGTGCCACAACAGAGCAAGGACAGTATAGTACAGTATATCTAGTATTCCAGGGGAAATTACTTATTAGAGTTTCACTACACCACTGGTGCAACACACCATGACCATGCCAGAAAAACTAGCTCGGGCTGCTCTGGAGCGTAGCAGTGCCGTCATTTAACCAGCAGTGAGGAGCCGCTTCAGGCACTCGGGCTCCCTGCTCAGTCACCAGCAGCCAGTTCTGCACCAGACCCTCCCTGCCCTCGCTGCCTCCGGGGCAAGAGCCACAGACCGGTCCTTAGGGCTACCCGCCCCTACAAGCAGACTCATGTTTCATATGTCTTTTTAAAGATGCGAAAGCGCCCTGCCCAGTACTCCTTCTGCAGACGCCCAGTGCCAGACTCTCCTGAGGCTGATGCGAGGAAGTTCAAACGATAGCAAAATCCCCTGTATTTCCATAAATCTCCCACAAAGGTTTTCATTTCTGCGAACAGCAGCTGAGCCACTGCAGAAGTCAGGCACCATGTGAGGCCACTGAAGAGCAACTTCTGCTAGTGTACGTCCCCAGAAACCCAAAGGCACTTCTCACAATTCTTATTAAAACAAGCACAGCAGCATAACTTTTTTCTATCCTGTGCCATTTAAACCTAGGGCTATTGGTAAAGGCCAAATCATTAGATGACATAAATGACAGAGGACTCAGCTTTTTTAACATCTATGCACCTGCTGAACTTCAATGACAAGTCAAGTCTTGCTTATGTGTGTATAAAGATTTAAGAGGCTGGGATGACTAATGTAAGAATGCAGGAGAGAAAGAGGAACGGCACTATTTTGTCTGTGATCACTTTAATAACCATCTCGGCACAGCTCACTGAAAAGAAGCGACAGAAATGCAAACCACCTGGCTTGGCTGGATGCCTGCTTTGCAGGGCACTTGACCCCGGGACTTCCTGAGCTCCCTGCTGTACTGGATCTCCAGTCAGTAGCGACCAGGCAGCACTGACACATGGCAGCGGGGTTACGAACAGCTTCCTCCGCTGAGATATCTCGTGCTGTGATTAGGAGCGAGGCGAGCAGCACGGGCAGGGGGAGCCTGCTTGTGCTGCAGGACAGGGCATGCCGGCACCTTGTTCAGCACAGCCACCCTGTCTGCATCCACCAGCTGCACCAGACCAGTCCCGCTCCTCTACCTCTCCCCTCCAGCAACCCAAAAAACCTCTGCAGCACAAGGTCGAGCAAAGGAAAAAAAAATTATTAGGAAGTGGAGCAAAACAAGATGATCTCTTTGAGGCTTCCGGTTTACCCACTAGCTTCTTGCTCGTGCTTCAAACCAGAAACTAGCAGAGCTTCCAGCCACAACAGCCAGGCAGTTTAACAGCAGCAAATGCCAAACAAGCCATGCAAACCCAACTAAACAGCTTTGACGCCTGCAGCAGACCCTGGCTCGGCTTTTGGTCAGCAGCCTCCACCTTTCCCCCTCACAACCCAACATCTCCCTTCTGCCTCATCACACCCCACTGCTCGTGCCGGGCTCTGCTCCCAAAGTGAAAAGTACCTGCTTGGACCAGCCATGCGTTTGTGTGGCCCAAAGCAGAGCAGACAGGGACATACAGGAGCACGTGGGGAGCGTATGGCACAAAATAGGTGGCAAGAACAAGCACGGGTTTCCCTCGTGACTACTGTACCAGCACCAAATAAAACAGGAGCGGCAAGGTCGGAGGACCGCAGGCACAAGCCTCATGACCCCAGTGAAGGCAGCTGGCCGGCGGGGATGCCGAGCACCCCGGTACAGGAGGGCCAGCCTTCGAAGGAGCAGCTGGAGCCCCCGGCCCTGGGTCAGAGCAAGCTGTAGGCATGCACACTGCCACAGAAAACTAAAATAAATTTGCAGCTGCAACTTAGCTTAAATTTCTCTTTTAAAAAGCTACCGGAAGTTGGTTGGGGATTTTTTTGTGTTGGTTTTTGTGCTGGTTTTTTTTTAAATCTCTGTTCCTGGAAACGAACCCAGAAGCATGCTTCAGTATAAAAAATAACTGGGCAGTATCATTGTTATTTAATGAGCCCTAATAAATCCACATAAGACACTTTCAAAGATGGCATCTCCCTTACTTCTGCAGAGTTCACCAGGTAATTCATAGTCACAGTCAATAACTTTCATTATTCCCCATGGCAAAGAGAGAACAGCATTTTGCCAGCTTTATTTGGGGGAAAGGAGGCGGAAGCAGCTTTAATTATACAATTTAAGTTAGACTGTAGCAAGGAACAGACTGACCTCCTTGACCTTCAATTATATAACTAACCCTGCCAAGTTTAGAACTGGATCTCTTCCAGTTTTTCTTGTGAAACTTGTGATTTTCTCCCATGTTATTACAACCCCATTTTTAATACAGTGATATAATCAGATGTCTATATTTTTGCACAAATATAGTCTATTTTATTCAAGAAAGATCTTGAAATATAATCAAAGCTCTAAGGGTGGGTGCAGGCAATTTGTTTTGATAGTGTTTCCTCTTTATGACAATACTAAATTTCACTGCATAAGGGAATGAGATCATCACTAAGGTATGGAAGGAGGGAAGTAGGATGTTTATAGCATCCAACTCATTCTACCTGGTCTTGCAGACTTCATCGCTTTGCAAACCTTGAATAATTCGATCTGCAGGTGCATACATAAAACACAGGCTCAGTGAGAAGGACACCTATGGCTGAACAGTCTCCATGCAAAGTCACCACCCATTTTCCAAAGCCTGTAGCATAAGAATCCTCTGAACATGCTACAGAACAGGGAAAAAGCGAAAGCTGAGAAGCATCAGGACACCAAACGCACAGTCTGGACACATCTGAAATTTGTTACGGGCTGTAGAAGTAGTTTCAAGCAATTATCTCAGCAGAAAACATGTGAAGTATTTGAAAGCTGTGCCACACTGTTACAATGCTGTAACACTGCCCGAAACCTAGACTGACTTCCACCCTCCATCTAGAAATGGAGGTCAGCTTTTACCTGGCAAGATAAATCACGCTGTCAGAGATCCCTCAGACCAACAGCGGGATCTCACGACACTTACCAACAGAGCAGAGAGAAGGACACAACAAAAAAGCTCAGCACTTGAACCCAGGGCATTCATGAATTTCTCTGAATCAGTAAGTATTTTCCAGATAAAAAGTCACAACTCCCACCTGACTGACGGAAGAGAAGACAGCAGGAAACAGTAAAAATGGTTTTCAACTCAACTCAACTGGAATAACAATGGGGGGAATAAAAGCAGAGAGTCTCACTCACTTCCACCAACTGCACGTCAAATCCAGGCCACTGCTTCTACTGCCAGACATTAGCCCATAATACATTATTCAGTTCTTTCATTATTAATGAGGCACAGCAAACGAAATCACGGCAGCAGAAGGTCTACATCTAACACAGATTTTAAAGTACAAGATACAGAAAGTGCCTCTCAGCATGAGCTGGCTGGAGCAGTGACCAGCATTTTAACACAAACACTGCTACACTGCCTTACCTTTGGGGCCCTGACTGCTGCCCACGTGGTTTGTTTGCCTTTGTATGGAGAATTTCCAAAACCTACCCACATAAGCTGTCTTGGGAGAAAGCACAGAAGTCAGCCCCACGCCATGACCACAGCCCCTTTCTACCTTCTCAGCTCCGCAAGTTTACTTTGAACTGAGGGCATATTTGAGAATAAGGTTGGGTAGCTCTTTTCCTCACGTGTAGTTATTTCAGCGTGTGACCAGCACAGTCTGTTCCACCCCCGAGCTTCTCAGACTGCTGGTGGGAATGTCCCACTGCCTAGAAATAACGCGCTGTTTCTTCACGAGGGAGGGCAGGGAGAACTGGCGGCAGTGAGAGGGGAAGCAGGGCCCCAACCCGCTCGTGATCAGCAGCTGAGCGATGAACATGTTCCACTGAGTCACTGTAAGACTTTTCATTGAGTTTTGCTGGCATGTAAAGAAAGCAGCAAAACCCTTCCATTGCGATGGTTTAGGGAAGAAACAGAGAGGTTCTAGCAACAGGCACAGAAACAGCAAGAACTAGTGAGACAGATCAGACAAGGGTTGATTTAAGATGCTGCCATATTGTCTTCCAACTCAGAAATACAATGCAAGCTCCAAAAGAAGGCAGGCTTAAGCTTCTGTACATACTGCAGTGTGCGACAACTTGCTCAGACTAATGCTCTCTGTAGAAAACGTCCAGCCTCTGTTTCTGTTCTGCCTTTTGTTGTACTGGTCCTGGCATTACTCCAGCTGTATTTTGACGTGCAGTGTCATATTAGACATTGCCTTTTGACACAGCTTCAAAGGCTTTCCATTCCCAGCAGAAGCACGACGCAACATTACACTTCTGTACCTCACAAACTGGACCTGTTTGGAAAAAGTTTACTCCCAGCTTCATAATACTTCATGGAGGGGCACATGCTGCTCATAATATGCCTCATTCTTAAAGATAATATTAGCTATTACATCAGGTACCTGTGTTTATGTGCTATATTTTAATTTTGTACCGAGTACTAGTAAAATTATTATTGGTCAGTATATACACAAACCCACTACTGGAGGCAGAAAGCCTCCAGTTGTTTTAAAACTACCTTGCTGACACAGTCTAAACACATACCTTTGCATTTATATACTGTGGAAGTAAGTAGACATGAATTTCCACTGTTCGTGCTAAACCCTGGGCTTCTCTTTCTTCAGTACAGGCACCACACAGCAAATGCTCCCCCCCTCCCCTCTACAGACACATTGATATCTCCCGAATATCATGAGAGAAACACACGCAATTATCTGTATTGTAAGATCTAATTATTGATTTTCTTCTAAAAAGTAACCTGCTTTTATTTTAAAAGGCAACTATGTATTTGTTAAGTAGGCACAAGAGGTGGGTGCTCCAGCTTAAAGGAACAAAACAAAATAGTTGCGTTTTTCTAAAGACTGCAAGAGTTTTCAGCAGAACTGCAGCTCCAAACAACCGATGAGCTGTAGAGGACGGGTCTAAATCACCACTGACCCAAACACCAAAGGCTTTGGGATGTTCCAAAATCTCCCTTCATCCCATCCCTGCCATGCTGGGCTGTGAAGGCTTATCCACCGAGTCTTCCTTGGTACCTACTGACTGTAGGACTCCATTTTTCAGCGCATGGTGACTTCCAGGCTGAGCCTCAGTTCTCAGCCATGCTCCCATACAGTAACTGTACATCTCCTGCACCACAAAAAGTGAAGCGGTGACTTGCGAAGCGGGGTGATATCAGAGAAGGTTTCAAGAATTAGACCCTTCTTTTCTTGCATTTCTGCTCCCCTGTCTTCATCTGGCATTGCCTTCATCGCAGTTTGTGTGTACGAGAATCTAGGAGCCCCAAGCCAGCTACCCAACCCACAAACACACCAGCACAAACACACGCATCCACACTATAATATTGTGAAGCCTATACAAAAAGCAAGCTGTCAGGCCAAGGGGTAGATTTTGTGATTCAGTCTGTTTCCTCACACTGTAATCTTACTCCCTCTTCTTCTCTCGAACTACCGAGACGGAATTAGTCAGTACCTGCCCATCTAGAAAAGCAGGCAGCTGTCACTTCATCAAGCGAGATTATTTGTATATCTAGGCAACCTGTCCAGACTGTCATGCCGTGTGTCAAGTTAACACATAACTAAGGCCATTTCCAGCTGAACAAAGGCAACCAAGAACCTCCAGCATATTGCATTACCAAAGTTTGTCACAGAAAATTAGGTAATGCTAATACACCAGGAATAGCCACACAGATCTGATTTCGTGGACCACTGATCCTTGGACACGAGAAATGACGGCGGAAAAACCTATGCATATAAAATTGTCTGTCACAATGCAGAATACTGCAATTACAGAATGTTGTTGCCGTTAACTGCAGCAAACTGATACACAGTTCACATGTAATCGAAGACAGCAGAGATTCATTTGAACTTGCAGTTAATATCACAAACAACAACACATGCAGAAATTGTATTTGTACTAATTAAAAATTCAGTAAAACACTCTTTAGTGTCTGAAATAATATGGTTAACAAATAACTACTTGGCAGCTACATCATGTTCTCCCCTTTCTTATAATGTTAAGGCATAAATAATTGCATCCTCAAATAACTGGAGCAGATTCCCGAAGGTATAAGCCTCGTTGGGAGGAAAAGAGATCCCTCAGCTTCGTCATTTACAATAAATTACACTAAAGCTTATTATCATGTACAAAAAGGAACACGTCCTAGCTTTTAACCAGGTGTACAGAAAGGAAAGGACAGTACATGTTAGTTCCAGTCCTGTCTTCTTTAACCTCAGGAACAACTGGCATTTGTTCGTGACGACTGTCAAATACACTGATACCAGAATAAAGTTATTCACAGGGATTTTAAAGGGACGTAAATAATTATATACATAGGCGGGTGCAAAAAGACAACTGTGCTACAGTGGGAAACACCACTGAGGAGATTAGGACAGAGAGCGAGTAATGGTCTATCAAGAAAATCCAGAGGGATTATTCAGAAGCTAACAGCACCACCATCCCCACAGAAGATTAGACTGAAACAAAGTATATTTCACACACACCTTTACCAGAATAACACCCTTTCCTCGTGTCCTCCCAAGTACCCATTGCCCCATACATTGAGTCCCCAGGAGGAGGATGAGCGCAGCAAAGCTCAGCAATTTAAAGCAAGAGATGTCAGCCAGAATTCCTGAGCCCGTGCCATCCAATACACCCCAATGACTTTCCATTCCATTCCTTCCAGCAACATCCCAAAACCCACACCGGTTGCAGGCTGTTTCAGCAGCCACAAGACAGACAGACTCAACCACAAGTGAAAGAGTGTGTTCAGACTTTATTTTCTCCTTCTGGCAAGGGAAAAAGCCGGTGTAACGGCCCAGCAGGAGACATTTGACACAGAGATGGAGGACACCAATTATAGCCATGGCACCACAGTACTTAAATTAAAAGCAAGATCGAGATCTGTCTCTGCTGTCACCACGCACGCTCAAGGGCTGAACAGTCAGTTTCAACAGTCAATTTCAATAATTCTAACAATAACACCTAAATTCAGGACAAAAGCTAGAAATTAGGGACGATCTTCCAAAATTCTAAATGTGATCTGGGAATTCCTTAGCCCCAATTCCTCCTCTGGATTAACACTTCAGTAAGAAAGCTCCGGCAGGTGCTCCACCAGCACAGCAACTCCAGCCCAAGGAGCTGACGCCAAGGGACGAGGAAGAACTGGCAGCAAGACTGCCTCTCGAGCACTCCCAGCCCCAGGAGCCAGCATCCACGGGGGAAGCGCAGGTCCCGCTCGAGGTAATGGCAACATGCCCGCAAATTTCAGTGGAGCCAAGCTTTTATGTCTGCACATCTGAAACGTGGTTCCTGAATGGCAATAATATTTACCATTGCTGTTACAGACCACGAACGTAAACCCAAAAAGCTGTGCTGGGGCGGAGGGAAATGCCAGAAAGGTTTCGTTAGGGTATTTTATGAGAGGTTAGTTGTAAAAAGCAAGTACATTTGAAGAAATTGGTTAACAATCAGAGAAGAGAGATTTCTATTTATCCCACAAGTAAACAACTATATTTCATGCTAGTGCTACAGGGCTGCTGTCTCTGCCAGCAGAAGATCATAGGATCATAGAATGGTTTGTGTTGGAAGGGACCTTAAAGATCATCTCATTCCAACCCCCTTGCCATGGGAAGATAAACGCATTTCTCCTGCAAGCCTGAACCTGCACATGCTGTATAAACATACTGTAGAGTAACAACACATACGCAGGGAGTTTATACCAGACCTGCAAAACAGAGGGCCCCATAAGCCACAGACAACTCCAAACGCCTCCTTTGTCCTGCCTTCTTCACCTTGAAAGGCCAAGCAGGAACGAATGCCTTTCAGAAGAAATTTCAAATATAAAGAAATCTGTTTTCCTCCAAATAACGGAGCCTCTGCATCCTCTGATAGCATGCCAGGCCGGCTGGTCTCTGAAATCCCAGGCCAGTGTCAGAATGGCACGTTCCAGCATAAATTATTCCATGGAGTAATTATTCAGACCAAGGTGCCGGTAAGCAGTGGAGGATGCGGCGCTGCTGCTCAGGTGAGCCCAGCCTGGAGAGAGGGGCTGGCTTTGGGACCTGTGCTGCTCTACCAGTTGCGTCTCCGCCTGTTTTCTTTGCTGGCTGTTAGGTTCACTATTAAGCTTATGTTTCACGTACAAGCGCCCAAAGGTTGCAAGAGATACTGTGCAAACTAAAATACTGTCACCCTTTTCCACACAGTCTTCAGGGGAAAACAATTGTGATTTAAAGGAGAGGGAAGACATGAATCTGAAATAATCAGAAAGGACCAATCAAGGTGAAATGACACGGCTGCAAGGCATCTTGCTAAAGCGGTGTAAGTACAGAGGGGAGAGATCAGTGGGCGTAATGCTATGACGTGCCACCACATTCTCGCTCTACCAAGCCTGCAAAAAGAGGTGGCTAGAGACTGGGTTTTGGGGTGGGGGGTTTTTTNNTTGTTTTTTTAAGGCAGGCATTGTAAGGCTAGGTTACAGGACACTTATTTCAGTATAATAACCTCTACTTCACTTCCTTGGCTATGTTGGAGCATGGCTCAGTTTTAGGAGCTCCTTTGGCAGCCAGTGCTTGGGCCAGCACAGGGAAGTGACGGCCACTGCCCTGGCTCCCAGGGACCAGGCAGCCGGTTTCAGAGAATCCAGGTCTTTTACATACTGTTCACAGAAAATCATGCCATGACATAATAACACCCACAGGCCTATCACTATTTTAGTTCCATTTTTTTTATTACAGGATTCAGGGACTGAATTTCTTAATTTAGATCTGTACGTTGAACATATTCCTGAACAGTCAATAACATGTCTTCCCTTTTAGGGACAGGATATGGTTTTATTGCTGTTTTAAGCACAAAGCTACATGGATCCACACACCAGAATAAATTTGTTTTAATATAGAAGTCAGCATTTTCAGAAACCCAATTGCAGCTACAAAAGTAGTTGCCTTCTAATACCATGACTGGGTGCTTCACACACATATTTTAGCACCAGATAGTTTAGAACCAGACCGAATACAAAGTATGAGGCGCAGTATTCTATGGCCCTATGATAGAGAATGACTTTCAAGGTGGAATTTTTGACTGAAATGGTTTCAGCTAGGAAACAGGGAAAACTACCTGGAAGGTTCAATGTTCACAAGGTACTTTGGTGTAAAATCATTACTGGCGGTGCCTGCACAATCACGCAAAGCATTCTTCAGTTAACAAGAAATACGTGGGTTTTCCTGACTGGGCCTCCCATCCGGGTGCCAGTTCTCAGGCCACACATTGAGCCGATCCCTGTGGGCAGAGCAGCTTGCCCACGGGCCATCTGCAGAGGCCTCCTCTCCCTACAGAAACCCCACAAGGCAGCAATGTTACCGAGAGCGTAAGTCAAGCAAAATCATGGCTGGCAGAACACATAGAATAAAATAATTTCAGAAGACAAGAATAAAGCAGGAGAAAAATTCCAAGAGAGTGAACAGATGAAAATAATTATAAGACAATTTCAGAGACCGACTTTAGGTAGCTTAAAAGGAAGCGAGGCAAAGCGCAGGAAGGGAAAAGCAGAGACAGCCAAAGGGTCTCAGCCATTCTGATAACAAGGAGAGAAATGTCACGGGGGATCAACACACTGAATTTAATAACTGTTTGGAGCCAGGATGAGGTGGGAAAGAAGGCATTAAGTTTTTATGGAAGATGCAAGCTTTGACAACAGAAAGACAATAGCTCCAAGTGGTGTATACTGACTTGCACAAGCTCTGGAGGAGTACAGTGAAAAAGGAAAAAACCAGCATGATTCTTTTCTGAACGCCGGGTTCACCTAAGCTATCCGGTACCAGAAATACAAACGCAGGGGTCATCAGCTGTAGTGTAAGCGCGCAGTGGGGCCAGCGCCGCTCTGAACATCAGGGAAGTGTGGTGGGTTATGCGCAGACCTACACCTTCACAAAACCAGATGGGACGTTTCTTCTGCATTCGTGGGGAGGAGGAAGAGGAATGCTGAAGCCTCCGTGTTGGGGCAGCTTAGTCACTTAAAAGACAATTCTTAACATTTGTGAAATGATGTCTGCATGGCTCCCTCCCAGTGGAAACGCAGCAGTGCATCATTCCTGTTCTCCACTCTGGTCCCTCCGTTTGGAACAAGCACCTGCAGTGGTTTCATTAGGAGCTGACTGGAATGGGAAAGAGATCAACAAGCTCAAATGCTTTCAAGAACGCATTAAATATAGCTGTGAGACCCAGCCAACCTGCTACAGTAAAAGTAATGTTTACAATGCGGTCTGAGAGCACGGACTTCAAAGAAAGAACTGGCATCAGCCACAGAGAGCCCCTGTCTTATCACAAAGGCTTCGCAAATCACAAAACAACCTGTCCCAGGTATTTAAGGCATGCGGAAATCACGTTCCCTACTGTTACTCTCATCATCTAACATGTCTGTCTGTTTTCAAGATTTGATTGAATTAATTTCAGTTTGAAGGCCTCTCAAGCAATTACAGTGTATGCTCTACAATCGTGAGAAACAGTTAAATGTACTCTCAGATCTGCCGGTTATAGATATCTGCTCTGAACTCTCTTAAATCGCTATTCCTTTCAGCTGGAATTTATTATAAATGTAAGAGGAAGCCAAACATATCAAACCTTTAAAATCCATACAAGCAGTAGAAATTCTGGTTTGTCCAGTTGCAGCCAGAAGACTAAAGTATTCAAAATTCTGGATATTTAGCATAAGTGAACATCTTATAATATTTGTTATCTGGCAAGTCGTTAGGCAAAAACGCCTTTTTCAAGTGAGAGTTCTGATACTAACAGACTCGTGTCGCCCTCGTAACATTAAAATTTCCGTTCAGTCATCCTTCAGCTATACCAACACAACCAAAGATGCCCTGAACACACAGCTCTTCCAGACCTATTAAAAAGAAAACTTCTGATCAGAAAACATCACTTTATCTCTCTCCCTTCCATTAATTCATTTGTCTGGTAACACGCTGGAAATATTTGCACTGGCATGCAAGAAAGCAACTATAGTGCACCATTTATGGATTAAAAATGCTTCTGAAGAGAAGAGTCAGTATCTATAGGCCATCGCTACCTTATAATGCTGGGTAGATTCAGACACTGATAAATTCCTTATATATTTAAAAGGATACTGTAGAGTACATTTATTTTCCCTCAGTTTTACAGCTTTCATTAAACTAGACAATGGCATATTTTTCTCCTTCTTTGCATGCTGAAACTGGAACTGCTTGCCTTGGCAACAAAATCCTGTAATTTCTCTCCATGCCAAAAGCGTCTTTCTTCCTGTATCACTGACCAAGTTTGCTGCAGCTATGACAAGAGCTTGATCAGGAAGCTGTAACACTGGCAGAAAGTGAAGAGCACCCTTCTGAGGGTCTGCAAAGAAGCGAGTCATGGAAAGCAAGTGATGAAGAGACAGCAGGTTCTTTGCTCAGCTTCCCAATTTAGAAACAGCCGAAAATTGCCCAGGTGCCAGCCTATCTCCTCAGACTTGTGTGAGGAACAAGCTTAGCGCTTACTGTTCCTTACTACTCCCCTGGTGCCGTGAGCAGTTAGCAGAAGTCCAGGGCCTTTACGGGGTTGTTTCTGCTGCTGTTGTGAATGCAAGCTTCAAAAAGAGTGCACAAAGTCCCATTTCCCTAAGCGGAGTAGAAAAATCAACAGCAGAGACTTCACGTCTCAGAAATCCTGACCTCTGCCATCCCAGAGACTTCTGGGAACACGACATTCGATGACTTTTCAACATCACGATCCCACTTCTGCTCTTATACTATCAAAAGGGCTGTATCCCACTAAATGCAGGGAAGTTAAAATGCTGCTGAAATTTGGGGCACTGGGATGTAGCCCATTGCACCTGCAGCTTGCAAAACACGAACCACCTACAACAAATGGTATTGTAGTTTCAAAATTTGAAATAATACCAGTCTTCCCGTCTCTCTGAATCTTTGCAAGAGAAAAGTAAAGACATGACCCCTTTGTTAGGATAAACATTTGTTTCCATGCTCCTTTTTGGTTTTCTTTTTTTAATTACCTTAACATCCTCTAGATGCCTATAAATCTGCTGTCCAAAAATTTGCTTTGTATACTTCACAATGCTGGCATTACACTGACTAACTCCCTGGCTCCTCGCTTCCCCCTTTTTAAAGAGAGGCATAACTTTTGCCTGTCTCCAGTCTTGTATTTTCCCCACCCTCCACATACTCAGAAATACTCTGTATAAAATCTCACATTATTATGGCTATTTCATATTTTAATTTTTCAGTCTTTTCTGATTGCATCCATTGTTTGCATACCTTCCACATCGTATAACAGATCTTCAATATCATTTATCATCGTCTTCAACTTATATCTAACGTGTTTATAAAATAATTTCCCTTTTGTTTAAAGTGAAAAAAATATTGTCTGTTTATAAGGCCAAAAAGAACGGAGGGATGTCACTTCAGAAATGTACGAACTGATGAGGCACAAATGACATATGATACCCAAAACTGCTTGAGAACTAATGACGCTTGCTTGTACTGCCACCAGCCCCAGTCTTTTGGTGGCATTAAGAGAAAACTATCCTAGTTCTCCTGAAGCTACAAACGAAGGGGATGATGAAACCACGGCGGAGATCCAAGGGATTTCTCCCAGCACGCCCAAGGGAAGGACTGCTGCACAGGGAGCTTTAACCACTACCTTTCATCTGACTTCACAACGCTGCAGTTACTGTGGTAGTGTCAAGAAAGGAAAGGAGAGGCTGTGCTGAAAACATAAAAAGGGGGGAAATGGGAAATGGAGGAGTAAAGTCCAACATCTAAAATTAGTCCTTTGTGACAGAAGCTGGGGACAGGGGAAAGCACAGACCACCTTCCGTCAGGCTCTGAAAACACGAGCGGTGTGAGGAAGGACAAACTGTCCTGGCATGTGGGCAAGAGAGGAAGGGCTTCTCAAAACAACGAATGATAAAGGTGGCTCTGAAGAAAAACATGGCTGAGAAATCAAAAAAAAATATATGTTAAGGGTCTATACATGCACTACGTAGTGCATATGTTTAAACAAACGTATGTTGGGCGATTGGCCAGAGTACTAAAATGGAATAGTTGTCATTAATATTAGCTTAATACAGTATTGCCCATTCATTGAATCCAATCCCCTGCAGCTCGTGACAAACTAGGCACAAGTCTGAATTTGAGAAAGTGCTATGTACCTAACCGAAGCAGCACTTGTGGATGCGCTGTCCAGACGGCAGCTGGAGGCCACGATGAGCTGCCAGCGTCAGTAAGAGTCACGCCAGCTGGTTTGAGAGGTAGCTGAATGGGAGAGCGGAAAAGTAGGAACACCAGGCAATAACCACTAGCTTCTCTTTGGGGTTAATAAGCAGAGGTGTCAGTCGACTGCTGTTTCCCAGGCTGAGGAGGGGGGAAAAAAAAAAAACAAAAAAGAGCGCAGTTGTTTTGCCATCATTTAAGAATTATTGCCTCCCTTTGTATCAAATACAGAAGCTGTGTGGCCGCAGCAGAAAAATCTCATTTGCAGAAGACAGATTAGCTGAATCATCACATCCCTCTCCCACTCCCAGGCCCCCATAATTAGTTCATCGTTATGAACTGTTCAAGGCATTCCCTTACATTTTATAAATGAGGGTGAATATGGGGAAAACATTCATCTTGGTAGACAGAAGAGGCAAGTAAAACACCTCCTTTGCTACTCAGAGCAAGAGATCGTGACATAAAAATGTAAAGAGCAGTTAAAATCTTTGAAGTCTCCTAACTCTAAACATGTTATATCAATAAAAGCAGGCATTAATAGGCGCTACATTTTCAGCCACGCAAGGCAGAAGGAAGAGTGTGATTCAGACTACACTTTTTTTGATCATCTATTTCGGGCCCTATTTGGTCACCATACATTGTGGCAGTGTACAAAGCTACTCTTGTATTAGTGATTTACTAAATGGGACTCTGTAATTAAGACTAATAGCCCAGGTGGCAGAAACAGGGAAGAATAGGAAGGATTACACTTAACTACACTTATTAAAAAAAAAAAAAGAAGAAAGAAGAGCATTTGTACTATACCTCTAAGTTAAATTAACCTCAAGAATAAAAACAGGGCATACAAAGTCTTCGAACTCGGGAGGGTGTACATACCAGCAGTAAAAAAACAAGGCTGAGCTGCTTTCTCTCATTTCTCCCATACTGGAGCCACCCAAACTCTCCGAACTGGCTGTTGCTGGGCATTGTTGTTGCAAAGCTTAAAGCACTCCCATGGCTCAGACCTTTGCGTTCTTCCGTGACACAGTTTACAGCGACGGCAGATATGAAAGTGGTTCAAAGGACATCAAACAGCAGGTAAGCCAAGTGATAAAAAAACGTGCAATCCCAGGTTAGATATCCATCCTTCACATTAATATGCACACTGAGCCAACAATAATGCAAACCAACAAAGTGACGGGCGGTGTCACTCTGAAAGGCCAAGCCAATCTCACACTTCCAAGCATCACATACTCAGGAAAATGACATGATCTGTTTGGAGTGCAGAGGGGCGAGTGGTACAGAGACAGAATATTTCTCTCTTTGAAGGGGTGCTGAATCTTGTTCATCTTCCCCTTTTCGGGCTACTTTCAAACTATTTAAAAAAAAAACACAAAAAAAAGATTCCTGTACGAAGTCTAAATGAGAGCTGATGACTACAACTTTTAATTATCACACCAATTCCGAATTTCCTGGGCAGTCCTATAGGATTAACCTGACCAAAATCACTCTTGCAAGAGCCCTTTATATTTCCAGTTGTCCAGCACTCCTCCGCGGGGTTGCTTCCACCTTCTCCGTGAAGGTGACAGAAAGCATGAGCGACGCAGTGACACAGCTAAGGTCTGCCAGAGCGTCAGTGCTGCAGAAGGACACGACCTGTGGGACCAGTGTGCAGAGCCCACACACCTAGAGAAAACTTTAGTCCCTCTTCCGCACCAGTTTTGAGGGAAAATTCTGTGGGAACGAGCCAGGTATCAGACAAATCAAACATTTTCAGCCTGTAGCACTACAGAGACCCAGACAGTTCTGCATGGCGCTTCCTGTGTAAGCAGCTCAGTTAATTAACTCTGTGTTGATTAATGGTGCTCTCTCACATCAAGAATTTATTCAGTCTGTTATTACATACAAGGTCATAATTGCCAAACAGCCACAGCTAAATACCATTCCTTGCAGTCTAGTCCTTAAGCATCATAACGTAAAATTAATTGGTACTTGTTTGTTAATTAATATGAAATATTTTGTGTCATGCACCATAAAACTTACCACTGGCATGCTCTTTTCTAAACAGCCGTGAATGAACAGAACTATTTTAATACCTTGGGAAAAACCTCCTCTTTTGAATGGAGGTGGGATGGGAGGTGTCTTTGCTCTTTGTGGTGGGGCTTTTCTGCGCTCAGACATTTACCAAAAGAGCTATTCTCAAATAATTAGTCAGCAGTTCTTCTGCTTCCATGGTGCATTAAGACAGACTAGCAAAAGACGTTCTTATGCAAGAATATGAGCACCCACACCACAATATCTATTCAGAATAATTCTTTTGGAGTAGCTGTTTCAGTAAATTTCCAAGCACAACTGAGATCAGCTCACAGCAAATGATCTAACTTTGCCTGAGGGTAGCAACAAAGATCAAAAAGACACTTGAACTCCTTTGTCCCTTCTGGGATCTTTAAACCCAAGGTTGGCCTGGTAGGGAACGGGCTGGCAGCGTAACAGAGCAGATCCCCACTGTGAAAGAAAGGAGCCCACGGGTTGGATCCCCAGTCCTAAGGATGGGGAAGCAAATGCTTTGCCCCGCCGTGTCCCCTTTCCAGCAGCAAGGAGCCGGGCAGTCAGTGCCAATAACACTGTGCTGGCTTTAACCAGCCTGTGGTGGTCCCTCCCCATCTTGGGGCAAGGCAGGGCAGGTCGGGAGAGCATCGGAGCCCGCCGGGAACAGACCCTTGCTCCTGCAGCCTCACCTGTGCCCCCAGCCACAAAAAGCCCCATCTATTTCTGTTTCTGCAGGTGGTTTTAACCACCCTCTAAGGGCTTGTCGGGAATGGAAGCCTTTTCTTTAACCATATCTGTTTCCAAAAAAGGGGGCACAGGCAGCATAAACTAGGTCTGACTGGTTTCTAAACACGTTCAAAAGCAGACCTCAGCAGAGAGATGGCTTTTGCATTGATTCCTTTTGTCATGCTATGAACACCGGCGATCAGCACAACTCTATGGGGAATGCAACGCGCATGAACTCATGCAGTAAGGCACAAGTAACGAAGCTCTCCTCTGGCTGAGCAAACTGTTTATCCCTCTGTAGAGAGAACTACCTTACTGGTGAAACATCTACCTTGGCTTAAAATTATTACTGTGCGTATTCAAGGTTCAATTAACTTATTAGCTGAACACTTGCTTAAAAACAGGCATAAATCAGGACTGTTTTCTCTCCCAGCCTGCTTGAAAGCAAATAAAAGACACCAACAGAAGCAGCGTCAGGAAGGAAACAATCACTCTTTCTCAAATACAACGCTATTCCTGGGATTGCATCCACATAGCTGAAGCAGTTACTTACACAGCACTTATTTTTGATGCTCCATATCCCTGCAAGCAGCAGTGCCATTCAATACAGCAGACTCGAAAGAGTTCAATAATATCACAGGGTCAGATATTACATGAAAAGATTTTGTTACTTCTATGGGTCACAGCCTTCCCTTTGCTGGGTATGGGACAGGCAGCTGTAAACAGCACTAGGTGAGAGTCTGCTACATGCTAGAGATTTTGGAGGCAGAATATAAAGAAGCAAAGCTTAAAGCACTGAATTAAGCCTGCTTGTCCACCTTCTTTTAATTTTTGTCCCTACAACAAAGTCAACTGAAGAGTTCTCCAGACAACCGTCTGAAAGTTTGCAGGTCTTTAAAGATCTCTTTTAAAGTGCTGGAGACCATCTGTCTACACAGACTCGTCTACAGAGGAATCATGCAAGGGTTTTCAGACAGTTGTCTGGAGTTGCCTTCAGCTGGCCCCAAGGGAACAAGAATGCTGAAGATCATGTGCCTGCTCTGTGGTTTGCCGTCATTTGTGACTCCTTTTCCAGGCAGCTCCCTGGTAAATCACATACCTGCCTCGGAGGGCATGAGGCAGTCATAAAAACCCATTAAAGAGATGCAAACTCTACCCGGGAACAGGAACCAGTAGATGCTAAACGTAGTCCCTGCACATGCAAAGGCAGGGCGTGCGGGCGCTCCTGGGCTTGCCATCTGCCCACCAACAGCAGGTGTGTCCTCAGACACTCCGGCCCGGACAGTGCCTTCTCTGAGCTACCTGGAGATGCAGGCTACACAGCTGCGTAAGCTAGTCTTGCCCTTCTCTGTGGAAGAGGACAAATCTGCTCAGCTCCCTTTGCTCTCGTTTGCAGAGCAGAAATAACACTCCTCTGGGTAGCAGGGGTGATGCACAAATTCACCAGCCTTCACAAAAACGCTTCTAAAAGGAGCACCCACTTCAGATTACCAACTAGGTTATATGCCTATAAATATTCACATGTAACAAGCAAAACTTAGTGAGAAGACTGCTCAGTTTCAGCCTGACATGAAATGGGCCTTGTGTGGACACACCCAAAGGGCACCATCTCACCGACAGTAAGTTTTCATATTTGAGAGGCTATCTCCATTTCTCCGAACCCACCCAGCTTCGTGTGGCCACAAGCCACACAGTCCTGGATTATTAGGATATTAGGCACTGACACCCAGCAGGCTGATCTCACTTTTACCGTGTGCACTGCCAGAATACAACGCTAAGCCTATGACACAGGATTAGTGACCAAAGCCAGCCACCCACTGCGATCAGCCAGAATAAACCTTTACCTACCAGGTGACCTAGAAACTATCTCCTAACAGAGCACTTGCTCTTGAGCAGCACCAGTGCTGATTTTACACTTTACAGAGCAAATATCTAAATATGCTCACTGAATTTAACACAGTGCTGTGACACTGCATGCCACTGTTCATTTCTCATCTTGCAACATCACAAGATTGGCATCAGCCCACACGGTAAACAGTGTTCAAACAACTTGCAGGAAGGAAGGGCACCGCTGTGAGTCAGCCGCTGAAAGAGGTAAATCAGGACTAGGCTCTTGCTCCGTCACCCGCTCCCTTCGCAGCCCAACCTCGGTCACAGAGCTGCTCCGCACCCCAGCCCTCCCGCTGCAAACCGGGGTGATGACCACCTCCTCCCAACAGTGCCACCAGGCAGTGATATTGCACCTCCGCCTACACACTGCCTGCCTCCTCCTCTGCCTCCTCCTAGCATCCCTTGCCACCTCTGCCTTGGCTCCACGGGGCAGCTCTTCCCACTCCTCCCTCCTCTCTCCCACCTCTAAAGCCACCTTGGCAGCTTCTTAAAAAAATCTCAGATTCGTCTCCAGCCAAGGATATCTGAGCCACAGGCTCCATCTGCAGAAAACCCCACCAGAAGCAGGGCCACATCTCCTAACAGCGAAGCAGGACTGCACGTACACCTAAAGGATCAGGGCTTGTTTACATCAAAAGAAAGAAATTTCCTCATACTCAGCTTGATTCACGCCAACAGGGATGCAGCAGGACCACTCACCTAAGCACGCTCCTCTCTAACAGAGGCAATGGTTGCAGGATCTGGTGCACCGCCTTTACTTGGTTGGTAGAGCACTGGAAATGTTCCTGGAGTCAATGACTAAATAAGTCCCTCTCTTGATTTTAAATTGGAGATAAATGCTGCGTGTCACATTGGCAAGCACACTAAAGCAGCTGGAAGCACAAAGACAATATGGGGTATTTCAGGCCTTTGTTCTCTCATTTTTTACCCTTGGCATGTTAAACAACTAAAGACCACACTGAGCAAATCAGTGTTTTACCAGATAATACTGCAGGCTTCTAGCTTCGACATCCCCGGCTCCCCGCTGGCACCAGCTCACACAGCAAGAGGGCTGGCCCAGGTAGAGACAGCTCTGCCCTGCTGCCTTACTGCACAGGAGACAAAAGAAACAACCTTTATTAAAAAAAAGCCACCTACGAAGGCAAGAATGAAAACGCTAGTGAAAGGGACATACCCACCTTTGTCTATTGTAAGTATGGAGAAAATGAACTTTATACACAGAAACACAGCAAGAGAGGTGCTGCTACCAGTGTGTTACTATAAATACAAAGCAGCTTCCCCGTATTCCTGCAAAGCTGGTCTCGAGTCAACGCAGCCGAAAGCAGAACTTTGTTCGAGGATGGGATTTCAGAAGGCAATCTATAGCCCTTTCACCTTGGAAAGGCAAGGAGCTTATCATGCTAAAATGACGCTATGATATAAGGGGTTATGTTCTCCACCTGAATGGTGCTGCCTACATTATTAATGATGGAACGCATATAAAAGCTTATTAATGTTCACACTAGTTTGCTTTCACAGAAATGATTTGATCGTATTTAGCATGTGAAAGCTTGTGCATCTAACAGTGCAGCCAGTTGCTGTCTTCTCTTCAGTTCACACACTGCGAACAGCGAGACTTGATTTTTACATTTTTACTGTTAAATTTCTTCAAGTTGCATGCTCTCTACTGCTGGTAATACTTCATTTACAGAGACATCAGTTAGAGGTATGCAAGTCAGTAGGTACCGAACAACTATTTTGCTAAAGTTTTTGCATGGACAAAAGACAATTGATCAAGCAAAAAGTCTGTAAAATTACAAAGGCTGCAAGATGGGGAAAAAACAGGTCCTATAATGAGATCACAACACATGCCAGAACAGAAACGGTAATCACAGAATCACAGAACAGTAGGGGTTGGAAGGGACCTCTGTGGGTCATCTAGTCCAACCCCCCTGCCGAAGCAGGGTCACCCAGAGC
>Ga0065711_1002105_pt1 | contig 50334 bp, 29 predicted proteins | sample Hoacrofraction12_FD_59098 | JGI IMG/M metagenome (GOLD analysis project Ga0065711, IMG submission 59098) | Hoatzin crop microbial communities from Cojedes, Venezuela - Epithelial fraction 12 v2 (version 2) | ecosystem: Host-associated > Birds > Digestive system > Esophagus > Crop | place... | reverse complement strand
CTGGAGCATCTCCCCTACGAGGAGAGGTTGAGGGAACTGGGCTTGTTCAGCCTGAAGAAGAGAAGGCTGCGAGGGGACCTTATAAATGCCTACAAATATCTGAAGGGTGGGTGTCAGGAGGATGGGGACAGGCTCTTTTCAGTGGTGCCCAGTGACAGGACAAGGGGCAATGGGCACAAACTGAGGCACAGGAAGTTCCGTCTGAACATGAGGAGGAACTTCTTTACTCTGAGGGTGACGGAGCACTGGAACAGGCTGCCCAGGGAGGTTGTGGAGTCTCCTTCTCTGGAGATATTCAAGATCCGCCTGGACGGGGTCCTGTGCGGCCTGCTGTAGGTGACCCTGCTTCAGCAGGGGTGTTGGACTAGATGACCCACAGAGGTCCCTTCCAACCCCTACTATTCTGTGATTCTGCGATTCTGTGATTCTCCTCAGCTTGCAGAAATTTACCTGTTTCTGTATTTTAAAAACTGTAGTCCAAAACTTCACTAGAGCTGTAGTCCACACTTATTTAACCCTCTTAAAACTGTATGTCTGCTCACCACAATAAATCTACTGTTCTTCTATGCAATGTAGTTAGGCAAGGATCGCTCAGAGGGAAACATAATTAGTAATAAGTTATATCACGCCCAGCAGAAAAAAAATGCTGTTTGTATCTTATTATATATCATATGTGATTTGGAGACTGAGATATTTTGGCTGGCAAGAAAGAACACTCCTTATTTTTAAGTAAACTCTGATTTATATAACCTCTACTCAAATCAGAGATGATTTCAATGCATCTGTGAAACTACATAGTGCTGATATATTTGCACAGATTCAGAAAGGGAGTGTTTTATTATGCCTCTCTAAATAGTTGTAGCTAGGTCATCTAGTAACTAATCAAGACATAATGAATGCATTCATGTTTAAAAAATCACAAGAGATGGATTTACTTATTGCAAAAGTGATGCACTGTGAACAGATATCAACCTAAAAGTAACAGGATAAGGGTTTGAATGTGTTCATTTAAATAGACAAAATAGCATAGTGAATAATATTTCAAGGATGCATATAGGCATTATATAATGCATGTATTTTTCAATTTTAGTTACATTCAGATGAGAAGTTGCAGAATCAAAACCTAATAATTTAAAGACCTGAAAGTAAAAATCACATCTATTTAGGAAACTGCAGCTATTTTATCTCTTGTAATTTAATTCTGGGGAAAATATTTTCAGTGTCATCACAGCACTTCAGAGGTCACAAGCATGTTATCTGAGTTGTTGGAATCCTCATCTTTAAATGAAGCTGCTGCAGTGTCTTGGAAGCCACAGCATTTGGGCAAGAAGAAAGTTGCATTATATTTATGCTTTTACTTTATTGGTACATTACAGTATTTGGACCAATAGATCTTCTCCATTGTGTGGGATAACCCCCTTGCAGCCTGCCCGTCAGCTGAACAGACAGGGCTGGCGGGAAGGAGAATAAAGAATTGATCTTGATCCTATTTCCTCAAACATTTGAAGAAGCTTAATCCTACTGATAGCCGATAAGTGTTTCCCTCTTTGCTGGAGAGACTCCAAATCTCCCATTTATTCTTGAAAGTCTGTGATAATTTCTAGTTTTGTGTTTTTAGAAAACAGCTTACGTAACAAAAAAAAAATCACTTTCTCTAAGCTCCCTCAATCCTTTTCTGAAAGTAAAATTTTTTATTTCTTCAACTAGGAGTTCTAGAGGGACCTGGAATTCCATGTTACAAAGCATTGTGCCCATTTGCAAAGCAGCATCTCTCTATAGCTGCCTTTAGCATTCTAGCTATATTGAACAATAATGCGATAAGATTGCAACATGAAGAACTCGGACAAAAATGCAAAAAGCCAAAAAACAAACAAAAGGAAATAAAATGCTGCTCCTCAAATTTCATCTAGGCCAATTGAGAGGTCTCACATATGCCACTGTAAACCTTAGGAATTAAAGCCACATAGAGAATAGCTTCTCTGTCCTGACACACCAGTCAAATTTCACAGCTTTGAGAGATGCTTTATATTAAGGGGAGAATTCAAGGGATCTGATACACTTGGCAAAATGTGCTCAACTTTTTCTTCTGGCTTTCTACTTTCAACACAGAGAGTTAGCAGGCGATAACTGGACTCCTTGTTTACAGCAGAGCAGTGCATACAGCTCTGGTGTGACCTGCATGCAGACTAATCCTTTTGGCAGTAGATCTATCCCCTCAGCACTTTTTGTCATGTTTAAGGGCACTTGGTCATCCCTCCAGTTGAGCTTCTAAACGTACTTTGCCCATTAGTTGGCTTTAATGCAAACTCCGTTTCTCTCTGCGTCTGGTTTGCCTCTCGTCAACAGTTTCTCCCTTCAGTATAGCACTGCTGCATGTAGGCAGGCTGGCTCAGCCCAGTTCCTGTTCTTCTAACAGGCGTTTAAAACATCTATATTATGACAGTGGTACATAGTAAAATAGCATATGAAATGCATGGTTTGAGGGCTCAACAGTATTTTATTAATAAGCACATTCATTAAGTTTAATCTTCTAATGTTAAACTAATAAACAAGAGCCATTTAAAATTGAGTCAACAAAGAGCTATAATGAACAATTGGACTTAGAAGTCACCCGGCTTTCCACTCACTGCCCCTTTAAAGTACCAAATTTCACATTCAGAAAGGTAACCCAGGTGTTCACTAGATCCGTGCAATTGCTGCGGAGACTTTCAAAAATTTAGATTCTCAGTCATTAATAGACAGCATAGCTGAACATATTATAAGATTTAAATCTAATAATTTTTCATGTTGGGGGATTTTTTTTTTTTTTTGTGCAGATGTGTGTAGATTGAGCACAGTGCCTGGAAATCATAAATCTGATTTAGCTTCTCTTTCCAGTCTCAGCACTTAACATGTGATCTACCCCGTTTTCCTACCTGTTAGACAAAGATCTTTTCACTTGGTGCACAGGAGACTGTGAAGAGCTGCCACTTCATGTTTCAGTGTCTTTGGAGATATCTGTAGGTTGGTATTTTCAGCTGGTAAGCTATCTTGTGCATGTTTCCCTTGCAGTGGAGAACCTGGGATCAGCCTTCATTCCTCAAAGAGGTAAGGTGATATTAAAGATTATAATATTCACCATTCAACTGACGTTGGCTCTTCCCCACAGCAAGTCCTTGCATTAGCTTAGAACCATTGTAGTTCTGATGTTTGAATCTCTGCCTGTGTTACTTAAATCTCAACTAGTCATGTTGTGGGTCAGACACAGCTTTTTTTGAGAGAGAGAACCCACATTTTTGTTTCAATCTCTGAGAAACTCTAAGGCAAACCTAATTTCTGGCTACACCGCTTCTCAAATGTCAATTACATTTCAGATCTTACCTACTCCCACCTCCGTGCTCTGAGAACTCTCTTCACAGCCACTGCCTTTCTTAATTCATTTTATTAAGTCTTTCAAATTTAAATCAAGGAAAAACATGGTTTCCATGCCTTGGATGTTGACACTTGTTTCTGACACAGATGGAGGGAAGTTTCCCCTTTCTATCTATAGATAATCTTGTAAAGGAGCACTGGCTCTTTCTTCCTGCCAATAGAAGCATCATTTTGACTGGACACAAATAGAAGTGGAAGATCGCTGGTTCAGAGAGACAGGCTAACCAGGCCCTGCTTGCAAATATGTCTTTTTGTTTTGAAGGAAGGGAGTAGTGCACTGCAGTTATATTAAGTTTCTGCATACTAATATGCCCTCACCTTCAGTCTCCTACATACTTTTTGCACAGTCAGTTCATATTTCAGCATCCCTCCTAAAAAAAAATCACAGATATGTCTGTGTAAGCTATTTTTTAAATGGAATGGGATAAAAGTGTTGAGAAGTTGTGTCAGAAAAGCAGTCTTCATATCATGCTAGATTTCTAACTCTGCTTCAAGCCTCAGGAGGTTTCCCTAGGGGAGAGGGACAGGAGCCAGGTTGATATCGTTGCTTGGTACGTACAAGACTGATAATGTTAAGGATTAAGTTGAAGTTATGCATAATTCCTACAAGGTTTTCTGTGTTAAGAGAAACTTATTAAGCCTTTGCTGAAAACGTGGGTAAGAAGGGTGTGTTTGAAAGAGGCAGGTCAGTAAGCTTGAAGCTTTCTCTTCTATGGCAAATGACAGAGAATGATAGGTCCTGGAGACAAAAGCAAAATCTTGGGTGATTTTTTTGTATGACATAGATTAACAGAACCCTTGTATAAAGGCCTAAACATCATGGGCCAGCAGGAGTGGGGTTGCCCCATGAGGTTTCAGTTTAAAACCATTACCCCTTGTCCTATTGCTACAGGTCCTGGTAAAAAGTCTCCATTCTTCTTATAAGCCTCTTAAGTACTGAAAGGCTGCAATACAGTCTCCTCGTAACCTTCTCTTTTCCAGGCAGAACAACCCTAAGTCTCTCACCCTTTTTTCTTAGGAGAGACGTTTCAGCCCTCTGATCATTTTCATGGACCTCCTCTGGACCCACTCCAACAGACCTGTGTCTTTCTCGCATTGTGGACCCAAGAGCTGGATGCAGTACTCCAGGTGGGGTCTTACAAGAATGCAGCAGCCCAGGACAGGACTGGCATTTTGGGCTGCAAGCGCACACTGCAGGCTCATATCTAATTTTTCATCTACCAGTGTCCTCACGTCCTCTGCAGGGCTTCTCTCAATCCATCCGCAACCCAGTCTGCCCTGATACTGGTGATCCCCCTGACTCTGGTGCAGGACTCTGCACTTGGCCTTGTTGAACTTCATAAGGTTCATATTGGCTCGTGTCTCAAGCTTATCAAGGTCCCTCTGGATGGCATCCTTGCCCTCAAGTATAACAACTGCACCACTCATTAAGGTCTATTAGTGCCCTCAGGTCCTGATACTGTATAAAATGCTATATATGTATCGCCTATAGCATTGCTTTGTTGACTATAGTATTTTATAAATGGGGACCTGAGATCCGAAGCATAGGGCTTATATTGAAATAAGGGCTCTGGCAACTAAACAGGACTCAGGCATACTTTGGGCACCAGTTGCAGGACTGATGTTTTCACACTTCCTGCTGTAACCTTCAAGGTTTCAGGTCAAACATTTTATATGAAGTAACTATTACAATCTTCAAATGCTCTCACTTAACCGCTCTACTTCTTTCTGAGCTCTCTGTTTACCCTTATTATCAACATTAGCACGGACTGAAGAGGTATCCTTTCCTTAGCAGAATCTATTTCCAGCTCAGGAAATACCTATTCTCAAGGTACTGTTCCCTGTGAATCCTGTGCTGTGAGAACTAACTCCCCATGTGGAATGCAAGGAGCTAAGGAGCCTAACTCAGAGCTCTAGGTTCTCCTCTGGAGCTGGGCTGCTTTGTAGGTCTAGCTAGGAGTGGTTTACCTGGACCATGCACACACAGCCTCTGAGAGAGTAAAACCCAACAACTCAAACACCCCATCTTATGGAATATATATAATCAGTCTGGATGTGATGTAGTTACAGATCCATTGCTTCTGGAGTAGGCCTGCAAATACGGTCCTCAAAATGCCATTGGAACACTAAAAAATCATTTACCTGTTAATGCATGCAGAAAAAAATTAATTTAAGAAAAAAATTTCTCATCATGCTGGGTCTTTTTCACCCTTTGCCAATGCTGAAGTGATCTCATCCTTATGCTTACCTTAGAGGCACACAGACTTCACAGGTTTTGCAGTTATTCTGAGAGTAAATTTAGCTGCTCAGGTCTAGGATTTTAATCTGGGTAATCTGCTCCAGCATCATTGATCTACTCTGTTTTTCTCATCTGATTTCATCTCTAGACTAAGCGCCAGTGACTTTTTTGGGTTTTTGTTTGTTTGTTTGTTTTACGAGCTCAACCAGTTAGTTCTCCAGATTCTTTTCTTGACCCGTGTGTATTCTGACCCTGTTTGATATGGTACTACAGCTTTATCACATGGTATAAATCATCCTCAGTTAGCTCATGTGGGAAGTCCCACTTTGAAGTCACTAGAACTAATTGCGTTTAAAGTAAGCATGATACAATACGCATAATCCAAAGGTACTTAATGTGCAGTAAGCTGTCCTACTTTTGGTGGAATTGTCCTACTTTTCAGCAAGGCATTTTGCTTTATTTTTCTATAATAAATTGGCCAAATATCCTACTTTATGACATTATATCTGACTTTTTTTTTTCCTTGGGGGAAAATAAGGAAGATAAAACATACAGGAAATATGCAGAACATCTTTCCAGGCTATTGTGTAGTGTTCCTTCTGTATTTCTAATTTTTTATTATTTTATCAACATTCGTCTCAGCACTAGAAAACATAATGTGAAGAGCAGCCTTTTCTTCAGCCATGCTTTGCATTTAAATAAACTGATCAAAGCACTTTATAGAAATTTATTAAGCCAAATTAAACTCAGGACAGGTAACAGATATCTATCAGCTTGACTTGTTACTGCAGCAGGAAAAGTTTAAGAATTTGCTTGTAGTCATACCAGTCAATCACACAAACAAAAAGCCAGATCAAAGTTGCTATGCTGTTCCTTTTCTTTATTGCCTCTATTTAATGATTTTGTTTGCTTTAAGAGCTAGAATCACATGGTGCAACGTTTACTGTGATGTCCATTGTGGTTTTGTACATATATTTCCAGGGAAGACTTTTGTAAATAATACAGTAAAAAGACATGAATGAGGCCGTAAACAGGAAAAAAATTATTAGCTAATCACAGTTAATCACAAACATAGCTAAACAATCAGGAATGTTTTTCTGTTCCCAGGTATGCACATATCATGGACTACTTTTATAAATGACTAATTACTAGTAGTTGTGATGGAAACAAGGAGCTGACAAAGTCAGGTTGATCGTATGATGAGAGCTGAACATTTCTGCAGCTTATCCCTCATACTCCACCTCTATTCCTTTAAATCTGGATTCCTAAGGTTTAGCTTTGTTTCCAAAAACACCCTTCTTTTTTAACATATACTCCAAATTCATCTTAAAAGCGATTGAGCCTGACGTTTTCTTTCAAAATGTCCAGAAAAAGTGGCCCCAAATGACCCTTTAGCTGGGCAAGGCAGACCTTTGGTCTTTCCTTCTACTTATATCCATATCTATTTCTCCTTGCCACTCCCTCACACCAGGAAATGGTCCTAACTCAGGTTCTTCTTCCGCTCCTGCCTGAGACACCTACCCACACCCCTCTTACTGTTCAGCTGTAGATGATATCTGAACTACTGTATGCGATGACACCTTCTGTGCAGACAGAGGACAAAACCTTTGTGTTGAATTTGCTAGAATGTGTGGCAAAATTAACACAAAATTTTTGCCCATGTTTACAGTGAGCATTTTTACAGAGATTTTATCAGTTATAAATGTGACACTCTTCATTCAAAGAATTTGAATGAAACTAAGGGCCACTTTGGTCTTTCTTGGTTGCAGTGTGAAAGAAAACTCCTCGTCTCATTTCTCATCTATATCTGGACGACGAATTTTCATCCTTCCTCTGTCACTCTGAGTTATGAGAGAGTTCTCTTTACTGACTGTTATGGAGAAAAGGAGAACATACATGTGAGGACACACACACTGATGTAGGAAACTCAAGTATGTGTCTTTAGAGTATAGAACTGTGGACACTGAAGCTAAGGGCTTAATTGTCAATTGCTGAAGCAATGATCTCTGCTCCCATCATTTAAGCTAGTATCTCTTCACATGACAAAGTTACTACAGGCAGGGAAGAAAGGACTCCAGGATATTATAGCACTATGCAGAGAAGCAAAATGAGAAACCTTTCCCAATTGTGATACTAACATCTGCCAAAACCACACAGCTGCAACTATGTCTCCAATGTATATAACAAATTTATGAAGAGAACTGAAGATACTGAAACGTTCAATAAACAGAGCGGCAAAAAAAAATAATGAGAGCTTGGAAACATCCAGCTGGGAGGATGTCCGCTTTCTGATTTCTTTGCATATAAATTTACCAAGTGCTGACCTTAATTTTTTCCTCAGTTTTACTAAGTTACTTCCAATGCCTGAGAAAGGTACCAGCTTGATATCTCTTGTTTTTAAAGTTTGTTTGTTGTCCATTGCTTAGAAATGAACATTAGCCAGGGACAGAGTTTTCCCATCCTAGACCAGCACCGTATTACTATGGTGGGCAAGAACGATCTGTTTAAAAGAGAAGTGTCTGAATTCTTTTGAATGCTGTCCTTGCAGAGGCTTATTATCAACAGGAACTTTCATAAGCTTATTTGCTTATTGGTTTCTTTGTACCAAATGCTGCTTATTACAGAATTGTTGATATTCACATTCCCAGTTCCCTTAGGCAGCCAACTTTCTGACACGATTTCTAAGCAACCTGACTGAAATATTTGCTGCTTCGGAGACTTCTGTTGGAATGCTTCCTTGAAAGTATATCAAGCAAGCAATGAATTCTCATCCATGAGCTACATCCTTTATCCTTGATAACTGCTAAATTTTGCACACTTACTGGAAGAATAGAGTAGCCTTTTGCCCTTTTTGCTCTCCATAGCCATGGTAAAACTACATGCAGGAAATTTCTTCCTAGCAAAATCTTTCCCTCAATTGGCTTAATTAAATTGTATCCACACCAGTTGCTGAGATCTTCTCGGCCGTTTAGGTGTGGCGGGTTGCTGAAGTGTTCATACCAACTCATTGATATCCCCATTTCTCAGCAGGCCTGCGTGTCAAAATTCAGCCCAAAGTTCAGAAGAAGATTGCACATGCAGATGCCGATCAATTACACACTATGAGTAATCAACCTATTTCTCTTACAATGACTGACATATATTCTAATAATACACTATTACTTTAAATAGCCTTCAGCCCTCACTATATTATTGGTGAATCCCATTAAAGCCATAAAGTGTGTGGCCAGGTACAAATTAACATACTAGTGCCCTCTGCTGCACATATTCGCAGGAAAGGACTACTGCAATCACAGAATCACAGAATGGTAGGGGTTGGAAGGGACTTCTGTGGGTCATCCAGTCCAACCCCCCTGCCAAAGCAGGGTCACCTACAGCAGGCAGCACAGGACCTTGTCCAGGCGGATCTTGAATATCACCAGAGAAGGAGACTCCACAACCTCCCTGGGCAGCCTGTGCCAGGGCTCCGTCACCCTCAGAGTGAAGAAGTTCTTCCTCATGTTCAGGTGGAACTTCCTCTGCCTCAGTTTGTGCCCATTGCCTTGCCCTGTTGCTGGGCACCACTGAAAAGAGCTTGGACCCATCCTCCTGACACCCACCCTTCAGATATTTGTAGGCATTTATAAGGTCCCCTCTCAGCCTTCTCTTCTTCAGGCCAAACAAGCCCAGCTCCCTCAGCCTTTCCTCCGAGGAGAGATGCTCCAGTCCCCTCATCATCCTCATAGCCCTCTGCTGGACTCTCTCCAGTAGCTCCTCATCTTTCTTGAACTGGGAAGCCCAGAACTGGACACAGTACTCCAGACGTGGCCTCCCTAGGGCAGAGCAGAGGGGGAGGAGAACTCGTGGCTAGATTTTTCATTTACGTCTACAGACAGGACTTTGTTCACCAACCTAAATCCCTCTAATTCAACCCAAGCCACTTCCATTATGAGTTCAGCCTGATGTTTCACAGGCCCACCTCAGCCAGAAATAGTTGTGCCTGCAGAATGAGTGATGGGAGCCACCCGCAGCAAACACATGAGGGGAACAGATCTGTGACAGGCAGCCATTGAACTGCCTTTCACCCGAAAAGCATTCTTCCCCAAAAACACCCCTGCATTTAAGGGTGCTTGGCATAAATGGGTGCCTCTCAGCTCTTCCAATGACTGGTCAGAGGAGAGGCTTCACAAACCTCTTCACAACACTACTGACATCCCACAGAAACAATGTCGCTTCCTTGCGTTGGCTAGGCATCCCCAGTGGTTGTTGCTCTAAAGCCAGGCGGTGGTACCGTGGATGCTGCAGAGTTCTGGGTGCAATAATAGATCCTATTATGCCCTGGTACATTGGGGCTTTCCAGTGGATGCACCAGCCTCTGACACTCTGTACTCATATTTCTCTGGGATTCTCTCCTGAATCCTGTCATGTCAGGGGTCACCCCAGAGCCTTAGCAATAAACTCCAAAACAATTGCACCCCTTGTCTCCTGTGCTGTCGGTATACCTGGCAGAGGATTATCACCAGGGAAGCATCTGCAGCAGCACTGTCTCCCTGACACAGCAGGTCTGACTGCTGTTACACCCCCTTGCACTTAGCAGAGCCCCTGCCATACGTCTATCTTGACAGCCACTATCAAAAAATGGCTACACAAGAAGAAAGACACCAGAAGCGAGCCATTCTGATTCACAAATGTGACAGTACAGGCTTGCCAAATGCTTTTGATCCCACTAGGCTTTTTTTTTTTTCCTCTGTTTTGTCAGTACTCTGAGAAATGAGGTGAGTCATTCAGGCAGCTTGCAAAATTTGACCAGCACCTTGCAGTTTTGGCACCACGTTTGAAAGAATTTATCTAGGAAAGGATAACTGAAAGGAGCCAGAATAAACATAGGTGGAAGTAGCTCCTTTTACAGACAGACTCCCTTTCCTGGTCTCACAGCAGACGCGCACCTTCAGGCCGCCAAACAGACGTAGGGCTGCCCCAAAGGTTCCTCATCTGAAGCCCAGAATTGAGCGGTACAGATGATAACGGCAAAACTGGCAGCTTTGTGGCAGCTGTTGCTTTTCCTTACACCTCCCAAACTTGGCCTCTTGCTCGGCAGTTAAGCTCCCACTTCTCTGCTACAAGGAGCATTTTGACGGCTGAACAGGAACTCTGTAGCTGATTGCTGACGTCCCACTTGTGCCATACCCAATCTCAGCTTCATTTTGGGTTTGGCTAAGTTCTAATTCAAGCTCTCTTGTGGTCCTTAACAGACCTACGACATATGTGGCAACGTTAGGATTGTTCCGGAGTTGTTTCCCCTAGTTCTGCGTTTGCTGCTGGCTCGCTGTACTGACAACTTCAGTTCTTTCTTCTTCTTTGCTTCCTAGCAAAGGCTCCTGCATAGAACGCCTGCAGTTAAGCTACAGGGATGTGCTGTGTGATCATTGCATCTTACAAATTTGAAGGACCTCCTGAGGGTGTCAAAGATTAATTGCTACTGAAGAATTTACCAGAAAGTACTGTTAAAGAGGTACACACCTCTTGCCATTCACTTTTAAAGCAGAATTAGTACTTCAGGAGGCCATTATCAAAAAGCAAAGGAGTGTACAGTGCTGAGTCTGCCCAGGCACACAAGGCTTTTGGAGCAGGGTTGCCTCCAGAGAGTGGGCTAACATTTTCACTGAAATTTGGAAAAAGTGGGGTGAGGGAATCTATCTGCATATTCTCTGACTTGCTCCAACCACCTGTTGGTAGCCTGGTCAACATGGTATATACTCAGAGTTTGTAATTTTTTCTTCTCCTTCAGCAGGAAACCAGCTTTTAAAACCTATCACTATTTTTCCAGAGGAAACTTCAGAGTTATTAAACACTCTGAAATCCTCAGATAAAAAAACAAAGTACCTTATAAAGGCCTCAGTGAATCTTGCAGCCTTGTATCGTTCACTTAGCGGGGTTGCGTCTTTTGTGATCTGAAGTGATGAAAGCTCATTGCAAGCTTCATTTTTCCAGAAGGCCTAAAGCCAGATGCCACAGCCCACAATGTGGTCAGGCTTGGTGGGGGAGATGTTCTGGTGCAGCACATCTCTTGGACAGCCTCTATCTAGAAGTGCTCCAAGGGAGGCCTGGCAGCGGCTTCAAACTACTCCACGAGAGAGACCTTGAGAAAAGCTACAATGGCACTTATGATTTCCCTTTTAGTGCAATGGGGACCAGTTTGCATCTTTTGTGCAAGCTCTTTCTGAACCCAAATGGGCTAAGGTGAACAAGTCCTCTATTTCACTTTTTATTCCCCCATCAAAAGGTAATATTAAGCATTGACCTGCATGTCACACACTTGTCAGCTAGGTCTTCAGGGAGAGAACCTGCTATTTTTATTACATGTCAATTCAATAGACAATACCGTCCTCTAACTTCAGTGAGAGTACTTGTGGATGAAAGACAAGGTCCATAACCACATTTAAGCATTTAACTCCCCTTAATGGTGCTTTCTAACTTCCCTTAAAGACCTGGTCCCTAGGAATGCTGCCATGTAAAAGCATCAGGGTACTAACCAAGGATTTCTTCCTGCCATAGTTATTCCTATTTTACTCCTGCCTCTCTAATTTTCTCATGGCCTAAGTTTCCATTGGATGTAGACCAGGCTTGTAAACGATGTGCGATCAGAGCAAGCTATGTGGGCTAGACCTATTACATAACTCTACAGATGAAGCCAACTAGTGACGCAAACAGTAAGAAGAGTGCAATTAAAACGTCGGCATCTGCAAACGTTATCAATCATGCAGTGATTGATACTTGCAGTGATTGTTAACATAATCTTTCCTCTACCCAAAAATGACTGTAGTATGTCTCCACAGATATCACACTTTCAATAATAATCACTCTGTAGAGGCTCTTGGCTATTTTTTACCTGGTTTTCCTGCATAAGATTAGTTAAGAGCTGTGCTACTTTCTTGAAAGTATTTTATCTCGCTAACAAAAATAAAGTAAAATATAATAAAAATAAACCAAGAATACATTCATGCAACACTCTGTAACTGCGTATATGCTTCTTTTGAAAGTGTGACTAGAGCAAAGAGAGAAAAAAGATCATATTTCAGTTTGGTGTATAAAGAGTACATGTTTATAACTTTGAAAACAGTTTCGTAAGTTAAATGAGACTCAGGATAACAATAAAGTAAAAATGCACCCAAAATAGCCACTAATCCATCATTTTGAACATGTGTTTAAGTAGACAAGGTAAATAATATGATATTGGAACATCCAAGCCTGAAAGCCCAGAAGTTCCTCTTCTGGATGTATTATTATATAACAACTAGATTAATTATTCTTTATTCAATAAAAGATATCGTATTATCTGCACTGTCTTAAATTGACAATTCTTGCCTTGGACCAATACAGCTCCAAATATCCTTTGCATACTGACTTCAATATTCAAACTTTCTATTATTTTGACTAAACCTCACATTATTTAAAACTCCTCTTTGAAAAAGCACTGAAGTGTATCTAAAAGGCAATTTTACACAAAGATTCAACGCTGTCTCCGAGTCAGTCAGTTCCACACTTAGCAAAGCACCCCACTAAAATCCAAGAGAAATTAAGGTCTGATTTTAATTTGTCAAAACTGCAGAATACAACTCAACCCATTTTCTAAAATTTTGTCCCTCATTTTTATGTTTAAAATTAAACTCCAACTTTATTCACCAGTAAATCCAGAAAAAGGCCAGGATGGGAGCGCGGAAGAAGTGCAACAAAAGTTTTGGCTTGTTATGAGCGCATCTTTTGCCAAACTATGATTTTGGTTTTGATACACAAATGGCTGGAATTTGGAGACTGCTGATCTACTACAAAGACTACTTGATAGACTCCCATCTCCTACTACTATCGTCTTAATAAGCAGGGAGCTTTGATATTCCTCTGCAGCTCCACTGTGGATTTCACTTCCTCCCCAGGCCCAGGAGTTTGGGCTCAGAGATGTATTTGAACTCCCGTGCGCTGAAGACTTAACTGACTGACTAATAGGGTTAGTTCACAGATTTTATTCTAGAAGATAGAAAATAGCCTTAAAAGTTCAGCCCAGCTAATTGTAAATCTACTGATGTTACCAGTGAATGAAGTAGGCCATAAGAACTTGGCGAGCACATTGATTTCAATAATAATCAGGCTGGATAATCCATGAGCTAAATCATCAACAAGAATTACAGGATCAAACTTTGAGGCTTTTGCTTGAAGATGGGATGGAGATAAGCGGCTTTAGCGATGCAAGTTATAGGCAGATTTTAGCTCAGCTTTGCTCATGTTAGGTTGACTTGTACTGCATAGAGCTATCTCCTTGTATAAACAACTAACAGCTGCATAGGCTTACATTAAATATTTCAATAAAATCATGCTATGAGGCTGAATTCAATTCTTCAAGAAGACAAAAAACTTCAGCTCCAGCTTTGTTAAGGTGCCTGTTCTTATAAAGAGTTGCCTAAAATCTAGCCATGTGGCAACAAGGGATTTTTCTTTCCAAGTGTGCTCTTATGAGAAATGTACAGTATGGTGTTGAAAAGTCTGACAGTGCAAACACATCAGGGCTCTTTCCTCACCACTCAAACCACAGAGTAATTGAGCTATGTAAAAAGACCAGGCACATTATGATAATGGGGTCCTAAAAGGAACGTGGCCAAACCACACTTGATTTTGATTCAGCTAACCTAATCAAGAACTGCCTCAGTATTGTTTGTGCCATGGTATAAAAGACAGCAAAACTTAACCAGAGGAACAAGAAAGAAAAGTTCTCACATAAAACTGTAGTCCAGAGATGTTCAGAACAATATTTAGACACCACGCAAGAAGTAATTTCTTCTATAGTTTCTTTAAATTGACCTTATAAATCTAGTTTTCAGTCAAAGTAACAGACAAAGAGCTCGTAAGAGGAACATTTATGTATACATATATTCACGCAATGTTGCCCTTTGTTGGGTAGATGGGGCACTTTCAGCAGCCCTGGATGGATCTTCATTGGCATTGAGTTCAAATGCAGTAACTACTATAGCCATGCCAAGGAGGAGGAAGAGGAGGAGGATGGTGTTTCCCCAAGCTGTGAATAGCAGTAATTCTTTAGTGTCATGACAAATAATATCTTTTTACAGAATCTTTGTACTCTCAAAATCAGAACAATGGCAGCAACCAAGCCAAGAGGGAAGACGTGAATAGAAACTTTTAACTGTAACCTTTATTCATTTCAAAATATTCTGACAACAATTATGTTCTGTAAGGAGTGGGAAAGTTTTATCATTGTCTTGCTTGAGCTCCAGGGGATGGATTAGAGCCTAAACCTTTGGGCTGGGAGAACATCAAGCCTCCTTCCTGGAACCTGGAGTTCATCTCTCGGCAAAGTCAACTCAACTTCTCATTCTTAAAGAGTAAATGGGAGACATAACGTGCTTGCAGGTACAAGGAAACCGGTTAACATTACTATGCAAGGATCACTGCAACTGTGGCTGAAGAGGGTTGGGAATTAAGTTTATTTTGTTTTCCTATGCTTTATTTTCTTTTTTATGTCCTTTTGACACATAAGGCTCTAGGGTAGAAAAAGAAAAAATTCCACCCTGCGCCATTAGCTAAGTTGGACCTGTTAAAGCCACTACATCAGGGTTCTGCCGTAGAGGGTTGTAGGGCAATCCTGCCAGTTGTCATTTTTGGACCAAAACACTAGGGACATTGGGACACACTGCCATTAAAATTAATGCATATTTGCTAGTAAAAGGTGAACACCACTATTCAGGAGGTTGATTGCAGTGCTTTCTCGGTAGAGGAGTGCCTGTGGGAGCAACAGACCTCTCCCACACTCCTAAGCTGAGTGAACACGCCGCTGTATGTCCCAAGCCTGGCTAGGCCTGCCGCCTTCTTTTTTGTAGTTGCAGTCTCTTCAGCTGTCTGGACAGTCAATACTAACCAAGTTTTCCACCCCAGCCCCATTTTTAGCAGCCAGTAGGAAAGCAGCAAACATCCAGGAACTAGAGGAGTACCAGTACTGCCAGTGCCTTTTACTCATAAAACTGAGAGCGTAAATCACACAGCTTCAGGTTGCACATTGATAAGACCACCATCTTTTGCTGAGCTAGATAAGTAGCAAAATCGCTACTTGTTTTAGGGACTTAAAAAGGAGAAAACAAGCAGAGTCGCAGTTTTTGCCTTCCTCTCAAGGTCTAATGAAATGATCAAATATGATGAGTCATTCAGTAAGAACTTCTTTTAACCTCAGTGAAGTTTCCACTAATACGGAAAAGTCTTCAGTGCTTTGGACCATTGTTTTACTGGAGCTAAAAGCACTTTAAAAATGGCTGAAAGAACATATGAAATTTATGGACAGGATGTAGCCTCTGGCTTGCTTTTATTTCTTCTCTTTTTCCAATTGTAAGTCCACTGCCCTGCTTTTATCATCCTGTATCTTCACAAAAAAAAAAAAAAAGTGGGTGATTTTTTAACTTACTCCTACTCTATTCTTTGCTTCCAACAGTTTCTCTGACAGTACATTCCTGTGTTTACTGTCCTTATGGGAAGTAGCTCTTTCTCTCAGTTCCGTTTTCTTAGCTCCTCAGTCTTTACCGGTTTCACATTCATCTCTACTGCTGAGAAAAGACAGCAACACACTCAATAAGAAAAGGGAATTGCCCTCTCTCCCTGCTAATCCTATGGGCTTCAGCTGGACTTCCTTCCTCAACTGCTACTGTCACTAGGGTGAAGTGCACAAATGAAAAGGCACAGGAATGAGAATTTCAGAGCATTAAGCAAACAAAAAAATCACCCCAAACACCTTTAAACTCCCTGCATATTTCATAACCCTTTCTTAGAAATCGACTTCAAACACAGAGTTAATTTTATTGCACATCTCTATACTTCCCTATAACAATCAAGCTGTACTGAGTTCGGACTTTTACTGCTGAGAGCATATTGTTTTGCAATCCAATATTTTGGTAGTTTGTACTGACCTTGCACGTCATGATCAGTAGGAACACCTGTTCATTTCACTTCTGCATATATTTCAAGTCACAGTCTCTTATCGGATATGTAATGCGTACTGACACAGAGCCTTTTATTACAAGCTGCCCAAGTGAACCAGCTTTCAAAGGTTCCTTCACTGCTCCTCAAAGTCATGATCGCACTGAAGTGGAGGACTGCAAAGCAGATAACTGAAGTGCCCCGTCATTTAAAAGGTATTCTTTGCAAATACATCTCTGCAAGTTTAATAAAATGCAGATCATCTCATTTCAAGCCACAACTTCTTTGAGAAATCAAATAATCAGGAAATATGTGACACCTACTATTGATATATTATGAAGATGAATTTATTAATTGCTAACCTATGACATTGCAGAGTTAATACTCTTCAGCATCAAATGCCATGAAGTAATGACAATGAATGCTCAGTGATGACTCAAATGTAAGTTAGTGGACTGCAGTCAATGGAAATACTTCATGCAGAAAGGGTGCAGGATTTGCATAGCAAGTTTCTTGGGTATAAGTACAGGATGCCTCAACTGCCCTCTCCACCCTGGAGCACAAGAAATATCTAAATAAAACTTCGTGTTGCTGTGATCCCACACACCATGGAGAGCTTCTAGTTTAACTCACTAGTCTACCGACTTCATTAATTTGTGATATCCCTAGATCCGGTGTCTGAAAGTGCCCTCCAGGATTTCCATATGCCATCACCTGGGAGTGTCCAAGATGCTGACCTATCATCCTTCATTCAGCCTCTCCTTTATTTGCATTTCTGATGATAACATGAATCTTTAGGTGGACTTCAACCTTTTGACTTTCTCTTGAGCAAGAGTACAGGATCCACTTCTTCCACTAGTTACATCCAAACAATCCCGTTGATATCAGAAAGGCTTACTCTAGAGTTTATGGGAAGAGACTGCTAAATCTGACCCCTAACTAATCGGCATTGTAGAATAGATCGAACAAAAAAAGCCCAGCACAACAAACAGATGTGCTAGTAAGTTGATAACAGTTGCCACCAACAGGAAAAGATGACTTTATCCTGAAAGGCAAATGAAACCACCTGACACCAGATGAAGAACAGTTCACAGGTCCTCATCACCATGACACTGAAAAGCGTATCAGAACATTAACCTGGCATTGTCTACAGGAAGAACTGGCAGTGGTAAGCAGTAGCAGATCTACATTACAATCAATAGCTCAGGCTGGCATGATCACCTTTTGCTAAGTATGTTTGCGAAGTACAGTAGAAGTTAATATTCAGTGAAAGTTCAATAGCCACCTTTGATTCAGCACACTATTCCACAGCAGGAGATTTTCCTATTACTTTGCAAATAGGCATACTGACAAAACACGAGATAGCTAGTGTCAGCCATGTGCTATTGCACGTTTCAATCTAGGCCATCATTGTACAGCAGATGCAGTGCAGACTGAGCTTGTGCTGTTCCCTTCATGTGATTCACTGTTCACAACAATTCTCAATCCCATATAAGCGTTATAGTGAGAGTACTGAAGCCTCTCTACACATGTATCAATATGCTGATGCATGAGCCTAGTTTGCAGCAGTACAGTGCCATACTGTGAATCCAGTGATGCCCGCATGAACAAATGCACAGAAGAGCAGCTCACAACTGACACAGTGCATCCACCAGTCCAAGCAAGCATTATTGCAAGAGGTATCCTCGGGATATGAGTACCAAATGGATGCTCTCAGTTTCCAAAGCTGAAAACAATGAGAGCTGTTGGTTATGCTACTTCAGCTGATTGAGCTCAACTCCAGCTAGAATTAAAACTACGTTCATTCAGTCTGTGTGAATTTATGATAGCAATAAAAAGCTTCAAAATATACAAAATGTGTTCATTGGCATTTTAATGGCATGTGAGATGCACAGATAACTGTCTCCAGCACACAAGGGGCTGGTGCAGCTCCCGCAGACTCAGCTAGAGGGAGGCTCCTTCCTTAACAAGGACCATCAGGGAGCTCTTACTGCAGCAGTACTAAACTTTATAAAGGAAGTAAAGGTATTCCTAATATAAAGAGTACTCGTAATTCTTGCTACAAGAAATCATACAGTTTTCTGCACCCTGGAAAAGGATTTGGCCAGTCTTGGGAAAAAGAGTGAGAATTCATGACCTTTGGCACTTTCCAACTGAACCCAATTTTTCAAAGCACCACCATACGTAGAGGAACCAACAAAGGAACACAGTCATGGTGCAGTGCCAAGATCTCCTGCTGTTAACACAGAAGAGAGAGACTGAGATCTGTTAAAAGTTACAAGTGAGTGACAGGTTTGCTCTTTGGTTATGAACAAAGCCCTAAGTTGGGACATAGATTTAAAATTTGGCAGGCTTCTAGTTCAATTGCAAGGGCATCAGATTGTTCAATATGATTAAACTTAAATGGCAAAAGACACTTGAGGTCATTATTTTCGTAAACTTTTTGCTGTTTCTCAAAAGCTCCAGTTTGTGGAGGTATATATTTTTTCTGCTTAAAGACTGAAGCAGTTCTAGATGTCCTTCACTTGTGTCTTGCTTTCTAAATTTGCAGCAGTCCTGCCTTTCAGATTTTAAGACTTGCTCTCTGTGCAGAAATTAATTGAATTCTAGGAAAAATATCAAAGTTCTTAAAAGATTACTAAAAAAAAATCCCCAAACCCAAGACTTTAAAAATGTTTTTGAGAGTTCTGTCATCAAAAAACATGACCCTTTAGTATGCAAATACCTTTCCTCCAGCTGTTTTTCCTCGAAGGATAATCTTATTTCCCCTCACAGAATTGATTTTCCTTTATTTTAACTTAACTCTCAAATTACTCATGCAAGAAAGATTATATCTAATTATGTACAAACTGAAAAATATTTTACTTTGTAATGTAGACAGTAAACTCTTTGAACTACCATGTAGTCAGTGTTACCTACAAAGAAACAGTGATGAGTTCACCTGACTCTTCTAGTGGTTTTCTAAAGGTTCCATCACAATATAGCTCGGCAGCAGTCATATATGCGGAGCATTTACCCGAGATACGAAAAATAAATCAGTGCAGAACTTGCTTGATTTTATCTACTTCTAAAAAGTCCAAAACTTACACCAGATTTAAACAAAATAAAGAACAACAACAACAACAACAGAGAAAGGACTCAATTCAGACCTAATGCAACAGACTACTTGTGTCAGTTCCGAAAACTTCCAGGAGTAGAACAAAATTTATTCATTGCTATTCTGCACTGTTGTATAGACAGTGACTGGTGGCACAGCTACTTAATAGAGAAGTCTGCATTAAATGAACAGCCAAAAAATTTTAAATTAATTAGAATAAAACAAAATGCATAGACTGACTCATCATACTAGCAGTTGTAATTTATAATTAATCCACAACTACTTCACAAAGCTTTGTGCTCTAGACATTTAGTTCAGAGAGCACGCACAACTCTGATTTCCTTGGAAGCAGCGGATATTCAGCACCACTCAGAAACAGGCCAAGAAGCTTAAAATGAAAAGAGTAGTCAGTCTATTATTGTGGAAGGAATTACAAGACTGGAAATGGAATTATACAACTTGTATTTACTTTAAATCCCCGAAATCTGTCATCACCTAGAAGGAAGTGATTTTACAAAATGTTATTCTACACTGATTGAGAATCTCATCAATCTATGGTATAAATGCTGTTCTTTCTTTGTGTGTGTGTCAGTAGCTTCATTTCTTTGTTTTGATTCATAAGAAGTGGATTTCAGGACCTAACTGTGAGAGAGAGACATGCCCCAACTGTCTTCCAACACATGGGAGACGTCAGCAAAACTCAGAGCAAAATATAGCCTGTATCAAAAGGAAAAAACACAGAAGAAGTGTGTAGCAATAATAGATTCCCAGTAATACAAACAGTACCTTGCAGAGATTTCAGAATTGTTTATACAACATAAAATGTTGCAACACATACTTCTTTGCTACGCAGTAAGGGACATTTTATCGTAAGTATGATACTTTGCATCTAGATTTCCAGGTACTTTACTTTAACATAGCTGGCTAAAAAACAGTGTGCTCCACATTTTACAAGTGCAAGAACTGAGATGAAAAACTCCTTGCTCAAAGTCTCACAACAGATCAATGGCAGCGCCTGAAATTTGTTTCATATCTCTTGATTTTCAGTGATGCATCACTGAATTTGACACTGTAGGAAAATAGGATAGGTTCCTGAAAATTAATTTAGAAGGTTCAGCATCTGATAAAGTAAGTAATTAATTGAAAAATGGCCACATCAGCAATTCCCAAAGTTACCTTGAAAACTGGAAAGTTCATGGAAAGTCCCAGAATATCTCTACTAAACAGAAAATGAAGAAAAAAGAAGGGCTGTGATAGCCCCTGGGAATGGTAGAAAACAAAATACAGCAGCTGAGAAAAATCAACAGCCTACAGTGTTTGGGGCTAAAATCATATTTTTCTGATAGCTCCAGAGGAGACTGTGAGTCATGGCAACTTCTTTCATCGATTCTCCAAATGAATACTTTTCCAAGATTTAAACCATACCGTACGGGAATCTGCTTCATATCCTGTCCCTGCTGGAGGAGCGCCTGTCTTTGTGGGTGCTTAACCTGGGATGGCTACCTCAACTTTAAACAGCAGTGAAATCTGTCATTTGAATTCAGCTCTCAGTAGAAATTCAAGCCCGTGGGAGAATCTGAGCTTGAATTCAGCTATTTACTTAGCTAAAAATCCAATAAACTTGTTTCACTGCTGTTTTAATCCAGGTTAACTATGACTTCATTTATCTGTAGGACAAATACACCACTGATCTCGAGGCAAGTAAACAGTCATTTTGTACCAGAGTATATATTCATGTGATCAACTCAGTAACAGTTTGAGTTACATGCTAGTAATATCAAGATACAAACCAGGCCCTCTTACTGCTGGCACAGCCATTATTTCAGTTTTTCACTTTTCTTTTAATATCTGTGCCTAAGGTCTGTTTTGGCTAATTCATAAGCTTGTTTTCTGAAGACAAACTTAATCTCAATGGTCGCTTTATGTGGGAATTCCAACTGCACGGGGTGTGGGTGTGTGTGTTTGAAGTACTATATACTGATGCCTGTAGATAGTAAAATCTATAGATTATGTCCCCAAATTATTCTCTGTAGCCACTAGGGCCATCTTCCCCAGGCTTGTTATACAACCAAAACAAAGTTGTCTCATCTGGGTGAATAATCAGTCTCTGAGAGTTTCTTCTTTGCTAACATCAGGTTTACAGAGACCATCATTCGAAAGAAAGGGATCATTTACAGGGGTGGAGTAACAAGCTAAGTATAACTAAAACTTATTCATCAGTACATGATCCACTATGATTCGGGGAAAGTTTCAGAAAATCAGGTTAAGATTAAAGAGCAAATACTTTTTTGGTGTGGTGTGTTTTTTCTTTTTTTTTTTTTTTTTTTAAATATATCATGTGCTGGAAGGCCAGCAGCAAGTCACAGAAAACTCATTTTTAATAACCACAGCATACCTAGGCATTTCAGTTATGCTGACTGGTTTGTTGCGAGCAGATGGGTAACATAGCCTATTATTAAGATTGCGTAATACTTCCGATTTATACGATCTGGTTTTAAGTCCAGAAAAGTCATAAGGAACTGAAGCCACTGAGACTGAAGTTCCCCATGCTCAGGGTATGCCTCAGGCTGAATTTATTTGGACATTTTCAGCCAAACTGGTTTGGTCATCTCTAAGCAAAAAGACAGAGAAATATCTATTGTCACTTGACTCCCCCCTCCACTCTTCATCTGTCTTAAAAAAAAAAAGGACAATTTCTCAGGTTATTTTAGTATTTTGAAGCAGTCATAAAATTTTGAAACACTGGGATTAACATTTGGAAGGAAGTGGTCTTATGTCAGGAAGACATGTTGTTTCATCTCCTTGAACTGAACTCTGAATTCAACCATGCATTTGAAAAACCAGGTTTTTTGCACATGCTCAGCAGGATTCTCTTCAATTTTGCAGTGAAAACTCCCCCAAAGATCTTGGTACTGAGCACATGACCAGCATTTCCAGCTGCTGGAGGATGGGCACTCAAAGGGCAAGTGTGAAGGCTGTCCCTGGTGCTATCCATTTCCCCACTTTCCAGCCCCATGAGCAAGCAGCCATTTTACAGAACGCAACAGTAAAAGGATATTTCAGGGTGGGAGAAGAGAGGATTGGGCAAGGAACAGAGACAGCTAGGACAAAGGGGAGAAAAGATGCCAGGGTTGGCCAGGGAGACCATGCTTTCCATGTGATTGAGTAGACCACTGAGGAGAAAGAATTTCTGGTGTTTCAATAATCCCTCAGTCTAAGAGCCAGGGAAGGAGCAGAATATAATTTGCTTGTGAAACCCTGAACTGTTTGTGCTGTGGAAAAAGCCTCTGCTTTCTGAAATGAAATATTGCCGAGTTTTGGATGGGCAAAAAATGCAGTTGTTGGGTGCTAGGGGAAAAGGTGGAGGGAAGATATATCAGCTTGGATTTGAATTTAAAAATTCCTGAAGCTCAAGAAAATATTCATAGATTTGAAACATTGTTTCTTAGCTGGGTCTGGTATTAAAACAGAGTTCTACAGGAAGAAAAGGCAGTTGCTGAACATAACTGGCATTTTAAGCTTGTGTCTGTCAAAGGCTGAGTAATCATTAAAAATATAAGTTTGAACGGTGCTCATTAATATTGTGCTTTAGTTTTATGGATGTCAGATGTATAATTCTGCAGAAATCCTAGCTGCAACTCACATGAGGAGTTAGGCACTGAAATGATAAAATCCTAATACAACAGCCAGGGATTTGAAAAAAAAAAAACAGGCTTCCCATATTAGTAACTACTGTGTAATATCAAATCAAGTCTGCCTCGGGCTTCATTTTTTGTGGGTGTAAGGTGGGAACCATATCAGCCCCCTCACCTCATGGGTTTGGTGTGAAGCTAGAAGAAAGCCTATGCAGCGCTCAGACATTCAGTGGTCGGCACTGCCAAAAAAGTGAAAGGAGAAATAATTAATTCTCTCTTCAGGCAGGGTTTTAGTAGTGGGGTACAAAAGGCTTTGTGCCAAACAATGAATTTAATACAGGATTATTAAATGAGCACCATCTATCTTGTGCACTGAATGAAGCAGGTATCCTGTCAGAAACATGGCGTAGCATCATAATTAAAACTGGCCCTATATATGGCAAAAAGTCTGAATTAAAACTGCATAGGCAGGAGTGTGCAGACAGGGAATTACTGCCTGGATTCTTCAATTTGCAGGCTTAATAATGTTATTTTTTAAAACCTCACTTACTGTTAGCAGTTTAAAATCTGCAATGAAGGAATGGATAGTTTCTCCATGCACAGACACAGCCTTTTTCACTTGACTTATCTCTTCCTCTAATTAACTATGCAGAGTCAAAGCTAGGTCACGCTGTAATAACGAGCAGAGACTTGCATAGGATGCATATTCCCAATTGTACACAACCTACTTACATCTATTATATATCACTCCAAAATTCCTAACTCTACTCTGAGACTTTCACAATGTCCAGAGTAAGCTCCTCCCATTGCAGTAAGGCACAGCGTACAGTAGTGACGCTCTTCTGTAGTTTTCTTAACAAAAGGTGTCAAAGTAATTTCTGTTTATTAAATGAGCCTTTCCACCTTTTTCGAAGGTAATTTTTTTTAGAGGTCAAAAACGTGACTGACTGAAGGACACTTATATCTTTCCCAAAAGGACGTTGAATTTTGTCACAAATGCTTATGGACTACTTTAAGCTTTTCTGGGTTAAAAAAAAAACTCCAAGCCTTCAAGAGTACAGAGCGTTCACAGGAATTACTTTACCTGTGTTGTAAATATATCCACCTCTGGATCTTACGAAAGCAGCTGTTTAACATTTCATGTAAACATCACAGTGAGAAACAGGGCTAGGAGAAAAGGAAATGCCTGTCTAACTGCAGACAACTGGAAAGACAGAACAGGATCAATCAAGATGGAATTTTCCCTGTACCCTAAGACTGCCACACCTAAACTAAAACAAAAAAGCAAGAAGGTGCTTATATGTCCAGAAACAGACAGGACTTTAGGGTTTTCCCATCAGCCTAAACCCTGCAACTCTAGAAAGAAAGTTTTCTGAGGCACAAATTCAGTATGAGCTTTAGAACAGCCTCTCTCACAAATGCAAGAAGGAAATAACTTGTGTTTTTGCTTTGACAGATTTGTTAGATCTAATCCAAGAAAGTGAGTAATAGAACACATTCCCTGCTGTTAGAGAAAGCCAGAATTTTAACCAGGTCCGTAGCCAGACTTCAATGAATCCGTTTTTCATTGTTCATCTCTCCCTAAAGTAGATGTGGGGATGTCTTCTGTCTTGTCCCTTTTTAAAAGCAGACTTCCACCACCAAAAAACGCTCTACAAAACAGGAAAATAAACAGAAACCCAAACAAATAAATCTAATGATACTCACTTTCTTCTCACAGTGAAAGCAACAGCTTTTTTTTTTTTTTTTACATTGTCTCATTTCAGTCAGATTGTTAAAGACTAAATTAAACTAAATAAATATCTCAAGATTTGGAAGACATTCATAACCCAAAGAAAGACACAGCTCATAAACTGTTCAGTATCAAAGGGGCATGAAGTTAGCACAGAACCATAGAAGGAGTCAGGTTTACAGCTACTGAGCGTACCATGGGAGTTATGAACGCGCTAATTTCTACAAGAGTAATTTGGCATTGTGTAGTTGGTAATTTGACAGTGCTCTCGCAAAACATAGCCATTTATCTTATCTGCATAGTAGAAGGAGCCACATCTGTTTAATTTATTCATTCAGGCCAATTTTCTTCCAGCCTTATGTATGAAGAATGTAGTTTTCAACACTTTTTCTTAACCTAAGAGGAAGAATGGCAAAATATTGGCCCTCGGTCTCTGTGGCAGATCAGAACAGCAGGAGGAGGAACTTGTTTATAAGTTTTTCAAATCTCTGGTTTTCAAATACTTTCCAGCTTTTGGGCATTTTGTTGCAGTACTCACAGAAGTCTCTAATTGAGGTCCGAGTTTAAAAAAAAAAAAAAGAAAAGACAAAAAGAGACAGAATACTCCACATTTGATGGAAAACTGAACCTTGACTTTTTCTCAGTTTGCTTCTCTGTGCAAAACAAATCAAGCTAAAGTATTAAGCCACTTTTAAAATTATACCTTCTACATAGCCAGAGCTGAATGCAACAGGTTTGACTATTGTTACATCTAATTAAATGAAGGACTGAACTGGTTTAAAATACATCATCCAGTTTAGACTAGAGCAAGGCAACTTGGAGACTGCTACATGAAAGAGGGTAAAGAAAACATGAATTTATGGAATAACTGTCCTGTAAGTTATAATATTTATTCATCCTGGATTTCATAATTGGTTTCAGTTCTGGTAATCTGGTTTCAATAGCACATTATGGAGGAGTACATCATTGCTCGCCTATTTGTTCCGCAGAAATAACCTTCCATTCACAAAAATTTTAAATTCCTTCAACTTCCACGAACTCGATTGTAATAATAAAGAAAAGAGTAAGTGGTATTCTAACACATAAATGTAACTGTGTATATTCCACATATAGTAAGAAAGAAAATTATATATATGCATTATGCTGGACTCCATGATTTCAATCTCTTCAGTCGCTACTTCTCAGGTCTAATTCTCTGGGGAGGGTGTGTGTGGGAACATCGATAGAAAAGTATCCATAATGTAGACCGGACTGTGCAGAAGGCCATTTCTGAACTATTTCAAATTATCTAGTCACCTGAACAGAATGTTGAACTTCTATGTCTTTTGTTTTTTCTTGCTGTTATCATAGTCTGGCATGTTCTCCATATGGAACAAATCTGGAGAGAAAAATAAATGATGTTTTGGAGATTGGTTTCAAGTGAAGAGATTTCATTTTATAAATATGAAGATTGTACACTATACAGGAAGCTAAAGAGCACAGCTTCAGATACCTTCAGGATATTGTACCTTGACAGTAAATCAATAACCATATTATCAGCCTTTTTCAAAGGATAATAGACTTATCTGTGTGAGTGAAATTTAGAAGACTGAACATTTAGCCCCACCAAACCTGATAACACTTACAACTCTCAATGACTTTGCATATGGGATTAGTTCCCTTGATCTCATCTAAGCATTCTCGACAGACTGCACAGGAAGAAGTCCGATGGAGTCATCCTTGAAGTTATTCAAACACACAAGTCTGTTCAAGATCAATGCATTGGTCTGCAACGTGGGAAATGCCATGAGCTGACCTTTCCTATAAACTTCTGAGGAGATTCAATCTTTCTTTGTTTATTCAATTAATAAAGTACAGAATCTCTATTTTTTTATGCAAGAATAATTCCCACTCCATAGTCTCATATGTTTTCCTGGATGTAATTTCAACATTGTGCATCTTATTTGATGCCTTTGATTAAATATGTAATGCATTTAAAATATCAGTGTGTCCAATGAAGTGTAAAGAGACATGTGAGAATGAAGTGACTCATGCGATGGGAATTCAATCTTACACTGCCTTGTCACCTATTCTTTTAGGGAAGGAATTAGTTCACAACTTAAGCTTCTGTCACACATTACCAGCAATGCAAACAGACTAGAAAACACATCTTGTACACTCATTAGATGTGGATTTGAATTGCAGAAATCTCATGATATGCATTTTTAAACAAACATCTTGGGTTCTGTGGTTGAGCCATAACTACTCCTTCCTTCTGGAAAAATAAGAAAATGCATAAAAATAGCACTTTACTTCAAGGATTTTGTAGAAACACCACAATTCAAACTTGCGAAGCTCCTTTAAAAAGAGGAGTAATTTCACAGTAGACTAAACAACATCTGTTAGAAGCCCTTCTTTCCAAAGCATCTTCATGCCAACACCCAAGTAAATTTTAAAAGAGGAGAAGCCTTTGTTCAACTGAGGGCTAGGCAAATACAGTAGGCCAAACCTTAAACCTCTGTAAGTTAACAGCAACAGAACAAGGCTGATGGCAGTGAAACACAGTTAAAGTATACTGGCCGAAGATATATTTCGGTATCTAAGGAAAACAAGTTAGAATGACATTGACAGGAGTAGTAAGAACAGTTTCCCACCGCATCTCTGTGTTTTATTTCCCTTCACCTTCCTTTTCCATCAGTGTCTCTGATTCAATTAAAAGACATACCTGCATTTAATTTTCTTTCTTAATGTGGTGTGCTTGCCCCATATACACAAAAGAATTACAAGAGTTTGGTCAAGACAAAACTCACGTACACCAAAACCTAGCTCTGGCATGATGATGTGCCAAAAAAAAAAAAAAGTTGCATCCCAGATTCAACTTAAGGATGGAAGGGGTGCATGTGTGTGTGCTTTAGGTGGTAGCGCAACGTGGCATGTGTCCCTGCATCAGCTGTGCACACTGTTGGGGTTACTCAGTTCCTTCATATTGGTATATCAGGAAGAAGCCACTGACCAGAGGTGTCAGATGAATAGCCCTCTCTGTAAAGCAAAGCGCGGCCTGCATTTTTTCAGGTCAGTTTCTGAAAATGCCGGTAGCACTGTGCTTCCTCACTGGCCACGAAGGGATGGTCCCGAGGCCTGGAGCTTCCCTTCTGTGACTGTGAAGGCGGACATTGTGGGGTTTGTGCTCAGACCATCTGGCCACTAGAATGACATAATCTACCCTCCTCGTGCAGGCAGTCAGGAAGCGTGAATCTCTCTCTTGGGAGATGAGAGGGAAGAACAAGGAACTGAGATGAAAGACCAGCTGGTTGATTAACTTCAACGAACACCGACATATACAAGCTATCCCCTGCTCCATCTCTTCTCGGGTTTATTTACATATGTTACCTTCATCACAGGTAGTATAGCAGAAAGTAGCACAATGCTAATAATAACAAAAGGTCAGAAAATAAACAACCAAACATTTACATGTCATCTATTTGAAATGCCATGTTAGAGACATGGAGCCACTAAATGATCCTGCAAGGAACAGCCATTTTGATAATACTTAGAAGTGCTTGCACGAACTTCCGTTTCGTCGCAATTCTGGATTGCAAAATTAATTTTGAGCAGTTTTGTTCCTTTGAATAATATAGTTAGTAAAAATTAACACAATCTTCCCTGAGTTACAACACTTCTAGAATTCAGTTAGGTTGAACTACACGTTCTGTCCTGAAATAAAGGGCGTCACAAAGAGGCAGCATTGGGCAGGACAGAGAAGCGAGACTTACAAAATAATTATGCAAACAGTAATTTTCTGTTTTCCTCTGTTATTACTGTGACTGTATTTGCTTGATCACAATCTTTTCCTCTTCTCAAACCAAAATTCTCTTCATCTTAGTAAGGTCACAAGTATGTGTTTACAACCTCAGAGTCTATTGTCTCAGAAATGTTTATGTGGACCATTGTATTTTTTTTTTTAAAGCCTTTGTGCAACAAACCTGTCACGAAAAAGTACAGACATAGCAGAGCCCAAATCACTGTATTGACGAAAAACACACAGCAAGTGGAAGTTCTCTTGCTTTGGCAGACGTAAATCCAGAACACAGACCATCACTAAGTATTTTAGAGGTGGCTGTACAGCAGCATCTGGTATATACTCATACACTAATAAGTGCTTTTCTCCCTCTGACTTATCTCTGGAGACCTAAAAGCAGAGAACCAGGAAGACCAGGTAACTACACAGGCCCCAGCTGCTGTGGCGTGAATACGCTGCTCCCTACTTTCTCCACCTGATGCTGACAAGCACCAGAAAAAAAAGTCCGCAAAACTTTATCAGCCCTCAAGCTATTCTTTCCATCTGTGCATTTCTGCACAGTTTCTGATCACCTTTTTTGCATTGTGTTACTAGCTTTCAGGATTTACTCTGACATGCATGACATTTGTTTTGTCTTAAGGCCTGAACAGCTGGAATCAAGAGGACCAGCATTTCACTTTTTCATTTTTCAAGAAAGACCCATTACTCCTGATCACAGCACAAAGTGTCAGAATGACTTAGAAACAGGAAAGAAAAAAAAATTTTTTTCTGGCCAATTTCACAATTTAAACAGGAAGGGAGAGGGGAAGTCAGTCTTCAGCGTGAGGTTTTTTTTTAATCTAGGGGCAAGCAACACATTTCTGCTACTGGTCTGAAGAAACACAGTTGCTCTTGCTATGAGTAAACCATTGCAGAGAAAGATGCTGTTTTCACGTGGTTGAAAATACTTCCTCCAGAACTACTGGAAATTTGAGAAGTGAAGTTATACATATGTGATAATCATTTGCATCATGAATGTAAGTTCAGACCTGAACACTGAAACACTTTCTGAAACTTTAAGATAATTCCCGTTTATGAAAGTCAGGTTTACATGGACAATTTTGCACATTTCATTGGATTGTCACTTCACATACATGTAAGTGAAAATTCAGGAAGCATCATTGCTGTCAAAAAGAATCTGCAGTTTATATGTTCATTATTCATCCAGATGTAATTTCTTCAATGGCTTCTGGTTAGAGAAGCAGCAAATCAATTTCTGGCTCATATCCTCAGAAAACACATGGCATATACTTCTGCTATTTCACATTGCAAGAGGATGCCTTCAGAGCTAGATGATAATGGAAGAACCATGTAGGAAAAAATCTTAACCTGGGGAATTTAGAGATCTAAAGGGAATAATCCATGAAACTCTCTTGGGCCGTTCTCTTTGTTGGTGTAAGAAAGGGAAAGCATGTCCACCGATTACAGCAGAATTGCAACAAATTATACTGGGCAAAAAATAGCCTAACCAAAACAACCCACTAATAAATAAATACAGTTAGCACACTGGCCTCTGAGAACAGCTGCTGAAACAGAGAGCACTCTGCCCTTTCTCATGTCCTAAGCAGACAAAAATATATACCTCTGTTTTACATGACAGCTACCCATATCTAAATGTGAAAATAGGGGGGAGGTGAAGAAATAGATTAAAAAGCATATGTCTAGAGACGTCTCTGGCATTGATGTGTATAAATCTATTTACAATCGTTTTTTCTTTTGTGCTAGGTGTGGTAATACCCTCACGGTCTGTCCTCAAAAGAGTCCAAAAGACACCAAAGTTTTGAAGAAGGCAACAAAGGAAAGTGGTATTGATTACGGATTATTAAGTGTATACAAAGATTGATTTACTCCATTTCTTTTCAAAGGACTTGAACAAGAAATCCTCACTCAGGTAGAGAGACATTCTCTATGTTTCCTCACTGCAGTTAATTCAAAGGAGACCAGGGGAAACAATCTCACCCACTATTTGCTTCCAGACCGAGCCCCACTTTTGAAGTTTGACATAGGGACTTTGCTACCTGAGGCTTAAAGCTCTGGTAGCAGATTTCAAGGAGGGCCCAGCGGACTCAGAAGAGCACCCAGCTTCCCCATCAGGTTGCACATCCAACTGAAAGTACACAGAGGTCAGCCTCATGCCTTCTCTCCACGAGTCTCTAAGGTACCCACTTTTAGTCCTTTTATTTTTGCCCCTTAAGAAAACAGAACTTCCATGTTAAAAGTTCTTCATGTGCCCCATATTCATGTGTCCCTTCAGGCAAATCTTTTTCTGGCTTGTTCAGAAAAAGCACTCTGGAAAATCTGCAACACAACCAGCAGAGCCCATGCCCTTTCATTTATCCTAGCTAGACTCCAAAGAAGTACTGCTGATTTAAACAGCAAAGCCTCAGGGTTGTGACCCCATCCCTTGTCTTAAAATAAGTTTTCAGAAGCCAGCCTTGTGCCTGACTTTTTTAATAGAACAAAAAGAGGTTAAAAAACCTCCTGCAAATGGCTCCATTCACTCAAAATGGAAAACCTACCTTCAGGCAAGCACTCTTCAGTCACTAGTAACAGATTAAATTGGAGAGCAAGGAAGCCATAGGAAGGAGCTCTGACTTCGGGCTGTGACTCTACCATGAAAACTCAGATTCCTCAGACAAGACAGGCCCCTGTCTCAGCACTCAGAACTTTGTGAATTTCTGTCTTAAGTAAACACAAATCTGGAATAAAATTTCTAAAGTAGCCTAGGGAAAAAGAGTGGTCCTTCTTATCTTTTGTTACATGTTGAGAGATATTAAGCTAACATCTAACCGATAGCAACATCACAACCTGGGACTTTTTGGAGCACAATAGTCAAAAGCTAAGCGATTATTTCTAATGCTATTTATTTTTTTGAAGCAGCTAGTTTAACTGCTGATATTAATTAACTCTGGCCCACAGCAGCTTCTTCCTTGTTCTGAAGGATGTATAACATAGCTTCTTGTCTGACTTGAAAGACTCCAGACAACCTGAAGCTGAAAGAGATCTTCTGGGATGTGTTGAAAACTCCTTCTACTAGATCTATGGCTGTTTACATCCTATACTTCCCTAGTGCACAGGAGTCATTCAAACACAGTTCATGAAAACGGCTAGAAGTAGACGAGGTTCAGGAGGAGGATCAGGACTTAATTTCGACAGATGTATATATCAGTGTACAAAGCTGAATAGTTGAAAGATAATTTTCAAATATGTAGCATTACAGCATATTAATTCACATTTTTCTCCTTAAGGAAAGAACTCATTTAACAAAGCTCAGCAAATCTAAAGAAAATTAATGATACTCCTGTTCCAGATAGCACTGGATATTTTGAACTACGAAAGTTTAACAGAGTTGAACATAAAACATACCAAGCAGGTGGTTCTTATTAAGAATGCTGATGTCATGTGTTACTTGGAAGCCACACAAAGCATGCAGAGAACATTGTGAAATGAAGCTAACAAGAAGGTCACACACTCTGTAGCTTCTGTAAGCTGAGCTTGCAGCATGCCATAGAGGTTTCTTACCTTCCTCCTGAGTCTCTCCTCCATGCTCCCCATCTGCCCAAATCAACCTTTGTTACAAAGCCGCCTTCTTCCCGGAGGAGCTTTGTTCTCCACAATTTTGTCTCTTCTACTGTCCCAGTTAACATGCAGTATTTCTCCCCACTTGCTTGCACTGTCCCATTCCACAGCAGTAAGTCCTCCCCCATGTGCCACAGCACCTCTTAGGCTTAGCAGGATCCTTCAGGTGTACCTCAAAAAAACTCCTGATGTTGCAGACCCACACCCCCCACCCCATCCTCCCAGTCTTCAACCCACCTCTGACTATCTCCTTACTGGCCTTGAACTTGCCCCAGTCTTCCTTTTTTCTTGGCAGCTGAATCTCCATTTTTTTCTGGTCCACAAGGGCCAGAGAAATTTGCTTCTGTGCAGCCCTTTTGTGTCCACTCACAGCAGTCTCTTTCCTTGGTTCTACATACTCCTGTTCACACTTTCTGTCCCTGCTGGTATTTGAACTGTTGTCTCTACTAAGATATTCTAACTCCACAGACTACTCTTCCACACTGTCTGGCACCTCCCATTTTTCCCTCCATTTCCCACCACTGACACTTTTGTAGGAGGCCGTCCATCAGATTAATAACACATTAAACAACTGTGAGAAGGAGATGACATTTCTACTCTGCTGTACAGGAACCATTAACCAGGTCTTTTATGTAAGAAGGCTGAAACTGTGTACTTGAGAGAAAGCCGAAGGTCCATGTGTCTCCCATTTTCTCTTCTTGCTTTTCTGTGAAATCAGCAAGATTTTGGCTATCAAAACCTGTAACTTTCCTACTGTCTTACAGACATACAGAGAGATGCCATTGGGTTGAGTCTGTGGCCTCTTGAGCTAAGCCACAAACCAGAACAGAGGTCCTCCTGAAATCATTCCACTCCAGCTGCAAAGTAAAATAGGACCCTACTCAGTTCCAAAACACAGACAGTGAAGTTTCTGAAAGTGCATTTACGTAAGACTTGAAGAAAAATGTTTGGCCTCTATCCCATAATCAAAGCTGACAATTAAGCTCTACTGAATTTTGCGTGGAACTGGTTTCCTGGATCCAGCTGCAGGTCTTCCTATTTACTAGGCTTCATATTTAGAGTTCTGCCTAAGTCAGAGCCAGATCCAATCATCTACAAAGCCTGGGGCTGTCAGTTACATTTATGGTTCTTTACCATTCCATTTTGTAGGTGGAGACCAAGTGCAAACTTGAAATTAGACACATAACTCAGAAATTCTGGGGTTTCAGTCTCAGACCATATTTGTTTTCTTATTTTAATTAACAACAAAAAGGTCATTATGATTATTTCTTTTTGTATATAACCAAAAAGGAAGTTATGGCATGATTTAGAATTTTGTTTTTGAACTGGCAAACAGAAAAAAAAAACCCAACCTGGAGCTGTGCACTTCAGTGAAACTTTGTTCCACACAGTCTTTTCCAGTCTGTTCTTTATAAAGCAAAGACAGTCTGTCAAAAGTGACAGAGAGCTGTTCTTTGAAAAGCAAAGGCTGCTCGTGGGATCCCACATCCTGAACTGCCGAACTCACTGACACCTATACATATACTTTGTGTTGGCTATTTGACTACACTCCATAACAAAGAAATGACTGCTGCACAGCCAAATGTTAAGCATCGTTCCAATTTTAAAGCAGTACTCCAAGAAGCATTTTAAAGCATAATTAATTTCATTCGTACATTTTCATTTACTATTATTTATTTCTCTTCTTCAGGTCCAAGAGAAGATATCCTGTGCTCTGGGAACATTAGATATTCCTGTAAACCAACAGCAGCAAATATCCCCTCAAATATTGCTGATGATACCTCAAGTGAAAAAAAGCCCATGAGACCAGAAGAAATTTTCCGAAGTACACATTTGCTCACAGGCCCTCTCAAATCATAGAAATTCCAGCTTTAACATTTACGTGTAAAATTGGTATGGAGAGGGTTAATTGGTTATCAAATTATGTAAGAGCTTGGAGAGCAAGATCATCATCTCAGCATCCGTTGAGAATCTCACAGTTCGCAGATTTAGTGATGTAATGATCAGAAAAGACTTGAGCTAATAACTAAGTATCTGCTTCCAAATATATTTAAGTCATAGTCCGAAGCGTAAAGGCCTTCGACAGTCAGATTCTCAGAGGAGAGAGGCATGATTAAGGGGTGGGGATCTGGCAGCCCAAAACTAAAGACCACATGCCAACTGCAGCCAAATTCAAATAAAAGAAAGCTGTCCTGGCCACCACTTGATCATTATCAGCCAGGGATAACTGCAATCTGATTGTATTCCCAAACTACAAACACATGCAAGGAAACACTCCTGATTAGAGAGACAAAAATTTAATTTTGTTCTAATTTTCAGCCCATCAAGAGTAGGCAGATATTCCCCAAGAAACCAGGACATAACCATCTGAGAGGGAAAGCAATTAACAAATTTAACCATAGATGAAAGATATCTCAACCACTCGCTCTTCAGTAACGTTCTTACTGGACTTAGAGCCGTCCCAATGTGTAAATGCAAAGGAAGACAAAATGAACGCCCTATAAAGGGCCTGGTTAGAACACATATAAGGAATAAGATTTAAAAAAGCAACCAACCCCACACTTGAACACTATTCTCTAGAATCCCCCTTACAAGGCACAAAGAATGAAAGCACTTCACATTGACTATGTGCTCTTCCCAGTCCTGAGAGAGAAATGAACATCCTTTTGAAGTCAGAGGTAAGACAAACGTCATCTCTAATAACACCCATTGGATTTGAAATGCACATATTAAAAGATCAAACTCACCATCTGTATAACACCTGGACTACTATCCAGATTACCTAGGCCGAGACATGAAAGTAACTCAACCGAAACTTGCTCACGAGCCTGAACAGTAAGGAAATACTGGCATAAAGTGGCACCTGACTTCACCATCAACTTCCTGCAACCATTTCACGAGCAACAGCTGTACCTATGTTCCCTGCAGAAAAGCTGGGCTTCCCAAACAGAGGAAGAAGAAATAGCTGCTGATCAGTATATCAGGTTTCTCCTTTTCTGCTGTTATCAGAGGATGAGCACCTGTGGAGCCAGAGCTTGGATCAAGCCCAAAGGCTAGTAATTTAGCCAAGCCACCATTGTCTACCTTGTACTAAGCACTGCTTATTGGTCAAAATTAACTTTAAAAAATCAGTGTGCTTTCCGCCATCTTCCTAAAAAGAAGAAGGCATCAAAGAATTGTAAGGGAAGAGGTTAAAGAAATAGCAAAACCACTTCTCCCCAGGGAACATATCAATCACAGATGCAGCTATTTCACTTTTCCCTCTTCTAATTGATTTAACTCCCTTCCATATGACCTGTGTTTCTTCATCTTTCCTAATTAACTGCTCAAGTTACATCAGCACAATAAAGTAGCTGCTCCTTAGACATATGAAAGTCAATGCAATAGGATGAGAGATAGCAATGCTTAAAACTATTTTCTATATCCAATTGTCATTTATTGTGTTCTGAAATGACTTGCCTGACGATGTATCTCTTTGAAGCTGTTTAGCTTTCAGGCAGCACAGCTTACTTAACTGTGGGTTTTATCTTTTTTATGCATGTTTTATCTTTTGTATATTTATATTCTGATAAACACTACGTACATATTATAAATTACTCTGATGATGCATATTGCAGCTGGGCTTCAGCCATATGTTCTGCTGAAACCTATAAGACAGGCACTGGAAGAGGGGTTACTGCCTACAGCAGATACGTACTTGGGCTTCACAAATATAACTAAGGTGTTCCTTATGACCCAGGCATATTCATTTCTGTTTACCTTGTGGCTGAAAGCCTTATTTAATATTAACCTTTGTCTGGGTCCTACGAGTCAGATCTAGAGAGCAAGTATGTTTCAGTGGTGTTTTTTTTCTCAAAGACAGAGGTAGCTGTTCTCATAGAAGCTAAGTTTAGCCAGCCAATGCTTGTAGTTTATATTAAAAAAACCAATATAAATCTACCTTGATCATACAATAGAAAGAAAAATAGTAGAACANGTANCCACCTTCTCATTCTATTGAAATTTGCCAGCAGGTTGTCAGNCTGATCTTGGGTTTGTCACGNTAGAAGTTCATGCCAGATGAAATTCATAAAAGCCATCTTTCTCTTGCTACAGGAGTGCTACCAACGAGCTACGCAACCTAAGACATATTACTGGATCTCTCATTTACCAGAGACAGAATTACTTTTTGAGGTGAATAAAATTTTAAGAGTCAGAAAGAAATGTTCTGCTGAGTAGCCCCTGTAGCAAAATGTATTGTATCCCCAAAACTGAAATTTTCTGCAGTGAAAGTAATATTTTAAAAATAGATTTTCAGAAAAACCAAAAGGAAACTTACTTTTTTTCACCAAAAAATGAAAATCATTTTTTTTTTCAGTTGACCTGAAATGTTTTCTTCACCTACATTTCCCTTCTGATGCAGCATAGCACTTTTAAATTTGGCATTTATATCTGGCTACCTTCTGCTATGGTACTGAGAGCTGACATCTGCCAGAATTCAGTCTAGCTGCAGGAGACCAAGCTGCAAGACACATTACCAGACTCATGGCATGAAGTGTGTCTTGGGAGAAGAAGGCCAGACAATGACTGATAAATCCCCACTGTTATTTTATTTATTCTCCCTCTGTTCATTTGGGGTTGCTCAATCTTTAGGATGACCAAGTGAGTTTCCTCCATATCTTGCTTGTGTCTTACTGTAGGAACAATAACAAAAAAAAAAACACCAAAAAAACCCAAAAAACCCACATTTTCATTATATAAGTTTTACTGTGGTATCTTTATTATTAGAAGGGATGGGGAGACTTATGCATCTATAAGCAAAGGATGACAAAGCATTTTTGGAGTCATTTCAGGAAGTATTTATTTTCCACAAATGGCATCTGAATATCTTAGGAATGCTGGCTATATAACTGATTTAGTTACATGGTATGTTACAGAAGTGTGTGAGATTCTTGAAAACTAGATTCTACTGATGGAAGCACATTTTTATCAAGAAAGTGCTAATTTGCTGTTTTAAATTTTCATAAACAAGCAATCAAAAAATACACAGTTTTAAATAAATGCTGAATGAAAAATCATCCATCCTTAAAGAGAAACGATTCAATCTGTCAGTAATTTAATTTCTATTTCTCAAAATTTTGCCATGACTGTGCAAATAATAAAGTGTGGCAGCAGACAGCAGTGCAAGATTCCAGTTTATTCAGACTTTCGCAGAGTCTCTACTTCTCTTAGAAACTGAGCCCTGTATTTCCACTTATAACAGTCTTGGGCTGTGCTCTCAAAAAAAAACCAAACCAAAACCAAAAAAACCCACAAACCAGCAGAAAGAGCACAGCAAGATCCTTTCTCAAACTGAGCTGAAGCATAAAAAAGTCACTTTTAATATTCCTCGTTTCTTCTGGAGGCACCAGTTACTGTCCTTTGCCATAGGAACTCCACTTTTATGTTTTCCGAGACTGGGTGGAAAAACATTGTATTTTCTAGGTCACATATTATGTGGTTTCTTATCCAGTAATGTCCTGCTCAACAACTAGCGAGTTCCCCTTTTGACATCTGGATGCTGGTGTCCTCAATCTGTACCAGCAAACTCAGATGAAATCAGCAGCCATTTCTTATTCTTAATGATTTTACTATGTAAATATCTATGTTTGGTTTGGATTGCTTAATATGCAAAAGGCTCATAAAAGCAGTAGTGTATATCAGAAATATTGCATGTGCTATTTCATGGCATTTCACTGCTGTCATCTCACTTTCAACTTATTTATTTAGCTGCTTAGCAACTATAATATTCTCTCCTGTAGACGATAACTCCCATAGGCAATGCGTACTCAACCGACCTGGCTGGTAGCTGTACCAGACTCGTTGTAGTACTCCTGTCTTCTCCATCAAATAGATACTTCAAGCAGCCTTTTGTAAGAAGTTATACCACTTAAAGAGCTTGTTGTTGCGTTTCACCTGTGCTCTTAGGTGTCAGGTGGTAAGAAAGATGCACAAATCCTGGAGTACAGAGTGTTAAATCACCATATGCTATCAGCTTGAAGAAAAGGCTGTTCAAGATGTCCCGCTTGACTCAACTGAGAAAAAGAAACGTATGTAAGGAAAATGTAGCAAAGGCTTTGAAACAAACTTCAACTTCTTACATCTATCTGTGAAACATTGCTCTTCCCTGGAAAGCAACTATGCAGGGATTCATTTTTAAAGGAATTGTAAAACCAGAAGGTTAACCAAAAGATAACCATACTCGGTACTCCACTAGGGATTACTGCTGTCCCGAAGTTGATGCTGACTATGTCCCACAGTAAATGTACAGAAGAAGTGTATTTCTAATCCCCAAGCAAATTTATCAGTAGAAACTTTTCTTCAGTATTTTGAAAAGTTACTGTATTTCCCCTTCCTGGAAAAAAAAAATACTCCTGGTTGCAAGATATACTCTTGGAGTTTGGCAATCACATCTAAGTGAAATGAAATCAGAGTCCATTAAAATAACTTACTTACCAATTAGGCATTTGGATTTGTAATATTTGTAACCTACTATTGAGTACTGACTAGTGATAATCAAATGAAACTAACACATAGAACTAAAACTTCGACACAAAAATTTGACTGGCCACTCTGTTTCACTCCCTGGCATTCTTCCTCATCAATGAGCCTGAGAGAAACACTGAAGTACTGTGATACTTAGCAGAGCATGATTATAAACTGGTGCAATCAACAAGAAATGTTTACCACAATAATGTTTATTCAATCAGGGTGGAGATAAAACCACTGCTGACTCTATCAGAAACTTTTGCTTACACAAGAGGCTTGGTTCATTCCTCTTCAGCCTCACACAGTCATTCACAGCACTGTAAGAAAAGACGTGCTATATAATTCTGGCAAGTTTTCAATACCATCAGTAGTTCTGTGGTACTGCCTCCATTGTCCAGTAAAGAGCAGATCTGCATTGCGTTGAATGCTACAGATATAGGGAATAAGGTGCTGCTGGCTGAAAGTCTGCAATTTAAAAGAGCATTGTATCTTGGTAGACCATACTTGGCTGAACTTTGAAAACCACATTCCTTACGTCTGAAGTAAGAGGCCTGCGATCCAGGCCTCGGTTCCTCCCTCACCTATATGCATGGGCAAAGGAAACCAGAGGAACATAAAGAGGGACAGAAGGACCATAAAGACCTGCTGGAGTTGTGCTGTCCTTTAGTGACACAGCAGGTCCCTAGCCCTTAAAGCACTGAAAGTTGAGTTTCCACAGTCTGCAAAGTGGCTGATGTACAGGAATGAAGGGATATATGACAAGACAGAAACAATATTTTAGAGCAGGCTCTCCTTTCAGTTGAACGGATGATCAAAATGACCTCCATGATTTCCATTCCTAATTTGCTCTGAACTCAGAGGTGTGTGCAAAAGGAAGGGAACCAAAACGAATCAAGATGATTGAGTGACCAATACTAAAATATACATTGTTTCTGTCAACACATGTGGATCTTCATATGTTTTCGAAGATGTGCCTACTGTCATACACATGACTACCCATGAAAAGAAAAGACACAGTAATTTTCAGCCTAGCATTTTTAAAGGAAGTGAAAAAACTCGAGATTATGAAAATGGTTGATAACATGTTTTTACAGTTTATATCAATATGTACATGTTTAGTGAACAGTTTTGTTGGTTTTGGTTGCACCCTTTGACCATTAAGAAGGTAGTTCTTACACTGATTTTTGGCAATGATTTAGTAAGAGGTGGCTACTTTAAAATTTTAACTTCAAGCAGTTAAAGCACTGAGGCAGACAGGGAAAAAATTTATTACAACTTGAAGAACTATTATGGGAGTAGTGCATATTGTTTACAGCTGCTACAGCAGTTGTTAGTGCATGGAACTTTCTTTACAACTGCAATTTCTGACAAATTCACAGGAATCTGATTCTAAATTGAGGCTGGAAGGCAATAATTACAAATTTTAAATAAGCCTAAGTAAGGTCATTAGAAATAATTTGAAACAGGTGCCCACATACATAATAGGGAGATAATTCTGGTATATGGAAGGCACAAAGACATTAAATGGAATAACAGCTTATAGGGCTAAGTACTGTATGAATATATATGAAGGCAACACATGATCTATGTTTCAGCAAGTGCATACATGAGAACTATGCATCCCATCTTTAAAAACAACTCTAAAACCACCGTTTGTTTTGAAAGATGTTAGATTTTGTATTATTTCAATGCACACATTGAAATGTATAGTTACAAACATCTTCTTTCTGGAAGGCATCAAACAGTTTTTCCACAAGCAGAATTTGGATTGTGGCTCTGGAATAGGTTCACTACAAGAAAATATTTGAAGTATAAACGCTTTCGTGACATTTATGGCCGAGGGTCTGCAGTCCCTTTAAATGAATTCAGAATGCTGCTGTGAGATAGCATCGCAATTCTTTTACATACAGACATTTAGAAGTAGGTTAGAGAAATTGTTGAGATTCCAAAAAAAGCACTCAAAAAGACTCTGAATATAAAGATATTGAGACTCCATCACCTGAAATTAGAGGGACAGCCTAGCTCAAAACTCCTGAGCTTTCTTGAGAAACCTCTGGGGAATGTAGTTGCCAAAATGAAAGGCTGAACAAAAAAAATGAGGCCCCATTACTGAAAGGAGTAGGAGATCCAGTGACAGAGGACAGATAAGAGGCACCTGTTGCCTTCTCTGTCCCAGCCTCTACTGACAAGGTCTTCCAGGTCTCTACAGTCAAGTTTTGAGGAGGAAAGGAAATATCAGCAGTAGGTGAAGGCTGAGTCAGGGGTTAATTATGAGTTCTCAACCTGTGTCAGTCTTTGTCTGAGGTTGTTGAGGAAGCTGGCCAGTGCCATAGTAAGGCCCATCTCTATTGTCTTTGAAAGGCTGTGGAGATCGGGGATGTCCTGGTGACTAGAAAAAAGCAAACTTTGTACCATCTTCAAAAAAAGAATGGTCCTCTGGGGACTCCTTTTTGGGGTCCTTCAAAAGAGTGATTCAGGGCACTATAGGCTTGTCAGTGCCACTTCAGTCCCTGGAAAAATCTTGAAGTCTTCTCGGAATCCACTTCTGAACAGATGAAAGAGAGGAAAGTGACTGGGAAGAGTTAGCATGCTTGACCAGCCTGCCTCACCTTTGATAATAAAATGGGTGGATTTGTGGATGAGGGAATTGCAGTGGACATTGCTGATCTATGCTCAGGTCAAGAGTACTTTCCTACCCACCTGCATTCACAGTGGCTAATTCACCAGTGTCAAAAAGGTAGCGCAGGCCAGCTGGTCATGGGCCAGCATGGACCAGTGGCTCCCTGGGGCCTGGGAGCTATGGGGGCTCCCCCTAGACTGCCCAGGCAAAGTCTGGCAGCCAGGGCGCATCCCACCAACCCAGACAGAAGCAGGGAAGCAGGGGCACATGGGGCAGAGCCAGCCCCGGCCATGGGCCTCAGGGGCCCCATGGCTGGGCAGGGCTGCAGGGAGCAGGAGATTAGCCCTGCTGTGGCATCACTGGGGCACGGGTTGATGGTCCCAGTGGGCTGAAATGGGGCCCTGGGCCATGGGCAGGGTGAGGGGGGCCTGGTGGTGTGGGCAGGGGCACTCAGACCCCCTCAGTGCCCTTGGACAATTGTCCTTCTCAAATCAAACTCAGCTCGAACGGATCAAGTCTTGGCCTCCCCCTCATGTCCCTCGGGTAACACTGCAGCCCGTCAGAGCATTTTCCTCCTCCTCCTCCTCTTCTCAAGGGGAACACAGCCCACACAAGAACTCAGCCACGGTGGGGATGCAGTGTGGAGGCCTCCCCTTCAGCCAGGACTGATTGACTCTTTCCCGCTGAACCTCCTTCTCAAAGAACAGGCAATGCATGTGCAAATGTCCCAGCAATCAGAAACACAGAGAGCATGTAAGAGCGATAAAATAAACCAGAGATGAAATAGCACCGACTAACCAGGATATAGAAATATGTGGTACTGATTGTTCCTGTCTGGGAGGGTGGTGAAGTTGCAGTGCTGGTACTGGGATGGTGACGGATGCTCCTCAGTTTGACACAGCTGCTCACTAGAGCGATATGCAGTGCCTACTGGGCTTTTAACCTGGCTCCACAACTAACAAAAGCTGAACTACTTCACATTTTTACATTTCTGTCAAAACACCATAAAATCGTCTCTCTTCTTTTGACAAAATGGAAATTGTTACTTGCATCTAACCTCAGCTGGCGAGAACACCACAGGGAGGCAGAGACCTCTTACTTGTCAGCCAGCTACATCGCCTCGGGAGACGAGAAAGGAGTGTGAGCTTAAAGGAGTTCAGAGCATTAAAAAGAAGTGTCTCATTCACTTACTGGCCAGGAACCGGTGTGTGGGAGCTACTCAGCAAGCACTCAAAGACTGTCAGCAGGATGTATATTACATGCAGAATTGACATCACATAACATTAAGGATGCAAAGTCAAACACTTCAGAGTTAGGAAACACACCCGAGTTAGTATGATTGCTTTGGAGCAAGTTTGTCCTGGTGTAACTCTAGAAACACACATATAAAAGAAGTACCATTAGAAAAAAAAGGAAAATCAACCCCAGAGTATTTTTCAATAGCTTATCTTCTTTGGTATCTGAGGCATGTGAGGGCAAAAGTAGTTTTCTAGCTGAAAGTATAAATTAGCGTCGAAGAAGAATATGAATGGGTACACGTATGGGAGGTTGCACTGAAATATTTCTGTCACTTCAATAAATTAGAGTTGTTTTCGGTGGTTCTCTGCTAAGCAAGTGGGCAGTATTTTTCAGATAATTTTAAATTAAAAAAAAGAAACAGAAGACACATTTCAATTATATCCATGTAGTGTTTACCTATAACACAGATATGGAACACACACAGCATTCTAACATCTGTATTCTACACTTTCTCAACTCCCTGTTGCCTTGTTTCTTGCCAATTCAGTTGTAGAAGAATCTCTGTTGAAAGCTACTTGCTTAAACTAAACAAGAAACATTGCCTTTTTACAATATCCACTACAGCAACACATTTTAGGCACAATTTATTTTGATTTTGAGAGAGCTGTTCAAATAGATTTTGATTTGCTTTTCTTTCCCGGTGATTTTATAGACAATGTTCTACTTCATAGTCTACATTCAGAAAACAACTCTCCAGCTGAGAGAGAGGGGGCAGGGAGAGAAAGTTCTGTCGAAAAGGCTAAACTATGCAAAAACACTAGAGAAAATCCGTATCAATCACAATCTGCAGTGGGGTACATCTGTACAAATATATATGTCTATATTTGAGACACTCATGTAGACTTCTCAGTGGAAAGCTTATCTAAGGTGTGATTTATTTCATCCTTAAAGAAGTATCTATAATGGATTAAATGAGGCAGTCCTAGTACTAACTGCCTTCCTCTCTCCTTCTTCTTTACTGTATAAATACTCAGAATACAAGCTCAAAAGTGAATCCTTCCTGTAACATCTAGTCCTAAGCTACTCTGGCCATAGGATTTCTATTATGTTAGTTCTACCCAAAACTTCTTAGGTTTTAAAATAAAAATTAGCTGGATTGACCTCCAAAGTTTGGAAACACCAGAGATTTACCCATACTGTTTGATAAAACCAAATGTTCTGTCTCTGCATCTCTGTCTTCTGGAAATGTGTCAGTTTCCTTCCCCAGTACCACGGTAATTCCTTCCCGTGTCTTCCAACTCTGGGATCTCAGCTTTCTAATGAAGATCTTACTTGTGGGAGCTTTGCACGTTTGTCCGCAACACAGGAAATCAGCAAAGCAGAAAAATCTAGGAACAGTTTAATGCTCACTTAGGAAGGTAGATATTGTTTCAGAAACAGACCTGAGCCACAGATTTAGAATATAAGTTTTGTCAGAGCATTTGGGCATTCAGACTGGGGATTTCAGCCTATGATCTTTGGAAGATCCTCACTCAGAAACAATACTCTGGTTGCTGTGCCTCAGCCCTGAGGTTGCAGGAGTCAGTGAATACTTTCTTTCCATTCTGTGCCAGTGGGAAACTTCCGGCATTTAAGTTTGTTCACACTGTAGGCTGAGTGCTTGCCCACGTTCCTCTTCTTATCTCACTGCAAAGGGATAGGGTACCCAAAATTTCTGTTCATATTCCTTGGACCTTCTGAACATTCCCTAGGCAATGCTGAAGGGACTTCTCCGGGTCTCCAGGTCTTCTTGAGCTATCAGGTACAACCACCTTCTGCTAGATGGCAGACGGCAAACTAGTGCTACCTCTTTACTTGCGCCAGTGAACATCTCTTTCAGCATCTTTTAAAAACTGCAGCAATCCTAGAAGGATCCACTTGGTGCTTGGTCCCATATTTGAGGACAGATTTTCCATGTGGCATACAAGGCTAAGGACAGAAGTGAGCATAGGCACATCCAACACACAGAAGACACAGACTTGTCATCTAACTCTTTTTCAGTGAGTAACAATGTCGATTTGTCACTTACCCACCCCTAAATTTATCAACAGCATGTGTTTTTCAACTGAGCACTAGGAGAGGACAACAGATTTATTGTCGTCTGTGAGCCAGCTCAAAACTACAGGACCAAGAGCCCAAAGTCCCAAGACACTAGTCAGATTTTTTTTTTTAATAGATTGAGCTCCATTGGCATTGCTAAATTTTCATCTGCTTTACATAATTAATGCACTCTCCCTAGAGTGAAATCCAAAATCTGGTATTATAATAGACCCACAGTATATTTACTGAAAGTCCATTAGGAAGCTATCAAAACACTTTACATTGAGAGAACGTTGTTCTTATTCAGCAGTTAAAAAAATTAAAATAAGTGAAAACTAAGTAATTCTCAAAGTAATACTGTAAATGAGGGCTATAAGGTACCTAACATCTACTTAATTAAGTATCTTTGTCTACTGTTGAATACATTTACATTCCAGTCCTGAAAAAATAGCATCAGCCCCAGCTCATCAGTAGTGGACCTGATTCTGCTGTCATGCCATAAGACGCTGGGTGGAAACCAAACATTCATATAGACACAGTCTGTCACACATGGATGTAAACACTCTGACTCCAGAGATCAGCCACTACTGCATGATGAAAATCTCCCTTTCAGGCCCTGGGGGAATGGCGTGACACTTGGCATTAATAAGGGGGCACCATCACATTAGATGGCCAGACTCAAAGCCCAGAACCAGAGATTATTTATGTTTATTAAGGCAGTAGTGTGGCATATGCAGTAGATAGCCCTGCCACCCTGGGTCCCAAACATCTCATGGAAGAGGAAAACACCAGCATTGTTTCTGTGTTCAGTTCCTAATACACTGTGTGAAAGTGCCCTACATTTCTAAATAGTTGGGTTCACCACACGTTTTATTCCTGAAGATGGGGCCAAAAAGCCTCCAAAAAGTAGCACAACAAAAATCGATTTGGCTTGGGCTGGTCTTCAGTTTTGTGTCAAAGCTCTGTATTTTTACAAACACAACTGAGGTACCCAACAGAGCCTGCTCACTTTGTGACATAGGACATTGAGACTCCATGCTCTGTCATGTTCAAGCTCTATGTGATCTCACTCTTAGTGTCAGGATAGGGAAGATTTCAAATGACAAAAATTCACAGGAGACAGATCATTGCAGGCAGGAGGGAAAGACAGAAGAGTGGTATGAGGCAGGGTGCTAGATAGGAAAGTGTAATGCAAGACTGTGTCACATTAAAAAGACATAACATTTTGAATTTTTACTCAGAAGCATCTTGTTACTATCATAGGAAGAGAACAGTCCCTTGGGAACAGCGATGCTCTCTTCTTCCACTGCGATAGTAGAGTTGTTTTGAGTTCAGTAACAGGCAATATATTCTAGTAAGAAGTAAACAGAAACATCTGCTCAGAAAAAACAGTGAAGATATCCAGGTGAGAAATGGAGACAACATAAGCAGGGAAAGCAAGCCCAAAATGAGTCATCTAGATCCATGGTAAGAAACCTGAGTAAGTACCAGGATTTTTCAGAGGTGCTGACCATCTGTGCCTCCCTGCTGTTTGTGAACTTAGTAGGATTTCCAGTTCCCTCTGCTGTGGGCCGACCATTCTTGTTGGTGTGAGACATTCGTAGATTTATTGCACTGACTGTCTACACCTGCTGAAGGCAAGCCAGTCCTGTGCTGAAGTAGGGCAGCAATGTTAATGCCATCACGGGTATGAGCTAACGAGTACTCTGGCCTACACAATAACACACCAGCTTAACGAAATGCCTCCAGAGCCAGCTTGTGCCTAGATAGCTCAAACTCTGAGTAAAAACAATGCATTACTGCTTGCGTGCCTCCAGGTGTATATGCTTCCATGTATAGTCTTGTTGCCAAGAAGGCCAATGATATCTTGGGTTGCACTGAATGTGGCCAGCAGGCCATGGGAGGTTCTCCTCCCCCTCTACTCTACCCTAGGGAGGCCCCATCTGGAGTACTGCGTCCAGTTCTGGGCTCCCCAGTTCAAGAAAAATGGGGAGCTACTGGAGAGAGTCCAGCGGAGGGCTACGAGGATGGTGAGGGGCCTGGAGCATCTCTCGTCGGAGGAAAGGCTGAGAGAGCTGGGCTTGTTCAGCCTGAAGAAGAGAAGGCTGAGAGGGGACCTAATAAATGCTTATAAATGTCTTAAGGGTGGGTGTCAAGAGGATGGGGCCAGACTCTTTTCAGTGGTGCCCAGCGACAGGACAAGGGGCAATGGGCACAAACTGAAGCATAGGAAGTTCTGTCTGAACTGAGGGTCCCTCTGAGGGTGATGGAGCACTGGCACTGGCTGCCCAGGGAGGTTGTGGAGTCTCCTTCTTTGGAGATATTCAAACCCTCCTAGACAAGGTCCTGTGCAGCCTGCTGTAGGTGACCCTGCTTTGGCAGGAGGGTTGGACTAGATGACCCTCAGAAGTCCCTTCCAACCGCTGTCATTCTCCGATTCTGTGATATTGTTGTTCCAGAGACGTCATGCCTGGCACCTTTTCAAACAGGGGAGTCCTGTGGTGCAGGTACCTGGAATTCCCAATCAAGTGGATCCAATGCACCTCCTCAGCCTTCTAGGAGCTTAGGTCTATTCCCTTGGAGACAACCATGCCTTCTACCAGAGTTGTAAACCTTTGATTTCTAGTTAGATTCTTAAGGGACAATATGACAGACAAACAAAGAGCACAAGCCTTCCTGAGGAATTTCTTAGTCACAAATGGTTCATGCTCAAAAATGACAAGAGATCCGCAAATCCAAGAGAGCTGCCAAAGTCCTGAACTTGATCTTTGCCAGCTGTGGTATTTGCTATGATTGCCAAGTTTGATTAGCAAAACTTTTTATTTTCCTCACAAAGTTCTTTTTCCCCTGTTGCATTTAGCAAGACTGGAGCTCCCCAGAGAAGTTCTCAAAACGTAACAAGTGACACAAAAACTTACAAATAGTTGTCACATGCAAGAGACACTACGATGTATCCAGTCCCAGGCTGGATCACTGTGCAAAAGCTGCAGTATCTGTGGGAAACTGCACTCCCCCCAGAAATTCAGAGAAGACACTTTTCTGTCCTCCTTCAGAGAGACAGCATGAGCTGTGCCTTAGAGCTACCAGGGAAGCTGTCCATCACAGCCAAAGTTTAATCAGATTTTGAGAGCTCTTATGGGTATGTAATAGAGCCTTTTATTTCCCTCCCCAATCAAAGGAAGCATGAAATCAGCAGGCGATTACTGTGTCTACATCGGGGGGTCATCAGCAGGAATTGGAAAGGGTCAGCACACTTGGAAGTACTGTCATCATTCTCCGTACATTTTGCTTAGCAGGAGATATGCAAAGGTCTGAACTGAACAAGTATTCTAAAATTCAGTGTTGCTCAACACCAGCAACAGTTTTATAGATGAATATTTTTACTAACCACAAAACTTCTTTCCTGGTAGTAAAAGAATGTAATACCTTCTATAAAGTGTGACACTTTTATATTACGTAAAATTCCAGTATTTACAGGGTGCCTATGCAGCATGGAGCTGTATAAACCATTCGTTGTTTTGCTAAGGATATTATTACACCCTGTACACAGCACAGTAGGGCTGAAGCTAGTTCGAAACTACTGGTTATGGGTTTCTTTTTTCCTTCCCGACCTAAGAATCTATAAATATTGTACTTTGTTGATCAAAAAAAAAAGCCTGCAAATAATTATCTATCCTTCTTAGAAGTTTAATTAATTACACATTTTTTTTCTTGAGAAAAAAAATTGTTTTCTATTGTTTCTTTGCTTGTTTTGGAATTTGTTCTCTTGAAATGATGTAATGCATAATATTTGTTCAGGTTGGATGTGGAGAAAGGGAGTCCAAGCTGCTAACCAAAATGAAAAGAAAAAGGTTTGTCTCATTTGTAGCCTAAAATGGACAGAGGAAAGTGTTTTCTTTTTGATTTGTCCAGAGGGCTTTTCGTGAAGGAGAGAGCGTGAGGGACAGAATATTTGGTGGTTTATTTGTTGGTGGTTTTTCTTTTTAAGACAGTGCATTTCTAAGAGATTTCTTTCAACTTACAGCACTATTCTTTTCAACATCTTATGATATGAAGTTTCAAGGCCAAAGCCCAGAAGAAAAGCATCTTGAAAGGTATCCTTGTGGAGCACTTTCATATTGTAAACTTCCTTCATACAAAAAGTACATTAACACCTCTCCCATTGTGTCAATGCATGACAAAAAACTGCAGGGTATTTTTCAGGAAAATACCTAGCATGCTAAAGCACATCGGATTCAGGACTTTGTATTGTAATTGGTGGTGAACAAGGCCAGTTTTGCTGATTTCATCTGGATATTTAGTGGACATTGATTGCCATGCCTGCACACTTCAGGTTTTGCAGTAAGATGTCTGTTACAGGTCGTACTCTGACAGCCAGAATTGCTTGCAGCACTGGATGATGGAGAGGGGATTAGGGACATGTTACTTCCCATGCAAATGTGAATCTTGGACATACTGGCCAAGGCTTTTATGTGCCACTTTTTCCTGTGTCCTGATGTTGATATGTTGGTACTTACAGTGTGCTAGACACCACTCACACAGAATGTAAACAAAAAAAAGAAATAAAAAAGAAAAAGTTATCTATTATCCCAATGAGCTCAGAAGGGCAAAAGAAGGGCAACAAATAGGTGAAAAGAGGACTTCTGACAGGAACAGGTTTTCAAAGAATGACTTGGCAGTCTTTTAAAGTATTGCATTGCATTAAAAATATATTCTTCCACTTACAGTGGGATAACTGCACAAGGCAGCACTGTGTGAAGCAATTTTCTTTTCTTTGCATTTTTCTTCGAAGAGAAGCAAGTTGTAGAAGGGGAGGCAGTATATCCTTACACACCTTACTTCCCTTAAATCTCAATATCATCACTGCTACAAAACCGCTAGTTCTATCGTTTTAAGTGAAACACTGGCGTGTTCAAATGTTAGGTAAAATTATGACGAATTTGTGGAATGGGACACTGAAACTTTCACATGACAGCCAGACAGCTCTTCCTCAAAAACTGAATGAGAGATATTGTGATCTTCCAGACTCTTGGAACAGAAAACAAAGAACCATCTCAGAATAGACAGGAAATAATGAGGCAAGAAGAGATTTTACAGAGAAACTCCTGGCTTCTGAAAAATCATCTGAGGGGAAAAAAAAGAGATTATAAAACTTGGATTAGCTCTTCTGAAGGACTAATGGGCTGTAAGGTAGCTACCATAAATGTCTGTAGAAGCTGGATTTAGGGACAGATTGTACTGAAGTAAAGGAAATTTGAGTTGATCCTTCCTTTTGCAACAAGTCAGAAGCGATTCAGCGTGAGAGCAAAAATCTGGAGTAGTGTAGAAAAAGATGGCGTTCAACCTATGTATATATGTGCATGCATCTATAGCCATCTGCCTTTAACTGCTGAAAAAGATGTTTTTTCATTTAATTTTTAAATGTGCAAATT
>Ga0065711_1004553_pt1 | contig 50348 bp, 26 predicted proteins | sample Hoacrofraction12_FD_59098 | JGI IMG/M metagenome (GOLD analysis project Ga0065711, IMG submission 59098) | Hoatzin crop microbial communities from Cojedes, Venezuela - Epithelial fraction 12 v2 (version 2) | ecosystem: Host-associated > Birds > Digestive system > Esophagus > Crop | place... | reverse complement strand
TCCATTTCTGTAAAAAAAAAAAAAAAAAAAAGAGAGGAGAGGAGGCATATGTTTGTGTTTTGCCAAAATAAGCAAGGTATTTTTGACGTTTTGCTTCAGAGCCTCACCTATTCAAGGCAATGGAAGTTTGTTCCAAGGTTTTGAGTAGACTTGGGAACTAACCTGCTGTGAAGGACGTCAATGAACCTTGTGTTAAATATATGAAGCACTGTTAAATCAAATAATACAGGAGATGCTCATAAGACTGTATTTTGATCTCATAAGAGTTTATTTTGACCCAACAGGTTTACAATGGCTTCAGACAGAACTCCCCCCGGCTGGCCATGCTGTGTGGTGAGGTAAATCCAGGCACTGAGGTGAAATCGTCTGGAAACACAATGAAAGTCATTTTGGTGACAGATATGTCCCATGCAGCCAGAGGCTTCAGTGTCTCATACACGTCTAGTGAAGATGCAGGTAGTGTGTGGTTATGAATTAAGTGTTTGATCTTTAGTGAGTCATTTCATAGTTAAATTGCTGGTGCATGTTAAAAAATAACCTAGATAAACAATAAACCTCTGATGCCTTTTTTTTTCTTCTTACAGCTCTTTGGTGGAAGTAGATAACATATCTTTAATTAGTTGAAAAGATGTCAAAAAGTGGGGAATCTCTGGGAGTTATGGACTTTATGTGCCTGTTATGTCAAACTTCAAATGAAAAGAACAATCTCTGTTATGGATCACAGTCCTCACTCTCACTACTGATTTATTGTTTCGTACTTAGTCTTGAGTAAGAGATGGTCTGAAGTGGCCTTATTCCATGAACAGATCCAAAAAACATAGATCCATAGACAACTCGAATAATTCAAGTGCTTCCTTATTACTCAGGGGGGTAATTAAATTATCATAGCTTGTGAAAGAGTGCAGCTAACCTACTTTTGCAAGCTCAGCCTCCAGAGAGGAGGCAGCTGGCAGAGCCTTACTACTACTGCCTTGAGTCTTTCAAACTCAATTCTCCAAATCCCCTCCAAGCATCCTACTGTACCATGTGTAATGTTTTTGAGGGTATGTTCCAGAAAAATCTCGAGTCTAGTAGTAATGGGTAGGGCTGAGCAACACTGAACTGGAGCTGCAGTGGGATTTCATCAAAATATTCAATAATGCTTGTTGTATTGATGGTGCTGCTGATATATTTTATTTGATACATGAATAATTGTTTCTTTGCTTTACACATGTGTGTTTAAAGACTTGCCAATAAATTCAGGAACACTAGGCAAGAATTCTCTTGTACACAGCAGTGAATTATAAAAAAGGAACATGACAGAAAAAGTTTTGATCTAATCAGTATGTATGCTTGCTGACATGTGCACATCAGAATAAGCAGGGGCAAGATTTCTCTTCGTACAAGAATTTTAACTATTTTTTAAAAAATTATTTTTTGTTTCTGCAGTTTGTGGTGGAACCCTGATGGGATATAAAGGTGGAAATTTCTCTTCTCCTAGTTATGATGGTGTCAAAAATTACACAAGTAACCTGAACTGTGAATGGACCATTGAAAACCCTTCCCATTATAACTCATCCATATATATCTCTTTTGAGGATTTCCACTTGGAACATCACCAGGACTGCCAGTATGACTACCTAGACTTACGAATAGGTTTGTATGTTCAGCAGGAGAATAGATTAAGTCTATCAAGATTCCAGCTGTGCAACTGTGTTTGTGCCAAATCTGGCTAATATGTATTTGCAGAGCAATTGTACATTTGAGAGAGTTTTCACGTGCATGCTTTCCATGCTGGCTTCGATACCAGGAGTGGGATTTCAGTGCCAGAACAATGGATGCATGGATTTGGCCACCCTTGCTTTCAGGGGAGAAAATGGAAAACTGGATAGGTGTCTTTGGGGTATAAATTGTTTTGGTGGTTGCAATACACACCTCTTTACAAGGGACAATACAAATTTCACTTCATCTCCCTTGAAAGATGGCAGTCAGGAGAAGTTGGAATCATCAAAATAATTTAGTTGGTCCACAGCCCGTTCTCTCCCTGCTTCTGAAATATCTCCAGGGACAGCAGGAGTGGATTGCTTTAATTATTCATAGCCTCTGGGCTGCATACCCACTTCATATCCCGGTTTTGTACTCTGTAAGATAATTCTCCAAAAACAAATCCACATTTCCTGTAAGACTGCATAAAAAAATACAGACTAAAGCATTTAAATGGAAAACAATAACAGGATTAATGCACCAGTAATATCTCTGCATATTTGAGCACCTTTAGCTATCTGTAACAACAAGCAACTGGAAATGTCAGAGCAAAGTTGATCATCTAATGCCTAGTGTAGTATGAAAGCTCCAGCTGTTGTCTTCACTGAGGGGCTGTATCTGTGAGTCCCAGAGAGAGCAGGTTCTAATTTACCAGGAAATCATTTCTGAAAGGAGGGTTGGGTATTTCAGAGCAGGAATCTGTTACATTCTTATTTGCATTCATTTGTACGAGATAGCTCTTGGTCGTATAGCATCGGTTTGTCCTGTGTAGAGCCAAAGCATGCATAGCTGTGTAGCCTAACAGTTCCCTCCCCTGTATGCACTGGAGCTGGGAAATAATAGAAAGAGAACTCATAGAAAGAAATAATAAAATATGTCTGGTCTGTAACCATCAGTTCCCACTGCTCTCACTTTATTGTGAACCTCAGGCCTCCAGGCAATACAATCAAAGGAAAGAGGAAAGATGTAGTCTTATTTTGCTCTACACAGTTTTGTAATCTAAGTAGTAACGTTCATTTTGGCCATAGTAATGGATCTTCAGTTTCACAACCAGTCTCATGTCCAAGGCAGAATGCCCTAATTCAGCTGTGTATGCAGACAAGTAACATTTAATGAGCACTGAGATGAGGATAGTGCAGAATGTCGCTAAACTCAGGCAGGTGTTGTTTAAGACTTTCAACACAGCAGAAGTGAATTTGGTGAAAAGTCCAGTTCAACTGTAAGTCACCTGAGAGACCCCAAATGAAACTGAGATGTGTAAAATTCTTTTGAGTTACCCATACAACACACTTTATGGTACTGAATGAAAAAAAACCCAGAATTGACTTTGTGTATTCACTGAGACACATTTAATCTAAAAAGATAACCTAAATATTTCATTTGTCTTAGGGTAAGGCTTTGTATTAAGTTCTTACAGTATCATGCATGTGCGTGTAGTCTGTAGGTGGTAGTACAGCTGAGCATATTGCTGCAGTGAAATATACTCCTAACTTTTGACTTTTATGGAAGACCCTTGATTTTGTCTTTCAGACCATTCCCTTCAGTTTCAACCAAATCTTACAGCACAATCTTTCTGTTTACATTTTCTGTTTATCAACAGTCTAGATCTCTGGCCAGCTGGCCATTCATGAAAGCAGTGACTGGTGTCACGTTTCACACTGTAGAGACTGAGTAACCTGGGTCACATCTGTCATATAGTCAATCACTTTGTAAGAAGTGCAAAAAAGAAAAAATACACTTATACTTTAATGCTCAAAGTAATTATTACTATTGTTTCCCAAACTGTAATTTATCATGTCTTCTCCTTGTACAGGTCAGTATCACTTTTAGTGCATGTTAACAAGACAGGTTTTAGCATTTCTCTGTGCAATTTACATTAATAGAAATTTATTTTATGTCACCATTTATACCTGTGCATCAAAGCATTTCAGATGGTGGCTGTGTCACTGTATATGACCAAAAGATCAAGTTATTCAGCCACGTTACTTGGAATAACTGTGAAAGGGCTTTGAAGAGTGCCCAAGGTTTGTCCCTCTTGCTCTACTGCCTTCTTCACAAGAACAGGCTATCACTCTGTGTGGAGCTAGGAGTTGCTTTTGAAAGGAGACTTTTAAGACCAGCACCCTGCTGTTATTAGAGAAGCAAACTTAGGAACGGCATTGTCTGGATGTCATGAGGAAGACTATTACACTTCATTTCCTTCTGAGAATATATCAGTAATAAACAGAAGCTTGTACTTCTATGAATGTGATACAAATGTGATGGATAAGAGCTTACACCAACATGAGCAAACATTCAGTGTCATGGAAGTGCAATGGCCTTGCCATACAGAGAACAGTATGTTGAGCTCCCTAGGAAAGAGATGCCCACTAATACAGCAGTGACAGCTTGTTCATGGATGAAGCAAATCCCTGTATGGTAGAAAACTCAAATCTTTGTCTTTAATGAGGATGTCACAAACACATAGGCTCAATAGGCTTCCATGCAATCAGTTCCTTGGGCCATCTCTTCCCACTGCTCTGCCTCAAAACACCTGCAGTTTGGGGGCATTTTCTGTGTTTTCAGGTCTGATAGGTCATACAAGATGAAAGTGTGCAGGATGGCAGGGAGGGGAGAGAAGGAGCCCAAGATATTAAAAGGATCATTAACACAGATTTGGAGAGGACTTTGTCATTATTGAGATTTAGATCCCAGTGATGAACTGCAGCCCTCTACCTATACCCATAACAAATAATCAGTTATGAAGTGTGATGTGTACTTTTCTGTTTTCTAGTTAAAACAAAATGAAATGCACGTTTGCCCTATGCATTCCTTTACATTATTGTAGCTCATTTAGGATTCAAAAAGTGTATTTTTTTTTTCTTTCTTCACTCAGGGGATGCTGATGGAGAGCTAATAGCCAAACTTTGTGGCCAGGCCGCACCATCTGTGCCACTAGTCATAGCTGCCCCCCAGATCTGGGTACACTTTGTAAGCGATGAAAACACAGAAGATACAGGATTCTTGGCCCATTACACGTTTGAAGGTAAATGGCTTGATAGACTGTTGCCCTTGCTAACTGAAGCACTTCTGGGGAATGTTGCCATTCTTTTGGTGGTAATGAGAATACACACTATGGGATCTCTCTCAAAGAGGTCCTCAAAAGTTACACAGTGCCTGCCACTATTTATATCCATCTAAAGCAAACATATGTTATCAACTGAACTTTCAGATTTATTTTCTGCCTCACTGTTCCCACTCCCCAAACAGCATTTGAGTTGTTGCAATGCAGTGCAATACTCAGAACAGCTGGTTGCTCTTGGGAATAGGGATGTAACAGGTAACTCCAGCCAAGTTTGACTTACTTCAAATAGGCCTCCAGAGTGTTAGCATGGCTGAAATGCATTCTGCTGCTTGAACCTTTGCACTCATTTTGAAATACACTTAAAGCCATATCAGTGCAAATTACACCACTTTGCCATTTGCATGCCAACACAACTATTCTTCCTGTCACGGCTGAATTTAGCCTTGGTGTGTATCTAGACACATCAGCAAGTTTTTAATTTGATTGCGTTGGTCCAAGAATGGCACTGGTTTGCTTAGGAGTCTGAGATAAATAAATGGAATATGAAGTGGAAGAGGCAGCTGTAAGTGTCAAGTGGCAAAGGTTTTGCAGAGCTATATTAAGTATCAGAATAAATGCAAAGTTTCAAGGTCATTGCATCTGTTTACTCACTATTCAATAACAAAGATTTTAAAACTTGTTTTTTCCCAGATAAATTGTTCATGCTTACCTATATCAGTCCAACTTAAATATATTTTAGTACTATTGCAACCTGAATAATCTTCCACTCATTTGATTATAGTGTTCAGTTCCTAAAATGTATTGAAATGTTGTTTTTTTTTTTTCAGCCTGTGGTGGTATTCAGTCAGGTGAAAGCGGAGTTATCTCAAGTCCTAACTACCCAGAGCCTTACAGCAACTTGAATCACTGTGCCTGGTTGTTGGAAGCTCCTGAAGGTGAAACCATCACTGTGAGTAACACAATGTCATGATTGTGTGCGCAGCTGGTAGTGTGAGAAGCACCCTCTGAGTCTTGAGGGACAGGTTTGAGACAATTTGGAAAATCAGGAATGTGGAGGAATGAAATATGTCCCCATCGGCCTTACCTAATACAGAGGAAGAAACACAGATAACACAACCAAACTAGATTGCGCGTTTTGAAAAGCAGAAGGATCCTAGTCTAGGTTGACCTCAAAACATAGCACTGACTTCTTTAAACAATTACTTCCTATGTTTAAGAAGGTAAAATAACTCATGTTATTAGATATGCATGGATATTCTCACTATCATGAAAATAAACATTTTTTATCTCTGCAGAAAAGTTACAAGCCACTAGAAAGTTGCTTTCATGTCTTAATGGCTAGTCTGGAAGATAATATGATTGATGGCACAAATTACATCAATGAGATGCTACTCTTATTTCCCAATAACTATTAACAGGCTGCCTGAGGTGCTACTTTCTTGAGCCAAACTGCTGAGAGGCCAATTTAAGCACCTTTATGAGCAAGTAGAGCTCAACTTTAGTCACTGAATTATTTGACTGATCCTTTGGTGAACAGGTCCAATCGGTGACATTTGTGGTCCAGGTCAGAAAAATATCTGAAAAGCAATTCTGTAAAAATACATTGCAGATTTTCATATGTAAAGTCTTTCATTAATTTCCCTATCATGTTTTCCTTATTTACAACTACAAAGGTATTTCTTAGAAATGAAAACCCATAGTCCTAATTATTCTGCTGCATGATATTCAGACCATTGCCTAGATATTTACTTCAGAGAATACAGGATTATTTTAGTAGAACACAAAATTTCTATTTAATCCACAAAATTGTTTAAAGCAGAACTAATCTTAATCAGATGGAAGTAGATTTATATTTCAAAAGGACTGAGCAGCAGCCCCCTCGGTGAAGGCAGACTAACCTTTTCCAGTATAAGCTGCCAGTTTCAGTTGCTGGTAAAGTTCCAAACTTAAACCATTTGAGCTAAATTTGTATTTGGTCTCTGCCTCAGGCAGAGTTCCTTTGGAAATGAATACACACAAAAGTTACAGGAAGAAGTCTCATGTATTTGCCAAACTTTTCCACAAAGATCCCAATCCTGGAACTGATAAAAAAAAAAAAAACCACTTACTGGAAGACGGCCAGGCAATTATTAGCATACATCGATATTTCAACATCAATAAATCCAGGAGTCTACTAGATCAGCAATCTAAATCTTTGAACTGGAAATTCCACCCGTGTGCAGATCACTCCAAGGACAAATAGGATCAGTGTGGGAGGGAGACAGGGTCAGAACTGCCTGCCCAGCCCAATCTATTTATGTGATGCACCCAGGCCCACAGGACCCAACCCTGCAACTGTTTCTCTCTGATTTAATGGAAACTAGCATTATTTTTAGCAACTGTAAAGTATTCTGATTCCAAATAATAGGAAGAAAAACATCAAAGGCTTTCTGCTTACAGAGCTACTTACTTTTCAATGTGCAACTTCAGATTTCATGACCAGAAGCCTTGAGCGCAGGAAAATGTTTCAACACCTGTGCATATTCAAGACCATCTTGAACCACACAATTAGCGTCAAACATATGGTTAAGACCCAATAATGCCAGTTTTGAACCTGTGCGTTTCTCTTCCATTTCTGTCTTCATGCTGAGTAGCTGCTGTTACTTACAGCGGCAAGACTCCAAGCAATACTTGCAGTAGAGCATCAAGGCAAAGTGAGGGTTGGATTTCTGAGCATGCCTAGAAGTCATTGTGCTAGGATGGCTATGACAGCTGGCTGGAATTGCACTAAACCCTCCCCTGGTGTGGGTAGTGTTAGCTCCTGAATGTCGCTTTTGTGTGTTGCAGCTTACTTTCACAGCCTTCCACACTGAAAATCATTTGCTTTGTAAGTGGGACTCTGTTACTATCTTGAATGGCGGCTCTCCTGGGTCTCCTGTCATAGGAAAGTATTGTGGAAACACATCCCCTGGGACTATTCGGTCTGGTTCCAGCAAGCTAGTCGTCATCTTTAACTCTGATCACTCAATTCAAGGAGGTGGCTTTTATGCAACATGGACTGCAGAATCTCTAGGTAAGAGAAAAAATACGGATTTTGTCAGGTCTAACAGAGCAGTACATCATGCCTATATAGCACTTTCAACCACAAAATTAAACAGGATTCCTTCTCTTTAATTAAGTTTGCATTAAAGAACAAAAGATATACATGCCAACATCTTCAGCATTCCTGAGAGAAGCCACCACTAAAAAAGTCAAGTATTAAACAAGTGTTGTCTGATCTTACACAAAGAAATAAAGTTTGGACTGATTTTGTACTTTTTAAGCCTCCCACTGGCAGTTTATTCATGTCTGTAAATTGATACCATGCCCGTTATCCTCCCAGCAGTGGTATCTATTGTCAGTGACTATAAGACATTTAATTTCTTGAATAACAATTGTTTCACAGTATGATTTGGTTTAAACACTTCAAACTAGAAAGTAGTCAGTTTCAAAACAGAGAGGCAGGCAGAACTTTTCAAAGAGCACATGTGACCACAGCCTAAAACTCTTCCACTTTAGTGGAGATGTTGGTACACTTTTGAAGGTGGTACACATGCAGGATTGAAATGGTACATTTTAAAATGCTGCCTTCCCTCTGTTGAAATTATCATCTCTCTGGATTAAAAAAAACAACACGGTAGGTCACCATTTGCACACTGTCCTTCAGGAGGTGACTAAAGGTAAGTGTAGATGTGCTAGCTGGTGGCAGGGCAGAATTCATTGCGTCTTCCTACCTCAGTACAGAGCTGGCAATGTGTTCCTTAGTGTCACCTCCAGCTGCAAACCTTCCAGCTGATGCTAATCACATTTCCACCAGCTAATGTTCTAGCAGTATTCACACAGGCAGTTGATGGAGTGTCTTCTTAAACATACCAATAGTTTGTGCTTGTGTGAATATACACTGTCACTTAGGCAGGTTATTGACACTTTTCCCTGTTGTCACTGGAATTTCATGTGCAAGGAAGGCCACTCCTCAATGATGTAGTAGACATTAGCAGATACATGCAATGTGCATAGTCAGTATTCTCTCTTTGAAAGGAGATTTTTTTTTTTATATACCTGGTTTCCTTTTCTCAGCTTTCTTCTCATTTTTCCACTGAGAATCTCTGGGTTTACATTCTGTATGTGTGAAGAAAACTTGGCTTTGTATCCTTCTAAACAAAATTGACATTTCTAACTTGAATGAGAAATAAAATCTTCCTTTTAAAGCTAATATATGTTTTTTAATTGAGGGAAAAAAGTAGAATGTTATAAACCTTTTTTTCTCTTTATTTATCCTTTTACTACATCATCTCTGAAATAATAATCTGTTGCTAGTACTGTACACATAGCCCTAGTAAATTGTTCTTGGCATGGTATTTGCAAGTATGTTTCAAATTAACTAAACTTCTTATGTATAAAAACATGAGCTGCCACAGAGCCATGACCAGCTATTCCTCCTTATAAGTGAATCTGTTAACAATTTTAAAGGCATGTTTTTCAGCCCTCTCTGTAATCCTGCTGAGATGCACAGGACTGCCTGGGCTGGAGAAGAAGTCACCATTTTGCCGTGGGTAAATGGATGTAGTTTGAGTAGATTCACATGTACAACTGCAATATTTGCATGTTGCAGAGCGAGAGAAAAAAAAAAAAAAGGATTCAGCAGTAGATTGAGTTTTTTTCTCTAGGGTGCTTTTCTGAGTGGCTGTCAGTCATGACGTGCATGCTGTGGGGTGTGGGGCGGATCCTGCACAGTCTCGAGAGAAGCTCCTCATTAATGTATTTCTGACCCTTACTCACTCTCTAAGCAATACTTACTTCTAATTGTCAGGAGTATATAGATGGACCAGAGCAAAGGTTATGAACTGGCAAGGAGAAGGAGCTTGGGAAGGAGAGCAAGTGAAGTACAAAGAGAGACCTTCTCTAGAGTGTAACTACCTCCCTGCTGCAGGGGTGGGAGAAGGAAAATTAATTGAAAGTGGGGTAAATGAAGATTGAATGGGTGTCAGGGATTTCTTCTTCCACCCCTGCAGACACAGAAGCAAGCAGCCATTCAAAGCTGAGGCTGACAGGAAATATTTGAACATTTCTCCCACCTGTTGCTTTTTTTTCCAGGATGTGGTGGAATCATTCATTCAGAAAATGGTGTGATCAAGTCTCCTCATTGGCCTCAAAACTTTCCCATGAACACCAGATGCACATGGACCATCATTACGCATGAAAGCAAACACTTGGAGATGAACTTCCACAGTAACTTCCAGATTCCAGACAGCAATGGAAGCTGCCAGAGCAGTTATGTGAAGGTAGAATAATTGTTGCTATTAGATCAGCAGAGCAGTGCTTTAAGAAGTCATGATTCCAGAATCCCATTTTGCCATCATCATGGTTAGGATCGTCAAGACACAAAATTTGGAAAATATAAACTGAAGTCCTTGTAACAGCACAGTCAATTTACTGTATGCCTTGAGAACTGGCTTGTATATATTTTTAATTTTTATCAGTTCTTGAGGTTCCACCCCCAGTAGGGTCCCATCACCCTACATGCTGCCCCAAAAGTGACAAATATGAAAAAAGTATGTATGACTTCAGAACAAGGAAATAATGAGAAAATACAGTGTAATAAAAAGACATTTTCAATTACTCCAGTGAGTAAAAAATCAGGAATGTGACACTATAATTCCACAAAACTTCTTTATAAGTGCATAAACTGTCCAAGTTGCACCAATCCTTTTTTTAATCTCCTAAAACAAAGATAGCATTCTTATCTTTCGTAGGTTGTCAAGAGCCACTTGTTTTCAAAGCAATAGAATGGAGACATGCTTTGAATTTTTCACTGTCATTTTTTTCCCAGGCATTTGGCTTATGTTCAGTGATTTTGTGCTCATTTTCTCCACAGCAGTACAACTCCCACTTGAAATAAAGGGCAAACATGATTTGACAACATGTAGGAAGACTTGAGCATCTGTACATCTGATCTATACCTACTAACTTACAAACCACAGTTGCACTCATTTTTTAAGGCTGTGGAAAAAAATACTATTAGATTTTTCTTTTCATTGCCTGCTCCACTGATTAACTGATGGAATATGTTAAAATAAATTCCACTAATACGAAAGTCTTAATGGCACTCACTAAAGGTGCTTTAATTTCAAATTTCTAAACTGTCCTGAATGACATGGTAAAAACTATGTCAGTTGGAGATTTTCTCCATAGAGAAAAACCTTGAAACTTTTGGTGATGTCCACCTCCATTTCTGAATGTCCAAGGTGAGATGTATGAAGGTGTCCGGATATGAAAAATTGTGGAACAGGTGTAAGTTTCTTCCATTCGTTCCAAGCTGAACAGCCGAAAAGAGGAATCCAAAATCAACAGTGACTTTGCAAAACCTCGCTAGGCCATAGACTGTTTACTTTAATCCCCTGAGCATCCCTTGCCTCAAACACCTGGCCAGATGAATGAGGTGATTCACATGCGTACACTTACAGACTAACCCCTGGCTAACATTTCTAGGATGGTTGCTTAGAGAAATCACAGTTTCATGTGGCTGTTCTGCTTCCACTAGACATCCTTCAAACACATTAGTTTAAAAATCAAATATTATTTGGTCTTGATATATTTTTGATATAAAGTACCAGTAAAAAACCTGTTCAAACACATCGATGAAAAATAAATTTATTATTAAATAATTTTTTCTTTTTTCTAAAAGCAGATGTTTTAAATCCTTAGCAATAAACATCCTGATTCAGGAAATTACTTAAGCACTCATAAATATCAAACATGTATGTGTACATTTCATTTCATACCTGTGTTGAAATTTAGTGCTTAAACAGTGAGCCTCAAGTACATGTTTAAGTAATTACCTGAAGAGGTTTTCACTTAAATACCTACCTAAACCTGTGTGTGCTTCTTGAATGCATGGTTTGATTGAACATAAATTGGCTATTGGTATGGTGGAAATAATATATAAAAAAATTGTGTATATTTCTTTATTACATTTTTTATGAATTGTATTCTTTTGTTATCTCTATACATGATTTGATACTCATCACTGAACAAGTGAATGCAACATAATAAAAATGGGAATAATTTTTTATTAGCAAGGATAGATATTAAGGATCCAGATGTTCCAATGCCTCTATATTACCCTACCATGACAGCTTTGTTTTTTATTGACTTATGAATAACCTAAGGATTGCATTTAATAATTCATTGTATATACAGATATTCATATTCATAGGGTGTACATAGATAAGTTAGGAGAGACAAAACGGAGGTAGACAATGATGTGCATAAAATATTCTTCTCTGGTTCCCTGGACCTGATCTACATTGGCTCTGCTATCAGCAGGGGTTTGAGCAAATGACTTCCAGATGCCCTTCAGAGGTCCTTGGTAATGGAAGTTGTTCACCATGATTCACTCCTTGGAAAAGTCTTTGTCTCTACTGATTGTACAGGGAACAGAGAGTGATGGACTCCAATTTAGACCTCGAAGATTCAGTGTAAGATGAATCTTGCTCCAAGTCTATGTCAAGAACAATTGCGTATGCAGTTCCTGGTGGGTTCCACAAACTACACAGGCTTTGAAAGCACTAAACCATTTCCAATCTGGGCTTGTCAGGTGTGGAGAGGAAATTATGAAGAAGAAGCAGCTTTGTTAACCACAGGATGTGGAAGTTCAGCTCCTGATCCTGTTGTTGCTCCAAACAATGTGATAACTACAGTATTTCAGTCTCAGGATGCTCCAGGGCCAGGTTTCTCTGCATCTTTCATAAGCAGTAAGTAATATTAAAGCCAGATGGCTGCTCTATTAGTCAATTTTGGATTAGTTTGATCTGTGCGTAGAAATTCAGACCTCGGTCCAGCAAGGCACTGAAGCCTCTGCCCAGCTTTTGAAACAAAGAGTTTCCTCACTGACCACAATGGAGCTACTGTGTGCTCCAGTGTTGGACTTGCCAAAGATCCTCCATGCAGCTATAACTTTGCAGTTATTCCTAGCCACCTTTACCTTTTCAGTGTGCTGAAAATAAATTAATAGGCTTTAAATTTTGAGAATTTGTTTCTCTGTAGTTAAACTGTTTGGAAGCTAAAGTTATAATCTTCTTAAAAAGGAGGAAGGATCTGCTCCTCCTCTAGAATTTTTGTCTCTGTTCTTCTTTTCAAGGCATATGCTGAAACTGTGGTAATTTCTCCTGTGTGTGGTGTAGCCCATGCCCTTTACATAAACTGCTCTTAGGAGAAGAAATGACTTCTCCCCACCTGCTCTGGCCTTTGCTTTGCTTTGTTGTATTTGCGTTTCATGTAGCTCAAGTGGCATTTCTTGGGTGGGCCTCTCCATTTTTTTAACCATGGCATGTGCTTTGTGATGGTCAAACCCACCAGAAGTGCAGGAGGTATTGCTCCATTGCCATCAGTTGTGTGGTTTGTGTGTATAATGCTGCCAAAGGAAACCACTTTCCCTTCACTGGATTCAGACTAAAACGTGGAGAAATTAAATGCTTAGAGGAAGACACTATTGAAGTATACAGAATTCTGAACTGAAACCGCTTTCGTTTTATAATGTCTGCTGATGCGCCCCAGTAACCCCCATCCAATTCAGCGACATTTGTAGGTACTAAGGGATTTTGAAATGTGCAGGCTCTAAACCTGTAAGTACAGCCGTGCTGTGTCCTTCTGGTCAGTGGGCTGAGGAGCTATGGCCTGATCTCACCCAGGACACTCCAAGATGCTGTGTGAGGCTGTAGGTGGGAAGGCCCCGTGCCACCCAAAAATACTGCTCTGTGTATGTGTGTAAGAACTACTTTTGCCATCATGATATACACTACTCTCTCGCCCTGTTTTTTTGACCGGGAGAGATGAGGTCCTTGTGTACACTATTGGATTTCTTACTGCAAAACCGGAATGACGTTATCACCTGGATTATAAGTGTGTCTTATTTATTTATGTTTGTAGGATGCGGAGTAAATTTCACCAGCTCTGCAGGTCGTATCATCTCTCCTGACTACCCTAATCGGTATGATGACAACTTGAACTGCAGTTATATCATAGATCAGGGACCACAGACACTGGTGATCCTAGAGTTTGAGACTTTCCACTTGGAAGGTAACCAGTTCCTCATAATTTCAGTATGTACTATGAAGTGTAGCTTCTTACTTGAAAACATACAAGTCTTCTATCGTGGAAAACAGTTGATGGTTTAATTTGCTGGTTCATTCTGAAAATCATTTACAGACAAACACTTACAGAGATAGTTTCCAGGGTTCAGTTTTGTATCACTGAAGGCTTCCAGAAGAGTGAAGATAGATGTCACCTGTTGAAAATCTTGCAGCAATGAAGCTGGGAATTTGCCAGGTGATTGAAGTATAAGAGTGCCTGTGGCCAATTTGGGTGTTTGTTCCTGCCTCTTTTTTTGTGCCATTATAACCTTTTTGATCTTAGTCCAGTTGTTTTGCTTTTCAGTGCTTTTGTTTCCTTAACTGAAAAAATTGATGTAAATATACTTGTGTGTTATATGTGAATGTAAGAACATATAAACATGAAACTAGGTGAAAGACTACAGTAACTAAAAACCTATAGAAGGTGTTACCCTGTATATACCCATGAACAAAAGTCCCTCTTGAGATTTTCAAATCTGGCAGCATTTGGCCAAGAAATAACAGCTGGATTGGTGTGAATGGTAAAACTTTTCCAGCTTTTATAGGATCAAATTTTTATGGGTAGAGATGTCCTGATAACACATAGGAATCGGTGTGTCCAAACTACTTGGGTAGCATCACGTATTTTGAGGCCATCTTAATTTGGTTCCTGTGAAGTCACCTAGACAAAGAGATATTTGAGTAATTTGTTACTAAGCTGGGGTGCATAATTTGAATTTTTCTTCAGACTAAGTAATAAAGTCAGAAAATAGGCTTCTTTTATTTTCTTTTTAAGTTTTCAGACTGTTCTGAATTCAAAAGTATTCTGGTCCAAAATGAATTTAGGTCTGAGACAAAGATTGGATTTGACCATGATTTTATCTAAATTTTTTTTTCATCCCCTAATACAAACTGCGACTTTAAGCATTTTTTTAAAATGAAGTGTAAACCCCAGAAATTACATAACTGTTTAATGTAGAAGACATTATTCAGCAGACACGCTAAACATTAGGCTGAATCAGATGATGCCAATTTTGACACCTCTCTGGCTATGTTACTGATCTGCAGTCTGACTGTGCATTCAGTTAGTTTATAAATGGATTCAAGCTTTTATTATGAAGAAGGTTAAAGCAAAGAGGTGATACAGACATAATAATAAAATAGACCTAATAATAAAATAGACCTAAATAACTACTAAAAATATTCTACTTCTTGCAGGGCAATTTGCTCCTTTCTTGTTATAGGCTTCCTTAGGCTATACTAACTAAAGTCCTTAGTCACCTGAAAGAAAAGAACTGTGGTTATGAGCTAGAAGACATCTGGTTATAACAGAGGAAGTATGATGCTCTCCAGTAGTTGATTATTAATATTTTTCACAAAATCTTAAAATACAGCCCCGTAGGAAAGAGGTTCCCTGGGGTTAATTGGAAAGAAGATCAAACCACCATCTTGCAAACTATCACGCAGAAAGGAAAACTTCTTCAGCCGTCCCACTGAATGTGCCTAAGTGTTTCCAGTGTGAACTCCCTTAGTTGTTTTGCAAAGGCAGGACACTGTTTGGCAGCATCTCTTATAAACATTTCTAGCTATTCCATATGCAAGGAAGCATTGCACCTGCTTAGACTGTTGCTGAGTGAGGCCTTTAAAATCCTAACCGTACTAGTGCAGATGTACTGGATTGGGTTTTTAAAGTTTAGTTACATGTCCAGTTAACACAATTTGCTACCTATTTGACCTCTCCAAAGAAATCCAATTGTTTTTTTCATGGTTGTTTAGTAATGAAATGAAGTATCTAAAATAACTCCTGTAAGGCATACGTATCTCATTGACCTTAACTAGTTGAGATATCTTTTCCAGAGAATTAGAAGGCAGAAGGTAATTGGCTATAGTGCAGTGACACATTGGCACAAAACTGAATGGCTTCATGTGTTAGTCACAGATCTCTGCTGTAGAGTAGTTATGTTTTCAGTTATGATGAGACGCCTGTTCTGATTATACAGAACGATTCCAAATGAGGCACTTAACCCACAGCAGTGGTACAATGTCAGTATCTGGAGCCAAATGACTTGCATGTACTAAATATTAAATATGTATTCAGCACTAAATATAGCAAGTAACAGAGCAAGAGAGAACTGGAGGAAACTGCATTTGTTGATTTTGTGATAAAAATTTAATCTAAATTGGCTGCTTCCTGGTAGGTAGAAAAAAGGGGTTTATCTGACTTTGAGCCCCTGAAAATACGCGTCTAATTTAGATTATCATCTAGATTTATCTCCTCCTATAGTGAAATAAAAAAGACAGTGCTTTAAACTCCAAACCAATTGTGTGGTGAAGGTGGAATAAACCGTCTTCTGAAGGCCTCCCTCACTCTCTTTACCTGTTGACTATTACAGGAAGCCATAAACAATAGCTTACACAAGATACTTAAGATTTAGGCAGCAAAATATAGGTAAGATTAACACTATGAATGGAGTTTGGTTTAGTCTCTGTGGTTTCCTTGCAGCCTGAAAAATGTCTCTTCCTGTGCCAAACTGAATATGGTTACAGAATCTCTCTTTTGATTTGCCTGTTTCATGAAGCTGCGTAGGCTGCCACTTGCTGCTTGCAGTACCACCTACATTGTTGTGTTTGGTTATTTTATAAAGAACCAAACAAATGGGGGTGAGTTCGTTTTCTCAGCCCCACTTATGTGACACTGATAAATGACATTTTCCATCTGTCCTTGCTCCTTGGACCAAAGGTCTGCACAAATCAAACATATTAGAATTAGTAAAAAAAGTATCTATCTTAATAGACTTACTGTCTAAGAAATAATTCATCATATCCATCTTTTGTTCATAAGCTTCACTCAGATAAGCATCCCTACAAATACACCTCTAGGACAGCTACGGTAGCATATTATTAAATGGCTGTAATACTCTTCAAGTATGAGTATAACATCCAATGAAGTCTGAGTTCCAAATCATGGAAAATTAGGGGAAATGGATGTGGGCCTCCTGCAATATCTGCTTTTAGAATTCTGTGGTATTTATACTGTGTCCATACAAAAAAACTGCATTGTGTTGATACCATGTCAATCTGAAAAATGGTTTAATCATTTATTTATTTATTCTTTTTTTTTTTTTTTCAAACATGCAACTGTAATTTTGCAATCTGGGATAGGATCACAGCTTCATTTTGGAGTCTTATCTATCTGCTTTCTCAGTTATTAATAGGAAATTCAGAAAATAGACAAGTTTTGCAACAGATTATTTTGAAATAGATATAGATATAATATATATATGACAGGCTTCTAATTCCTTGCTTTCAAAATAGTATCTTGTGCTATGGAGCTGGTTAATATATTGCACAGGAGTATATCTCTATGTAATACTTCTCCTACATTAGTAATTACTAATTACATTACCATTTACACCAGAAGGTACAGCTATGAACCAAAACCTCATTATTTCAGGTTTTACAAACTTTAAACAAAAAGACGGGTTCTGCCTCAATACAAAATGAAACAGAATCTATGGCTATAGACAGAGATGAAAAGAGGACATTGTTATTAGTGATCAGGTAGTTAGGGGCCCGAATTCGGTCAAGGTTTTTTGTGCAGGCATCACATCAAAGAAATGATTTTATGGAGAATAATGAGACTGGACAGAAATTTCTGCTAAACAGAAAGGAGGCAACACAAAGGCGTATTTCAAAATGTAATGTAAGGACAACTGAAGCTCTTATCCTGTGAACTTTGGAGGCAGGAGTCAATGTATCAATGCTAAGAGGTACCAAGAGATAATAAACAGAGTGCAGATAGATAGAAAAAGGCCTTGAAAGCAAAGACACACAGCAGTTCAAAGAAAGCAGGATATGTTCATAACATCAGGTCAAATAATTGATCTCTCCAGCAGTATTTGGAAGAAATATTGTGAAGGCTAGAGGAGCAAGTGATACAATACCCATGTTGGGAAAATCACTGTTTCTCAGGTGAGACTCATAGCTATGTGGAAGGATAGGAAAGAGTTTATCTTAAGGATAATAACTGGAAACACTTGACAATGTTTACATTTAGCCCAGATGTGAAGACCTAGAGAGATCCAAATCATAGACATGGACCTTATGAGGGCAGGCAAAATGATGAGGCTGTAAAGAAAGAAGATGCAAAGGCAGACTTGAGGGGGGAAAAATGTTCTCGTATTGAATGGTTTCATTGAGAGATAGAAATAAGATTTTAGTCTGAACAGAAAAAGGCCTGGAGGATGGAAGTAGACTTACGGGGTCATCAGCATTGAGATAGTAGTTGCATCTGTCCTTGCAAATGAGATTATACAGAGCTAATGTGGAGATAAAGAGAGAAAAACAGCAGTGGAGATGTCTCATTGAATCCTCATGGACGAATGAGAACAGAGAATACAGTAATAATAGAAGGATGAGCAAAACCTCTTAGCAGACAAGGTTTTATGAAGAAAAACAGTGCTAGCTATGTGGAAAGTGCATGTCAGCTCAAAGAGGATGTGGGTCTGACATCTGGCTAAGAAAAGATCTCTGGAGACTCATGAAAGCTGTTCCATTGTAGTGCAAGGGACAGAAATTGGCCTAGTAAAGATCTAAGATGATACAATTAGAGGAAATAAACCACAGAGAAGAATCACTGATGATGTGCTAAGTATATGCAGAGGCTGGAAGTATGACATGATGAGATACAATACAGGAATCTGAGGCTGGGGATTATTTACAGAATTATGCGTTTTAATATGGTGAGAAATTAAGGAAAAGTGTAAACAAGAGAATGAGTTACAGGATAGAGATCAAAAAATCATCAGTCCTGCCAGGATTCATGGATCATAAATGATATTGGCCCAAACAACGAGGACTCAAAGCTAGAAATTAAGCCTTTTACCCACAATCCTACATCAACCATCTTATTCTTTCCAGTGCAGCAGTTCAAAACAGCTTGTGATGGGTATTGTGGACCTTTGCTTTGCTGAGTAATCCATTTCACTTCATGCCTTTCTCCAAAATCTTTTCAGAAAAGGACCTGAGTCGCTTTCTCAAATCTTCTCCATTCTGATATTGCACTTGTCTTCATTTCATTTTTTTAATTTCTTTATATTTTAAAATTGGTTATGTTTTCTAATTGTATCACACTATCAAGTATTCTCATAATAAGGTAGGATATCAAGATTATTTTTAATTAATTATTTTATTAACAGTGTAATCAGCTATCTGATGTGGCTGATTGTTTTCAGCTTAGTTGCTCTTATTAAAGTCAGATAAGCACCATATTTCCCTATTAACATAATTGTAAAGCATGTTAGAATACATTGTCTTCATTGGGAGAGAAGGAATTTTTAAATTAAAACTCCAGGGAGGATCTAAAATACATCTGACTGCTGGGATCACTCTGTTGTTCCTGTGAAACAGATTTATCACTCCATTCCTATTTGTCATCCTCCTCAATACGAGTCATCCTATTTCCTACAACACTAGGCAGCAGCTTGTTCCGACTGGACAATCTGCAGGAATCACTCTGCTGCAACACTAGGCTCAGTGTCTCTCCTGTTAAATTTAGATAATTCCCTATCAGTCCTTTGCAGTTTAAGTAACTGCCCCATTGTTGCTAACAGATCACTAGACATCAGCACTAATCCAACTTACTTGCATAACCCATGTGGGTCCCTTCTTGCTCCCACACGATACCTCTCTAGCTCCCACCATAGATCCCTTGGTGGTACCACCCTGGGTACCACCAGCTTCTCCCTGTGCTTCTGGCTCCCAGCTGGGCAGGGAGGTGGCGATGTGGATCTGAGCTCCCAGGGTGCCAGTGGCTGGTGCTTGAACTCACAGCCTTTACACTGAAAGCACAGCTTGTCCTTCCTTGGCACTCTAACTCAGCTACTGACCTTCATGAAACTTAGATGAACTTAATATATTTGAGACCTCTTGTCTCAGTCGAATCTGGCTGCAAATGGTGAGGTGGCTAGAAAGTCAGGAAGGTAGGGCAGGGAGTCACAGAGGATGGCTCGTTCCACCAGAAACCTAACTGCATATGAGAAACTAAAAACCAATAGGAAAAAAATAGTATAATTCTCCATCCCCCATTTCTGTGTTTCTTAGTGCTTCTAAATGGGCGTCTTTTCATTCACCCTAATATCTGCACTGATTTGCCCCCTAAAGCAGATTGCTCTTGAAAATCATTGGGTTTTTTCCAATTACCAAGTCGTCTCCAGATCTCCACTGACTGCCACAGTTAAGCATTTCACTGGCAAACTGCAAGATCAAATTTACACTTTTTTTGTCTTCTGAGTTAAGCTGAAGAATCTGGGTTTAGGTACTCCAAAGTTTGAGGGAATTCAGAGAGAAAGAAGACAGCTCTGAAACATGTTAGTGTATGGACTATTATTTCATTTTCCCAGATTCTCATTCTTAACTATTTAAAATTCCCTGCACTGAGTGCTCACTTCTACATTAGGGGAAAGAAATACCAGGTAGTTTGTCTGCTGTAACAAAAGGTGCATTGCTTTGATCTGCAGGGGACATCCACACTTTTGTTAGGTCTTCTCATCTCCTTGTAGATGGTGTTCACTCAACTATGAACTCCCACAAACGCAAGGGGCCTGGAGCCTTTTCCAGATGATAGGATGTGTTGAGTGAGACCAGTCTCATGTCTCACATACAAGGTCTCTTTGCCCTTTTTCTGCCTTAGCTTTTCTGCGTGTTAAAAATTGACATTTGCTTCCACAGCAAGCAAATGAGATCCTGAGATCCTGGAATGGAAAGTAATATAAAATCTAATTCTTATTCTGTGTGAGGTCTATGTACTTGCAGCTCAGTAAATCACATGAAAAATATGCTGCTAACACTTCTGCATTATATGTCCATACAGCCCCAGCACTCTTCAGCAGAATTTGTCTTTATGATGGAGTAAGCATCTTCAGTGGGACGAGGGTTACCCCACATCCTCTCATCACGCTCTGTGGTAATGAGCTCCCTGCCCCAGTCAGCGTCTTTGGACCTATGCTGCTCAACTTCTACACTGACTCCCACATTACAGGCTTTGGATTCCAGGCAAGATACAGAGCAATTGGTGAGTAGCCACTGCCCTGTGCTTTAGGTGGTGGAAATATTCCGGCTGGATAATGGTTCAGTGTAGGAAACGTTGTGCCTCATGTGGGGAGTACTTTAGATGAACCTAGATGGTTCATATTCCCTCTGCACCTACCCAAAATAACTCTCATGACCAGTACATGGGACTATTTGGTACGTGTTGTCACTGACATGTTATCTCACAGTTCTCATTTCAAGACACTACGTGGGACCAAGCCAGGAACTGAAACACTTTTCCTTTGCTGTAGAAAAGAAATGCAACCCATTTTGGCAGTTTGGGGTGATTTTTGTCTGTTTTTGTTTTGTTTTTTTTATAATGTTTAAGGAGAAACATCACCATTTATTTAACTGAGTTCATGTAAAAGATTTTATCACATAGAGGAGAATGGTCTGATTCTCAGTTATGCTAAAACTACATTATACAACATGGGAACCAGAACAGGATCTTTAAATGGGCCCAGCTATATGCCTCCATTTGATGATCCTCTTGCAGTGCCAGGTATTAATGTAAATAAAAAGTTGGATCTAGATATACTTTCATTTTTAATAAATATTTTCTCCAAAACGTTTTGTCATTCTAATGAGATCTCTTTTGTTTTAAAGAGAAAATACATATTAGAAAAAGCAGTTTCCAACTGAGTTTGGAATTTACAGCCGCACAAATATAAATATCCCAAAAGATTAGTTTTCTTTTCAAAACCAATTTTAATATTTTCTAGGTTTTACTTGTAGAGACAGTACTTTGCTTTTTGAAAGCTATTCCATCTTCTAAATGCAGAGAAAAGTGTGAGTTCTTAACTTTGGTATTTCCCTTAATACATTCCTCATGTTCAAAGCCACAGCAAAAAGCAGAAGGCTAAATTCTTTCTATAAAATAAATGGCCTCATACAGATAAGGCAGAGGGAATGGCACTGAGAAATGACAATGTGCAGTTACTCATGGAAAAGACCTTCATAACTCACTCAAGTCCATTGCTGCTATCTAACTTGTGACTTCTGACATTTGAGAAAGATGACTGCAGCCTTATTAGCTTGTTGCTGTATACAAAGCAGATTCTAGCAATTAACATTCCTCTTCCCTCTAGTTGTATTGTTTGCTGAAAGAAAAAAAGAAAAAGGCTTCCCCCTCCTAGTGTAGAATAATGCTCATTCTTTATCCTCCCGGCTCCTGTCCTTCATCTGCCAGTGCTCCAGGCTGCCAGCCTGAGTGGGGCTGAGGAGCCAGGGGCTCAGTCTCCAGCAGCACCCTGTATGGGACTGCCTTTGTTAAAGCGCTGGCCTGGGCAATGGCATGTCCTTTAGAACATGAAAAGCTGTGTGTGGCTTTAACCTATTTATCAACAGGATGCGTTTTTTGGCAAGTTAAGATTATAAAATAAAGGCTGACGCTAACAATGGAGATTAGAGTTGATTTTATAATAGGTTTAGTTCTCGAAAGCACTGGAGCTGGGAACAAACATTAGCCACATCCTGGCCTCATCAGCATCCAGGGTGTGAAACCCTGAGAAGCCAAGCAAAGCCTTTAGTTCACAGCTGCAGAGTTTAACTTGCTCCTCAGCCAGAGAGCAAGTATGCAGTCCTCCATCTCAGCCACCTCCACTGCTGGAGAGTCCCAGCACCAGACGAGGCGGGGAACAGTCCCTAGGCTTAGTGATGCCTGGGGACTCCTCTTGGCCTTTCTGCACAGAATAAATGCTACAATAATACCCCAGCCCTGACAGGAGGTGGGGGGATGATGAGACTCTGTGTACAGTTATTCCAGAAAAGTTGGGGGCAGGGCTGTGTGTGCAATTGTGGCTGCTTTTGTGTCAGTGCCAAACTTTCAGCGGCTTCCATGGGGCCAGGATATGGATGAAGGAATTTCTTTGCCTATGTATCAGCCAGGTGTCTCTTGGCAAGCTAGAATGGGTGTGGAACTCCTCCAGATACACCTGACTGTCCCTGCTGCATGGGACACTTGACCCATCCCACTGCTCCCTGATCCTACTGCAGCACACTTGACATCAGGCTCAATCTTTTACAGCGCAAACACAGAGCCATTGCCATCTAGTATGGACTAGTAACGACCTGTTACTTTGACATTGACTCTAGTTTTCCACTGCAGAGCACAACTTGATAGACCATCTCTACATTTAATAGTTCTAGGCATGACAGAGAGAGGACTGCTTCTAATTTATCAAGGGCTTTTCTTTCCTTACGGCTAAAACAGGACTAACACAAGCTTCTGCAAGAAATATGAGAATTAGGACCAAGCTGGTATTCAGCCAGTAATCACTCTTATTTCTGTTTCCCCTGCAGCTTGTGGTGGCATTTTCAATGGCTCTGTTGGTGTTATCAGCAGTCCGGCCCATTCAGTTCTTGATTATCACAACAACATGAACTGCTCATACCACATCACAGTTGGAAACGGCAAAGTAGTGGACCTCAAGTATGTAATCCAAGCTCAGCTTGTCATCAAGGGGACAGGGGGTCTCTGATTCCAATTAAAGACAGCAATTATTGACAATTTTCTGTCTTTCTTTTTCAAGGGGAAAGCTGAACTAAAATGAGAAATGGCTACTGAAGCCACCTTTACCAACCTCAGGCTTCCTTATGTCTTTCTCTGTAACTTGTTATGTGCAAAACATCACCACAATTGTAACTTCCCACTTTGGTTACCAAGAGGACTGTGAAATTGTAAAAATGCAGCTCATGCTTTTATTTAAATTCTGTCAGTCTTCGAGGAATTACGAGATTCCTGTGAGTTGATATAAGAAACAACATAATTCTTCTAGAAGGCTGGCACTTACTTTACAGCCCAAGTAATAACACCAACCCAGAAAGAGTATACTTCTGAGTGTGTGCTGTCCTGCCTAAAAGGGGGATATGGCTGCCACAAAATCTCGCCACTGAGAAATTAAAAGATGGATATATTCTTCTGTCACATATATGCTGACTGTGAATTATGGGAACATTTCCCAGCCAAGTAGAAGACCCAGCTGGTCTGCATTCTGAGCTTGCATTTTATATGCTCCTCACATGCCCAAGGAAATTTCAGGCTAAGTAATGTGCAGAAGTGAGAGAGGGTACGTTTGCACAGGGGAGATCTGCTGCTTCATGAAAACCAGAGGTATGCTGACAGCTTGCCTTGCAAGAGGACCAGTGGGTGAGGGTCACTATTTCTTTGAGGCTGGTTGACTGGAGTGTTTTGCAAAGCAGTTAATAGTTCTGCTTTCTTGCTCTTGATCAGAAATGTTTTGTGGTATCTGCCTGTGTATGGCTTTGGCTATCGCTATCCCTTGGACTTTTCCTCAAGCACTAAAACCACACGTAACACAGGAATAGAAATGAAAATGTGATACCTAAAGCTCCAAGTGTATTTTACAGATTCAACAGCTTCCAGCTTGAGATATCTCCCTCCTGCTACAAAGATTATGTGGCTGTATATGACGGCTCAGACACCCACGCTCCTCTCCTTGGGAAATTCTGTGGCTCAGAACTGCCTCCGAATATTAAGAGCTCCAGTAATAACTTGTTCCTGGTGTTTAACACTGACTTCTTTGGAGCAGACAGGGGATGGAAAGCATCTTTCAGGGAGACCTTAGGTAAGCATGCTATTAAACTCATAACCCCAAGAATCTGCTGGTAAGTAATTTCCTTTGGTGAGGAGCGGTTATGGTCTCCCTCGCTAAGGGAAAAGCAGAAGAATGTTTCTGATTTTGTAAAAATTGAGTGAACTAAGCTAAATACTAGGCTTATGGGATCCCTGCATTCCAGCCCTGGTTCTGAACTGATTCCTTTTATTCTTTGCTAACCTGTTCCTGCCTCTTGGAAGGCATAGACAGTTCTTGGGTTACTGAAGGCTTAGCAGCACCCAAAGGTCTCTCTTTTGGAGAAAATCTGGTAATACTTGAGAACTGTTTTTCTTCTGTAGTCAAAGGTTGGTGGTGCGCTAAAGATGCCTCCTTTCCATCTATCCTCAATTTCCATTTCCTTGCAGTTCAACTCACATCTTTTTAAAAACTAAAGTGTTAAGTTCAGTTAAGATTGGGGTTCCCTCCCAGGCACCACCATGCTGATATCTACTGATTTTGGGAATCAGTCTGGTTAGCTGCCCATAACATAAATGGGATCACAATAAGAAGGCACCGGATGTTAAATGTTTTGATAGACACAAGAGATAGGGGCATAGCTTGATTATTGCCTAAAAAAAGGTTTAAACCCAGTAGCCTATTTTTAAGATCAAGGTGTAAAAGGAGCTATTTACCATCTTATTACATCTGAATTATTTAAGGATGATAAGCAACAAATGATTACTACATGTAAATTGATTTCATGTCATCACTACTAGTTTCCTGTGTAATTAACTCCATGTATTTGTGCTCTAGAAAGAAGTAATTGTCCAGTTTACAAAGCTGGCACTCCAACAGTTCAGAATGAAAGGCCTTTGTGGCAGAACAAACATAGTCTTCTGCTGAGTCATTGAATCCCCTCCCAACTCCTAGCCAGCGACTTTCTCATTTGATACAGTCTGAGAAAGTATTTACAGATAAGGAAAATAACTGCTTCTACAGGCTTTGCCAAGAAAAATATTCCCACAGAACCTCGTGGTCATTACTATTATTAACTCTTTCTTTGCTTCACTCTAAGTAATAGCTACAAGAATCTTTTAAGACCACTCTTGTGGACTGTTATTTCAAGTAACAAAAGGTTGCTTCATGTGTTGCTGTCTTTAAACCATTAGGTTTTAGTTGTGAGAGATCCCCCACAGCCTGGGCTCATGTTTCCAGGGTGAGATCATCAGGAACTCCTCAAGCTCTTGCTCTTCCTGTTGGCATATAGTCAATTTTTTTAGCTACTGACTTTAGATTCATTTGTGCAACTTGCCAGAGTTTCTGCTTAAGCACACAACAGAACACAAGGCAAGCTCTTCGAGTCAGTGCCATGCCTGATTATTTCCTAGAGTGAGGAGAAGTCTTTTGTGAATAAACTTTGACATCTATTAGGCTAATTTTTGGAGGGACATTTCTGCAGGCTCCCAGGGAAAGGGAGGTTGTGATGTTGCAGGAGTTACTCAGGAGCAATGGAGCTGCAAGTTGGAAAAGATGGCCATGCGAAGATGTGGGTTGTGTGACGAAGAGCCCGTGGTGGTGAGATGCTTAATGGTAGGTCTTCTTTCTCTGCTATGGGAAATAAGCCAGAGGAACTAAACCACACAGCTGTTAGGAAGGATCCTGACAGTCCCATGCTAGACAGAATGGCCAAAAAGTAGAAAAGTATATTATAAAAGGAAAACATGAGTCACAGTCCTATAAACATTTGCAGTTTGATTTGTCTAAAACACAGAGCCAGGAAAATCTGTGACACATCTTTGAACTATGAGGTCTAAGATTCTGCTTCCAATGAAAGAGAATAAACCCATGAAGATCTAAAAGCCTGTGATTCTAAATGGTGCTTTAGAGAAGCTCCCTCATGTCTGTCAAAAGATAAATCCCATGTGGTTTTTGTAAGAGTACAAGTGCAATCAGATGACAATTAATAATGATACATCTCTTGGATAAAGAAGATGGTATCTGCAGAGAAACAAAAAGCCTCATTCTCTGTTGGATGACAAGGAGTGCATTATTCTGTAGTTACCCTAGTGAAGCACAACTGGATAACGTAATTATTGCTTTCTGTTTAATGTTGTGAGTGACCCTGATTATGTATTGGAAAGAAGCAAACAGAAACAGTACACTTGTTTGTAGCAAACCAACCTATTTCCTTTCCTCACGAGCTCTTCCAATTTCTTTCTGGATCAGGCTTCTCTCAGGGGTACTGCCAAAATCCAGGGTTATCCATTCTTTCGCTTTTGTGAATCTGACTAGTAGGGAGTCCATCTGATAACCATTGTGGTGGGAGGGAAGAGTGAAGGTGAAGTAGGAAACTCACAGAAGCTTAGCAAGTCTGAGAGTAACCAGGTATTCAAAGACTTAACCCGCAAGTTTCTCTAGAAAAACATGCTCTAATTAAAACAATTTGTTTATGTCGCTGATCTTGCACCTACTAGAATATTGAAGGTCCCCCCACTGGTCAGAAAAGGGAGACTAACAAAGTATGAAATAGTATGAAGTTGGCAGTACAGCAGTATCTCACCTTTTTTATCAAACGTCTTTTCTTTTGCCATGCTACTCTGCGCGCTATGAAATACAACGTGAAGTGCATATTCCACAGGCGGCGGTCTTTGTCATAACCAGCTCTGTGATACAGTGCATCTGAGGCAGGGGAACATATGGCCCTTGTTGGTGCAGTTCAGAGGGTTCTAATTTCACTATCTCTGCTGCTAGGTTTGGACACTTACTGGCCTCATTTTTGGAATCACCTGGACACGTTCTCAGGCTGAGCTGGTGAACTGGGTTGAACTGGGCTGGCTGGAGGATCCCAGCCTGCTCCAAGTGTTAGATTTGTGGAAAGAGAGACTCCTCTTACCTTAGTTAGCACTGACCTTTCTTCTGCCTTTGTTTTCAGTCTGTAAAATGAGAATTATACCTCCTCTCCACAGCGAGTGTGTGCTCCTCTAGACAATCAATAAAAGAATGAGAAGAGATAAATCAATACCAGCTTGAGGCATCTGGCTACGTGCGATGTCTCTGTGAAGGAAGGAAAGCTGAGATCTCTCCCCAAAGAATGAGGTCTGTGTGTACTGAGCCTGTGACTTGGCCAGAGATCTCCCGATTATCGTTCCAGCTCTAAGGGGAGACTTGAGGCCTTCAGCTGACCCTGGCTGGCAGGGACGGAGCCTGCACATACCTCTGCCATCCCTGCTGTGACAGCAGGGCTTTTGTGCTTTGGTGATAAATGGAGCTTCTGCCTATTCCCATCCAGCAGTGAGGTAACACTCTCACCTCAATTTGTGATCCCTCTGAGGCTTAGAAAACATATGAGGGTTTGCATTTTTTTCTTATTTTTCAGGAGTCAGCAACCCCTGTCAGGAGATGTAGCTGTGACCGTATTAACAGCACATCATCTCCGCTTAGCAGCTTTCTGTGCCCATTGTCTCAGTAATGAAAAATATACCACATTCTAAACCACTGGTGAAGGGTCTAGGGGCTTTCTGAAAGGCAGCTCTGCTTATGGGGCTGTCTGAGGAAGCCACATGGATTTTCAAGAAGCGAAGTGTTCTGACTCAGAGTGGGTTGAGTCAGAAAGCAGGCAAATCTGAAACGGAGTTGGGACAGTGGGGAAGGTGGGATGGAGGAGGGCAGGAAGACTGCCTGCTTTTTCTCTACAGCCCTAAATCCTGCTTGACTTCAAGCTGTAGCCAGCTCTTTTCCCTCCCCTTTTTCATACTATCTCTTGTGAGCATGCAGGAGAAATTCACACCTATATTTTCTGAAAGAGCAGTATGGTGTACTGTATTAATAACAGTGTCGTCCCTTGTTTGCATTGCCTTCGGGCTTACAAGCTCATGGGCCGTGATTCCACTGCCCAGGCACTGCACAGGCAGAATAAAGCAATAATCTGCTGTCACACAGAGATCGTGATTTAAACACAAGACGAGGAAAACCAGATGGTTATAGCCAGGCAAGAAGAATAGGTTGGCAACAATGAGAAAATTAGTGATGTAGGCTCTAGGGCAGAAGAAATGCCTCCAAAAGCTTTGGCAACCATTAGGCTGTTGGAATGTGAAGTCCTTAAACACCCTCTCCTCTGCATTGTCCTCAGTTTGCCCAACTTTTCCCTCATGCATCCCTCCATCCTTTTTATTCAAATGAGCATTTCTATTGAATAAATATCAATCATTTTGCATAGAAAAAAAAACCATAAGCAAGTAGTGTTTAGAAGAAAAATAGCTGGAAAAAGGAATCTTCTCTGATATACCAGAAAAATGCATTAATAGGTAATTTACATAAATAATCTAGTACGTATATAATAGAGACAGATTATAATCTATATGCTTTTCTTCCTGACAAAATGATCTGTAACTTACCTGATAAATCACCCGGAGGTATCTGTCTTCGCTTTTTCTATTAGCTGTGTATTGAATTACTTGTTTCCTGTTTGCAATACAATACACTCAGTGTCTGTCACTAATGGGTTTACTGTTATGCTCTCCCCTAATGAAATTAAAGTGTGCTTTTAAAAAAATGGATCCAGTAGAATTTTCACAGCATTTTTATGCTATTTTATTTTATCAACAAAAAAGTTTGCATATTATAATTCTAAGTCCAGTTCTGCCCTGCAAATGAAAGTTTGGTTCAATATATATTTAATTTCTAGGTGCAGATTTTCAGCAGTGCTCAGCACATGTAGTTGCTGCGGAGTTATTTTGGATTGTTGACAATTACTGAAAAAAACATAGTTCTGAACAGGCAATATAAGATGTAAAATATTGTTTTGGTTATCCTGTTGCACAGGTCAGGGTTAGGTGTTCTTCTGTGAGTCATTTCTAAAATTTTATACCACTAGCACTAATTCATTGCACTGATTTATGTAAATAATGTTAGCCCCTGCTGCAGGTGGCACCAGCACCTGTACTGACAACAGCAGTTATCGCCTGTTAGGTGGGAAAGGACTCAGCACAACTGAATCTCAAGTTTCCTGCAAACTTTTCTCCCTCCAACAAAAAGATCTTAGAAGAATGTGTTCTTGACTGTGGCATGTGAATGCTGTTGCATCTTCTCAAGCCTTTGGAAAAGCAGCAGTGCCTGGCAGAGATTCACAGTCCACTAGGACTGGTTTCCAGGGGCGTATCTCGAGATATGCAACCTGGCCTTAGAGCCTGGTGCTGCAGAGGATCTAGCTGAGAAGCAAATTGCTTGAAGCTCACAAGTCTTCTTGAAAAATTTCTTTGGGCTTTTGGTTCACACTATTTTTTACCAAATGTATTACACATTGTTATTACATCTTTCAGATTCCTTACGTTATCATGGCTTAACTATGATTAGCTTAATCTATTAAAATAATGAATAAATCATGGCTAATAATATATTTTCTTGATCTTATTATAGTTTATGAAAATAATAACATCCATAACAAGCTCAGATTATATGCTCATAAATCACAATTACTGGGCTGTATTCCCTAAATGTATTTTGGGGCTCTAATATAAAAATATGTATCAGCTTGAGATCTCACTAAATTTAGAAAGCACTTGAAGTGTTGAAACACATCTCTTCAGTATCTCTGAAAAAGAACACAACTGTTGAGCTAAGGGATGGTCTACAAATGCCTCTCAGAAATGTCAGTGATTTAATGTCTGTGACATTTCTTCTCCCTAAGCAAAATAAATAGAAGTGGTTTGCACACTCAGACTGGATAGACAAGAAAAGAGGTAGACATTTAAATATGAAATTTCTGCCTGATCTCAAAAAAATGCGGTGAAAAGTAATCTTCAGACACAGTGATTAAACACAACTTTGTAGGTGACTAAACAGTTAAAACCAAATGGGATATTCAGATTAACGACACTTCACACAACTGTGGGCAAACTGCTGGCATGAATTGTTTTAGCTTCACTGAAGTCAATGACTGCTTTAGCTGCAGATCTGTACTCCGGTGCCTAGAAACAAAGGGTGAGGAGACATTTCTGATTCACATGGCAAGTGAGATGTGCAAAGGCCTGGGCGGTGGTGATGGCAACAAGTACGCTAACGCAGTATTAGAAAGTCTTAGGATGAGGCCAGGCTGCATGTCTGCCTCTGATCTCCCAGACAAGCATTGGGGAGAGGGATAGGATGGTACACACATTACAGTTTGGCAGAACTAGGGCCGGCTTGGCACAGAGCATGTCTGGGCTGCTGTGTCTGGGATCAGCCAATAGTCTAAAAACTTCAGAATATGAACTTCATCTGACTGCACTTCTGAAATCCTCCTAAAGCAGGAGACCGGGGCTTTGCAGTCCTAAACGTCGCTGCTGGTACCGTTGCCAGGCAATCAAACCAGTCAAAAAACTTCCTGTGTAAAGGCTAGGCTAAGGACTAAACAGAGCCCTGTGCTTTCAGAAGTCTTCTCCTGAGATGTTGCAGACAGTGTGGTCAGGCTGGCACTGCTGCCAGGGTCTTGCTGTCACGCGAAGTCACGATGTCAGTACAGTGATTGCTAAACACAGGGACGGACCTCTACAGCTCAGCTTGCGCAGGTTTACCAACCTTCAGCATTAGCCATGAGACGATGTACGACAGTACAATTCCTTCTTCCAGCCCGATGTTCTTCTGCACCTTACTGTTTGAAGCTATGATCCAGACAAGCTATGAGCTAATTATTACAGCCACAATTAGTCCAGCCACTCCTCTGCACTGAAAATAAGACCCATCAGGAAAGAAGCATTAGTCTTGGCAGACTTAATTGTTGCTTATTCTGGCTTTTACTTCAGATCCGAGAGAAGCCTAGACTTCCCAAGAATGCCTCTAGGTGAGACCAAATGTGATTCAGAAATCTGGGAGAGGATTTTTGTTACTGTTCAAGCAGAACTAGAGCAGTTCTTTGAACTTTGCTGCCTTCTAGTAGACGTTTGTGGTGCTCATTTAGTAAGAAGGGAAGGGCAGCAAAATTGGTTTGTTGTGTTTTGAAATGTCATTAGTTTAGTTATTTCTGATGGATTTAAAACTGCTCAGTAGTCTCCCTTTCATTGCAGCCATACCTGTATAAATGACCCTTCGCCCTGGCTGTGCTTCAAGGCAGGGAGCTTCAAAGATTCATCTTCACCTTTGTTCCATATCAGGAGGTTGTAACTCAACAGAGAAAGCCGTGCTTGCTCTCTGCTGTAATTATTTTTATTTACCACAGGGAACCTTCAGTTCCTTCTTTTCTGAATGGTCTTTCAGCCTTTTAGTTTCATTAATGCTTCCCAGCAAAAGCAATTAGTGATGACAACGTGTGCCCCAGTTATCCTGATAATTTGTGTTCTCTGGCAAGCTGTTTATGAAGACAACAAGATCACAATCTGATTTATGATGACCTTATGATTTTTATTTTAAATAAGAAACCAGAGACTGAAACAATACAGTCAGCCATGTAGTCAGTCCATCTGCCCACACACAAATTGTTCTATAAAGTACATTTTTATTATTTTTATCAAGTTTAGCTTTTAATATCTAAGAGTCTATTCTACAAATTAACAGACTTCTCTGTCCCAGATTTTGCCTATATTTTAGCTACAAATTTTTCTGGCTGTGTATTATGGCTTCTGTTCAGAAGTGGTGCTGATTTTTATAACAATGGGTTGCATCCTGGCTAAAACGCACTGCATTAGTGCTTCTCTTCGCGTGAGTTCCCTCCTGTTAAGCAGCTGGTTCTCCACTTACTTGTGGGTGTTCCCTAGCTACGTGGGTATTCCCTAGCTCTTCTGTAACTTCTAGTGGCTGCAATCAGATGTGACATTGGTCAGTACTGAAAAATACGAAGATGGATAGATTTTTCAACAAGGGCTGCTCTTTGTTTGGCTTGATGCAGGGCTACTTGATAGCTGGTTGGCTTCCAGTCTAGCCGTTATTTGTAACGTACAGTCCTGTAAGCATTTGACTCAACCCTGGCTGAGCAGGCTAAGCATTGTGAAAGCTAATGATGAAAGCTCATCTTTATTAACTGCAAATTATACTTTTAGTTATTTCTCTCCCCTTAGATGCCATTACTGGCTATGCTAGCTAGAATTAATTTTCTGATAATGAGGATTTGACCTGTTTCTCTCTCTGTCAGGTCCATTTTATGTGCTGTACGCACATAGCTTACCCACATCTGTATGTTTTGTTTTCTGAGCTGTCTTTATAGCTGCACAGCTAGCAGTGAAGTGCACCATTTCAAAGGTCCAGCCATTTGATATCCAAAAAAAGGACAATCCAGCACTGAGCACTTTCCTGTGCATAGCTCTGAGTCTGTTCCTTGGTTGCTGTTGCAATGGTCTGACCGGCATCTCTGTGACTCGAACCCTGGAAAGGGTGAAGGGGAGCTTTGGAAGGTGTCTGACCCATATATCACTATGGACTCAATATCGCAGGGCTGGTGGTCGGACTATGATCTATGCCTAATCATTATATGCTTAATGTTTAGTAGATGGTGTCCAAAATGCTGAGCAGCAAACAGCTCCAACGAGACTGTTTCAAGGGGACTGAATAAATCATGCAGAAGGGTGAACGCAGAGAAAAATAAAGCAAAACTGCCCTCTTAGGGCCCAGGCACCCTCCTGTCTGACATTTTCCTCCTGCTTAGACTATTTGTAAGAATATGATTTATTGCTTGCTTTTCCCCCACTGTTGTTCTCAGCTTCTGCAGTGGCGTTGGAATGAACGCTAACAGTTTTCCAAGTTTCTGACCTCGTCAACAGCTCACAAAACTGGACTAGAGTCTATTAAATCCTGACTTTTTACTTTGTAATAAGTTTCTTCTGTTCATTTTTAGCTACAGCAAATGCTTAAATCTCATGTCATTAAGATTTTGGTTTTAAGGAAACTTCTTTTTAGGGTGGGGTTTTTCCGGCATTGGTTAGTGGAGCGGGACGACATTTAGCCTTAGTCACTCTGATTTAACCATTACAGTCTTGCAAGATGGGGCTGTCTCCAGCGCCAGGTTACTGATGCAACCCTGACACTTGGATGCTGATTTTTCACCAGAGTGATCTTTTGTAATACTGTAGCTTAAGTAGGACACAATTTTACATGACTGGAAATATATCAGTGTGTCAAGGTTAAGTCACTGTATGTCAGCCAGACAGGCGTATTTTACACACGCAGATGAAATTCCGAAACTCTGCTCATGTTGCTTAGCCACAGCTGTAGCTTTGTTTATTATCTAATTCTCCTAAAGTGATTCACTGTGGGAGACAACAGGCTGCTTGCAGTCACTGCTCTGCTCTGTGAAGCTTACAAAAACTCAGACTCAAAAGCGAGTATGAACCATATTTTATCTGAATTCCTGAGTTAAATCAGTGGCCAGAAGACCCCCACAGTGACTGGGGATGGAAGCATAAAGTAAATAAATTGATCAGATTTACTACCTCAGTCCAATCTCTGGAAATCAAACTACCAAAAAAAAAAAAAAAAAAGAAAAAAAATCACTGTAGATAGTCTATAGTTTATGCTTGTTTGTAGTTAGATGCAATAAAAGGGTTCTGATCTTCTAATAACTGCTTTTCTCCAAAAGTCATTTCTTTCAATGTGACTGAGAACGTTACAGGGTTCAAATTTTCACAGCGAGGAAGGACAGTTAGCTCTGCCTGTGGGATCCAAATGAAAAGCAGCCTTGCTTTCCAAGGGGTTGTAAGTTCCCATCAAGCAAAACGCTTCTAGAAGCAAGCCCCTTTTACCTCCGTTCCTGAATAGGAGTCTGGGTCCCAGCGTCAGGCTGCCAGACTCAATCCCCCCAGAAAGATGTCGTAGGGCCAAAATAAGCAACTTGATTTTTAACCAGATTTTCAAAGTCAACAACCCAGTGCCCCCTACTGTCCACATATTACTGGCAGGTAAGAATCCCACTAAAAGGCCTGCTGATCACTATTCTATTTAATTTCTGTCCTCTGTCTTCTTACAGTCCCTTTTAAAAAATCTGTTGCTATATTTTCAAAGTGGATACTCATTTTATATTCAACAGAAGACATAAGCCTTTCTTAATTCACTCTACCAAATCTAATTGTGATTTGTATCTGTCTAAAGCTGCTTGTGTTGAAAGCCTTTTAATCATTCAGATAGTCCTTGTGAGTCAGGACAGTAAAGTTCTGTAGCACAGAAAAAAGCTGCTGGCTTGACATTAAAGAGTTGAAGGCTAAACAAATGCCAGGGATTGGCTTTAAAAAGCTTCTGCTTCTTCAACAGGACCTCAGAATGGCTGTGGTGGTTACCTGAAAAATTCAGCTTATAGCTTTGGCTCTCCGGTCTCCAACGTGACCAGAAGATATGAGAAAAATCTGGACTGTGTATGGATCATAACTGCACCCGTAAACAAACTGATCAACCTCACCTTCACTTCATTCGTGCTTGAAGCACAGTCTGCTCAGACTTGCCGATACGATTATGTCAATGTAAGACAGCTGCGTATTTTAACAAGAAAATATCAGTGAGATACAATCCATTATCCTCTCCATGAGGTTAAAACTTAATTAATAGAAAATGGACTTATGAAGAAATTAAATTGCTTAATATCATATCGTCGGTGGGTTAGATTATTACTCCAGATGACATCCTGCCTTTTTGGAAACCAGTAAGAGTTCTAACATTGTTATGGGGACACGCTTCTGTTCTTAAGACTGCCTATATAAATGAGTCTTTATTTCTCAGAATAGAAGCAAAACAAAATCCAAGCACTTTGAAAGTAAACATGCAGATTCATTATCATGCAAAGTTGCTTGAAAAGACTTTAATTTATAAAACTTTGAATAAATAAAGTCTTTATGCTAAATGCTCACCTGTGAAAGCTATTTTCTTGGGGATGAGCATACAAAACATAGGATAGCAGAATGCTGCTAAAGAAGATCCAGCAAGGAGTGTTATACATCTTGTTGAACATTAGAGGAATGATACTAGGAATTAATTCTAAATTTTGGTGCATAAAATCAACCTTTCTCAGTGAAAAGCACTTCGAGATTACATATAAAAATTAAAACAGAATGCAAAATTAAAATGGAATAAATTTTTGATAGATTTTCTGAGACAGGACCAGAACGTTCCATAATGAGATTTACACTGTCCAACAGAATTTGTTAATATGGCAGTGAATAATTACAGTCATCAAGAACATCCTGTTAAAGCACAAGAGCACCTACTGCTTTCAAGTAACAGAAAGTGTAATGTCAGGAGGGGTCAGAGAACTATATTTTTATTTATTTGTTTGTTGTGCCTAAACTATTAGTGGCTTATATGGTTTTCTTCTTTTAGCTTTATGACGGAGATAATGAAAATGCCAATTTAGTTGGCACATTCTGTGGCTCTATGGTGCCAGCTCCTTTTCTTTCTACGCATAATTCCTTGACTGTGAAATTTATCACAGACAACTCTGTGGAAAGGGAGGGTTTCAATGTGACCTACGCTACAGTAGATCGTAAGTATACATATATTCGCGTGCATATATGGTTGTGACTCTTTTGTGGAAATATAGATTTAAACAATAAATCATCAAAATTTGTTCTAGATATAGGGCCCAGGAAGGTGCAAAGACAGCCCTTAGTATATCTCTACAGAGCACCTATGAGCAAGCTAAAAGCAGCACTGCTAGACCCCAGTGCAGTTCGCATTGGTCTTGCCTGGTTGCAGGGTGGCTGTCGGTCTGCAGTGCAAAGCAGGAACACTCTAGCATGCACTGTTAACAAATACGCTGATATTATAGGGAACAAACATTTATTTGAGTTTTACAACATACATTGACACAGCATTAGCATGTTTTACTTTTCTCCCTTCTGGAGAGTCACAGGTAAATACAAAATTATATTGTCCAGTGTAGTTTTGCTCAATAAATATTTTTTCCCAGTTGGAAAGTTTTTCACTCTGTGACGTTTATTACTACTTTACACAGGACTGTGTGGAGGAGTGTATAATGCAACTTCTACATCCCTGACTGCAATGTCTCCTAACTTCCCGAATGAATATCCACCATTTACTCTCTGCACTTGGGTCATTGATGCCCCTCTGCAGCAGCAAGTCAGGGTGGTGGTAGAGGCCTTCCACCTCCATTCCAGCCAGGACTGCTCTCAAAACTACCTAGAGCTCCAGGACTCACCAACAGTAAGAAATTTACAGTTGCTAGCATTCCCTGTTCACATTCAGTTCCCTTCACTCTTTGTAGAGAGGAGAAACCCACTGTTTGGTAAGAGATTAATTGATGATTCTGTGTGAAGGGCACATCCAAAGCAATACGCACGGCGCCCCACTTAAGGTGTGTTATCTGGTCCACAGACTTCATGGAAGCACACTACACACACATTGAATCAGACGTAACAAGTGTTCGCCATTTTTTCACAGTTGCACCAAGTAACAGAGCTGACAAATTTCACACCCAGAAAATCCAACCCAACAGCAAGTTTTCATAAACTAATTGTACTTCCTCCCACCCAAGAACCATAATAAAAAAAAAAAATCATGCCAAGAAGAGTATTTGTAGAAAGCACCATAAAAAAAAAAGCTCTGTTCATGTCTCTTGTATTATATTATTCTAAATCTTTCATTGTTTCTCATGTTGGCATGAAAACGCCTGTTACATTTGATTTGTTTCTCATAATAATTGAACATAAAATGTCAAGACATTATTAAGTGATTTCCATAAGAAGTTTAAAATGCGATTGCATAACTGGTGCAGAAAGTGTTGAGAGATCTATTCACCTCACGTTCAGTAAGTAGAAAACTCAATTATTTAGTAGAAGTAACTTGTGACATGTATTGAATTCCAGCACAGCCAAGGATCAGTCCATAGATTCTGTGGCACTGAAACTTTTCCAGTCCCTGAATTTTATTCTCATGATCGCACTGCCATTGTGACTTTCAAATCAGATGAATATATGGTTAATAATGGAGTCAGATTCACCTATCAAGCTACAGGTAAGACTGAAGAAATGTCTAAAAAATCCACCTACCATTCTCTTTGTTGATTCCATACAGTGAAAAGCAATACAGAGATCTGAAATGCTTACACGTTTCTGGTTTTCTGTCTCAAGGTTGCAGCAGAGAGTATAACCAGCCATTTGGTTACCTGAAGAGCCCTGGCTGGCCTGGCCATCTCCCCAATAATACGGACTGTTCTATCATTCTACGAGCTCCCCTGAATCACACAATCTCTCTCTTTTTCCACGCTTTCAGTTTGGAGGACAGCATCCAGTGTTCACATGATTTCCTAGAGGTATCAAGCAAGTATACATATTGTGTGGGCCTGTGTCAAAATCTGGTGAACTCAAAGGATATTAAGAAGCTTGGATCAAGTCTGACCTAAACTGACATTAAGGACTAATTTATTGCTACAATTTTATGGTGAAAGGTACTCAGATGTTATAGTAAGAGGTTAATCAATACATACTATAGTAAGTCCAAAACCAATGAATAAACAGTTTCATCATCAGCTAAATTATCTTTACCCAGCTCTTGCTAATGTTACCCAGTTAACAGAGTAAGTCAGGATAGTTTTCATCCAATATTAACATCTGTGCATGAACAGAAAGCCATAAATCTGAGTGCTTTTGTTCCAGCAGTAAATTCCATCTGCTTGACATTTTTCTTGAAAATATTTTTTTTCCAAAAAAGCATTTTTCTTTAAGAAAAAAAAGGAGCTCTAGTAACAAGTGTAGGATACTTGCAAAAGTACTTTTGTCAATAAAAATCATATCCTCTACACAGTCCTCACTTTGTCATTTGACGCTTGTTGAAGGTTTCCCTGTTCACTGGTCAGACAACAAAAATCAGATGTCTGTGGCAGAATAATTATTTAGTTCTCCTTTCATATCCTCTTTACTGTCTCAAGAAATGGATCTGAGCACCAGGATTATTGGAGCTCAGAAAAAAACCCAGATTAAATCTGAGCTATGTAATATGATCTGTCTTAATGTGACCAGGGAAAAGAGTGGTCTGCAGGGTAAAGAATTAATCTTTTCATCTGGAATATTGACATTTCTTCTGAAAAGTAAAACATGGGCTTGAATTGCAAAAGTACATCTTAGCTAGTCAAATAATTTTTTTCAGTCAGGAGATTATCACACTGTAAAATTTAGCTACCTCTTTCTGATTATACTTGTTCTGTGCAGTTACTTACAAAACTCAGACAGACTGGTTAATGATCTCTTTTTCCTTCCATACAAAAATATTTAGCAGGAAAAAGAACAGTATTAAAATGACAGTTATGGTATGCATGCAAGTCAGTACATAGTTTGTGCTGTGCTTGTATCACTGCGTAATGGTACTGGTGTATAACTGGCATAGCGATTTAATGTTCGCAATGTTTTGTGTGTCCCTTGAAGGTCAGAAATGGAAGTGATGTGCAATCACCACTACTCGGCAGGTTCTGTGGAAACACTGTGCCCAGTCCCATCTTCCCCAAAAATCATGTTGTCTACCTTCATTTCAAGAGTGATTTTTCAGGGGCTCATGATGGATATGAAATTACTTGGACTTCATCACCAAGTGGTAAGGCTGTAATTACAAAGTAATTCCACTTAGCAACTGTACATAGAGGGAAAATACAGAAATGTGGAATTCAGCCTGCTCAGTTTTCGCCCTGCCTCGTCAACACTTAAGACCTTCCCAAGCACCCACAGTCCACCCTATTCAGTCACTGGAGGGAGGTAGTTGCTGCTCAAGACCAGTATGGCAAGATCTAATTTATGTGATGGAAGCAATTTCCTCTCTCTAACGTTGACTTCAGCAACCTCAGAGGATTTAGTCCACTTAAGATGAAGATCTACCTCTTTCACTGAGAGGTCAAAAAATATCAGGAACTTGGGATCCACAGGATGGTGGTGATGGTGACTCAGCCTACTCCATTAATAGTCCAGTTGTGTTAAGCCCTAGGAACTAGGCACTGCTAAGCCTGAGGAAGACTGATATTAGCCCCTAGGAGATAACCTAACTATAATGCTGTGTAGTGACTATATCACAGACATATTCATAAATGGCTTATGAAATGGCAGTGAATAGTTGGGTAACAGTTTGTTCATGATACTCAGTTGCTGGAGGTAGGAAAGCTCATGGCCAGCTGAAAAGCTCTGCAGAATAACCTTACAGTACTGAGTGGCTCAGTGATTGTCGCGTTAAAAGGGGTAAGGGAGTTGATAAGCGGCAAAAGGAGAGCCCTCCCATTGAGTCACGAGGTTCAGAGCAGACCCCCTTGCGTTCTAAACTCTCTCTCAGAGAGGAGTCTAGGTGCGGCTGAATCAACTCCTAGTCCCAGACTTGGTCAACGGTTTGTCTAAAGGGTTAAGCTTGTAGCCACTTATCAGATTCATCTTGCCTGTCAGAGCCCCTCCAAGGACTTTCACTGAAACAGTTTCGCAAAGTTGAAGCAATAGGTAATTTATTCAAGCGACAGGTATCACAGATTTGGGATCGCCGTTGATAAATGCACAGACTGCAAAAACCAAGCTCAAAGTAATGGTTTAGCGCTTTAGTTAACAATGTGTTCCTGGGGATACGTCTGACAAAGTCAGAAGCACAACTCTTACCAAAGAGGCGTCCCTTCCTGGGGAGGAAAGAGAGGTTCAGGCTCGTCAACCCATCCATCAGATAAGGTTCTCGCTTGGCTCCTCCTCCCAAAGAGAGTTTTCAGGTGCCAGTTTTTATATGTTTGAAAATCTTTTTGTGAGGTGGGACTAAGTCAATTATTGTGTATCTATTGGTTCTTGCCATGGAATGTCGTGTTGTCAGAAGCGGGACTCAGCAGTTTGACATGCCTATGGAGTGGGGATCTTGGTATGTGCTTCCAGGGGCCATCTGTTCTTTATCCGAAGCAATCTCTGGCTGTGCAGCCTCCTCGGCGCCCTATAGATCACTTGGTTTACAGTGATGGGCTATCCCCCTTTACTTCTGTCTGATAAGCACAAGTTAATTGCTCCTTTTGTTAACTCTTTGGCTCTTGACGCCTGAGTCCGAGCATGTCTTTCATCTTGCATTGACAAATCCAGCAAGGCCATCAATTACAGTAATGAAAAGGCAGATAAAGTTCAGTGAAGGAAAGTGTTGATGATGAATATGAGCAAAAAAAGACAATCCTAACTTTACTTATAGAAATATGGACTCTGAGTTGACTTACAGAACTCAGCAACAAGATCTTGGGAGTAAAATAGTTCCATGAAAAGAAGAGCTAACTGCTCACTAATAGTCAAGTAGGCTAGCACAATGCTAGGAATTGTTGGGAAAGGAAGAGAGAACAAATAGACAGTCACTCTATAAATGCATAGTTCACACACAAATTGAATGACATGCACAGTTTTGATCTCCTCCTCTTATAAAGAATCGAGTATAACTAAGGGCTCAACATAAAAAATGGCCTCTGTATGAAGTATGCTGAGGATAAGAAACTAGTGATGTCTATAAAATTGAGTGATATTGGACAATAGTCATCAACTGTTCATTGACTTTTCCCACAGAAGAACTAGAGGCCTTCAGATAAAGCCAGGAGGTGGTAGGTTCAAACCAAACCAAACTAAACAGTTGTTCACACGGTATGCAGTTAAGCTGTGGAGCTCCTTGCCATAGGATGCTACAAATTTACATGATTCGAGGGCTACCTGAACAAGTTCATGGAAGACATCTGATAAAGATTATTAAATACAAAGATGCCATCTCTGGAAGCCGTGAGATGAAAATTCTTGGAGACTCTGAGAGTAATCTGGGGCATGATCTGCACATGATTCCTCTTACAACTTGGATTTTTCCCAGGACATCTTCTTCTGTCCACTGTTGGAGATTGAATTTTGGTATAAATGGCCTTTAGTTTACCTAATACGACTATTTTCTCTGAGGTGTTCTCTGCATTTTTTTATCAGGTGAGGATTCACTACTTTTCATTCCAAAGAACAGGCAAAGAGCATTTGTCTCTAGTTGAGTAGCTGGGAACTGAACTGACTAAGGCACAGACTTAACACTTTGGTTCCTGTTTCAAAGAGTTTTGGGGGTTTTGATTTTTAATATCCAGTGATGGTCTAATGCTCATTGCATATCCTTCTCAGGCTATCCTTCTTAGGCTAAGATAGAGCCTAAGATTTGTCTCTTATTGCAATAATGCTCTTATCCACATTCATTGTTCCAGCTCCTAGCGCCTCTGTGTTTTTCAGTGCTACTACTAATACTGTACTAATGTACTACACCATATAGTATCTTGTGAAACTAAGCCTTCCATGCTAATTAAAAGTGTCTGTTTCCAGGATGTGGAGGAACATTATACGGCAGCACTGGCTCATTTGCTAGTCCCAGCTACCCGGCAAGTTACCACAACAACACTGACTGCGAGTGGGCCATTAGTGCGCCCCAGGGACGAATTGTCACCGTGAACTTTGATTTCATCAGCATCGATGACCCAGGGGACTGCAGCAGCAACTACCTGACCCTGTACAACGGGCCAGACGCCAGCTATCCCCCAGCTGGGCCATACTGCGGGATGGTACGTATGCCCTACAGTCTGAGCCCCTCTTAGTGGCCAAAATGTATCTTTACTCTCTCATGTTTAGTACTGTTTCCCCAATTATGGCGTGAATTCCATACAGAGGAGTGTAAGTGAAGGGGTGAGGCCTTCCAATGCAAACCTTACAGGGACATCTAGTGGGAGGCATCAGTAAGCTCTTTTGCTCGGTATTCAGTTGTGTCTTTGATTTAAATATTTGTAATATCCTGAGAGAGAAATGCAAAAGCAGCACCTAGCACAGACATGAGGTCCCTTCCAAACTATGACCCAATTTGTGCCTCAGTTTTAACTTTCTGACTGGCTTTTCCAAAGAATCTTGGTGTTCTATAAAGCTTTTCATTTTTCTTGTCTTTACATTTAGGATACAAACATCGCCCCATTTACTGCTACATCTCATCAAGTCTATATCAAATTTCATGCTGAATATGTGACTTTACCATCAGGATTCCTGTTAAGCTGGACGAGCTAGAACACTATTTGGGAGAAGTATATTACCTTTTCTTGCTCTACTGAAGAGACCTTCAATCATAAAATAAGTCCGAAATCTAGTTATGACAATTGCAACTGAAGTAAAGCCTTTTAAAAATTATTGTAAGTGTAGCTGTTACAAATTTAGAGCTCTGTCAAAAAAAAAGTGATCTCCCATTGTACTGAAAATAAACTATTATGTACCCAACTGTGAAAATGAGGTTATGCTAGTTTTTGAAATGTATTTTTTATATTCTTCTACATAATTTCAAACACTGAGTAAATATGCCAAAAAAAGAAGCTTTACATTTAATGCCATAGGAAGTGAATTAGCCAGGATAAAACATAAACACAAAATATTCAATGTAAAGTTGATAAGAGGAGCTAAGATACAAAGTCGTCTCTAGTTCTATGGAGTGATATGGGTTTGTTGCAAGCAACTTTGAAAGCATTATCTAGGTTTTTATTCAAACTACAACCAAATCAGACATTGCCAAAATATGGCCCTTGTCCTACTACCATTTACACAGATAGGTTTGCTGAAGAATGTTCTCTAATGCTGTGGACCAGGATGAAGAACCCAGCAGAATAAAGTGCTCAAGCGTTCACTGAAGTTTAACACAGTGAGGATGTGCTATCATATCAAATCTTAACCACATCGAGAAGTAATGTCAGGATCATGTTCAATATACACAAATACCCATGATTATATTTATTGAGTTATATCTTTAAGCTTCAAAACCTATTTTACAACTGAATTTATGAAAAACTTGTGAGATTCTTAGTGACCGATTCACCTTCCTAGTCAGCTTGTAGGAAACTTCGTAGACATTTGGAAAATGGATATAACTTCAGAATAGGGCAGACATTAAAATATCAGTTGACTTGTGACTAGAATTAGTTTGTTCCTTCCCAAGGCTAACACACATCATGCATAAAATATGTTGTTGGTGGGGTATACAGAGGACACTGATTCCCACTGTGAAACATTTTTTGTCACAACCCAGAACGAATGACCAATTCATGTCCCAGATGTCACCTGTGACGAACGGGCAAGAGGAATTTACACCACAGCAGACGAACGCGAGCCTCATCAGAACTCTGATGCCATAACTATTATAAAGAGTCAGTCACAGTGAAAGCAATTCCTTAACATGATTATTGCAATAATTAATTATGAAATGATATTAAGTGTTAATGACAGTTCTAACAAAACCCAGAAACTCTTTCAAGATTTCCCAGTGAATGCTGAAAAAGTCCTCATTCCACAAAGACACAAAACTTTATAGTGGCTGAGAAGCCATCTTGGTTAAAAGAAAATGTTGAAAACACAGAAAAGACAAAAAGGGCAAAAAGGTGGATGGCAAGCTACAAAATACAACTCAAAATGATCTAGTAATAACTTACAAAGAGAGAAACCTGTGAATTCCCACCCGTCAACAGAATTGCATGTAAGCCAGCATTTTAAAATTGTCCAAGCACCAAGATAAACCTAGCCTATGTACAAGTGGTACTGCTGCTAACGCGTGGAAGTACAACGTGGGTAAAGGAGAAAGACCTGTATTCGGATGAAACTAGGAGACATCTATGTCCTACTGGGCTGCTGGCAGAACAGAACATTTCTCTAATAAGGGAAGACAAAAAAGACCATACAGTCCAACTAAACATTTTCAGAATACTGGCCCAGAAAACTTGTGCTCAGATTCATCACCAAATCGATTTCATATTAGCAATCCAGCGACGATACAATCTTAGTCCATAAAATTTATTAAAAAGCCCACAAAAGGGATAGCAAGCAGAAAAGAAAACAAAGTCGTGTGAACTACCTGGAGATAAAGCTACAAAATAAGCTCTAAATAGAGTGGCACGTAAGAAAGACATTGCAGGTACAACGAAGCATGGCTTCGCCTGCTTGCCTGCAGAGATCAGGAACAAGCTGATTTCTTCCTTGTGGACGGCTGCATGATGGGGCTTTGTGGACGTCCATTGCAGTTTTGACCTTCCTGTGAATGCCCGTGGATTTGGTGCAGTTGGTGCAGGGCAGAGAACCCCCTCCGAGATCTGGCTGCTGGCTCTTGCGCAGCCCACCTGGGAGCCCCAGGGGAAAGGGCAGTGGATGTCTCCCAAGCCAGCTCCCCGCCACTGCAGGTCGTGCTCCGCCATACGCTCATTTCTCTTCTCAACAATGGAACCCGTCCTGATGGACAACGAGTTCTCAGGGCAAACCTCGGCCTTGTCAGAAGCCTGACAGAGCACAGACTGACAAACAGTAGAAACCTGTACGTGGTTTTAATGACTGAAGTTCATCAGTGGCTTTTTGAGACTGGTACCAGTCACACATCACACAGTTCATGGACGTGACGTCGAGCTCCCCAAGGACGCTCGCCGTGCTGAGGCTGCCCTGCTGCTGGCTGAGTGAGCGGTGTGCAGACGCAACCCGGCGACCTGGGATGTGCCCGAGGCCACTCTGGTCACACGTCCTTCGGCCTTAAGCTCTACAGGGGAACTGTGGTTAACCTGACGAGTTTGCTGAAATCTCTACTTCAAAAAGATCCATTTCACTAAGAAAAAAAGCGTGTTTCACTTTAAAGCAGATTAAACGATTTCGGACTTTTTTGGTGTGATAAATACTTGCTCTTGGCATGAGTTTCTGTCACAAGGTCAAACAAATTTTACGGAATCATTGAACTTCTGCAGAAGCAAAGACTAAAGAGCACTACGAATCGGAGGAAGAGAAATTTGTAAGCTTTTTTTTTTACTTGAACAATAACTAAGGATTGGTGCATCTTAAAATGTTACAATTACTCCATATCTGTGCATAATTGTATTTACAAATGAGTAAAATGCATGAGGCTCTTTCGAAAAAAACTGAGAGTGCAGCAGAGAATTTGTGCTCATGAAGACTGTTGAATGAAGCTGCTGGTACAAGGTTCAATTGATCTAGCGCAACTGACTCTCGCCAGAAATAGTCAAAGTCTAAAATTAGAGTAAATTATCAAACCCATTCTTTAAAAAAACAGGAACACAGTAACCCACTGCTGGCCTCTAACATTTTATCTGAGGAACCGCAACAGAGATACCACTGCAGAAGTATTAAAGTGGAGGTCCTTAGAGGAGAGAGCTGGTGCTAAGCCATGTTTCTGTCTTGGAAGGTAAGGAGTCATTTAAAACACTTGCTTTAAAATGAATGCACAGCGAAAGCAAACAGGAACAACTAACCAGATAATTTAAAAAGAATTATTTCATGAGACTTCAATGGGGTATTTTTGCAGTGTACAATTCAAAAGACAAAATCTGTGTTTGGTAAGATTTATGCCTTCATCTCACAATACTGGCATGAATATCTTTGCTTTTATGTCTGTGCACATTGCTGTCTATTGTATAGATGATGTCGTAGTTGTGAACGCTGCGTGTCCGTACTGTGATACCTGCGCGACCACAACCAACCTCCCCCCTGCCAGTGACACAGCACGGATAATGAGCGTCCGTGTTTTCACTTCCTACAGCCGGCGTGTTTTTAGCTTATGTGTAACTCTTCTTCTGCATGTCACTATACATATTTAATCTTATATCAAGTTGTATTTTATGAGACAGTTACATATGGATGGCAAGCACTACAAAGACAAGGATTTGACGAATAAGCCCTAAAAGGTCCGTAACGCTATTTTTTAATTGCCCTTCCTGTGTGGCAGGGCTGTTCTTTGTAAACACTAAATGAGAACTAATACCAGAACAAGATCGTTGGGGCTATAGTTACTTGAAGAAAAGGAGAGAGAAGATATACAGCTAAAATGCTAGAAATCGTGGTGCTGGTCAATTTAAAAGATCAGCTAATTTTAGTTAAATTTACAAAGCAACTTTGACTGAAAAACAGTTTTAACTCGGCTCATAAAGCATAGGAGGAGGTGTCTCAGTTTCCCACAGTAACTCAAGATAAGTGTTCTAGGTACCAGAATTAATATATTCGGTGTAAGTATTTTCTGTCAGCTGCCAAACTAAAACTGCAGAATTATTCTGCAGTCCTGGTTATAATGGAATGTAACAAAAATTCATAGCATTGACTACTGTTCATAATGACAACAACAGCAACAATACAGGATCACTAACAAATAAATGTTTAAAATGTTTACTAGCTGATAATAAAAATAGAGGCCAAATTCTAGAAGTTTGCTTTTATAAGGCAAGGATCAGCAAAATAAATATTTTGTGCCAGTTAGCACACATAATTACTGTGATGTCGATGGATGAATTTTTAGCAGCAGTGCCTAGCAGTATACAACTGTCTGTGCAGGTGCATGTTGCTGTTGTATCGTTTTGACGACACGCTAACCCTGCATTGAAGTTGACCGTTATGATAGCTTTTCTTGGAGGGGGGAAAAAAAAAAGGATTAAAAATAGAATAACAACATAAAACCTCATTTCCTTGGTTAGAAGAACTACCTAGGACAGCCAGAGCAAGGGCAGTGTCAGGCATTTAAGCTAAGTGACAAATTTAGAACAAATCTGACATATATCAAAGATATTTTATAGTTGTTTCATAAGCAAAAATTCAGTAGCTGGATAGTACAATGAGACTTAAATTGGAACAGCCTGTACGGCCAGCTCGACCGTCGCAGGTGGTGGGAGGGCTGTGCTGGCTGGTCCTCAGCCGTGGGCTGACCAGCCCTCCAGCCGCAGGTACGGAGCGAGCTGGGGATCCCGGGGGGCCAAAGGGGTTCCAGGGGAACACGACGTACTGGGAAGAGGCAGTGGGGTAAGGGAGGGGAGGTGGGGTTACTGCTGTGGCATAGGCCCTCTGCAGGGAATCAGTCTGGGCGAGTATGACTGCTGATGGAACAACCCGAAAATCAAGTTTTTGAGATAGGGAAAGGACCTGACCCTTGCATAGTGTGGCGCATGCGCTGACCTTCCCGCTCCTCCTCATCCAGTCAATACTTACCGCCTCACGAGGAGCTGGGAAGCTTTGGAAGGAAGGCTTGACAGCAGCTCCTCTTTGCCAAATCCAGTGCAGACCGGGCTAGCGTATTGATGAGTGTGTTTACCAGATGAAAGAGTTGCTACAGCGGGAACCAAAGTAGATCACATAGATGGTGTGAGCGACAGAAGAATGATTTACACAAGAGGATAATGAAAGCGGATGGATGGTAAAAAAACCCCAACCCTGACTAAAGGGAATAACGGCAATATGTTTATTAAGTGGGGAGTAGTTAAATACTTCTACGGTAGGGCTAGAATGTGCACGTCCAGGCCACGTGCAATGTAATTCACTACTGTTTTGGTCACTGCATAAATGGGGCAGCAAAAAGCCAGGGGAGCTTCTCACTAGCCATGAAGACACTGTTTTGTGAGCATCTTGTCACAGTCACTTGTGCTTTATCTGTTTGTTGGAAAAAGCAAGTTATAACCCTGTTCTATAGGCAATAAACCTGCCTAAGCCCTTGCTACTAAATGAAGCCTGCGATGGTTGTCCATGAAACAAGAACAATAGACATGCTGGCACCTAGGTATTTGGGACAACTGACTGGGGGCAATCAGGGCATTTTCTTAGACAGTAAAGGGATCTGGATTCATGTTCCCACAGACAAAAAGTAACTGTTCATCATTGTCTTGTACATCCAAGCGACCGTGTCCTCTGCTGAGCAACCTCGGTAAAAGGAAGTTCTTCCAGTTGTGTCTTGTAAGAAATACCTGAAAGCAGCCTGTAACTTCAGGAAAGGGCTCAAGGTAGCAAACGCCATTAAGGGATAAACATGCTACAACTCTGCAACTCAGAGTTCAATCCTTACATTCCTACAAAAGGAAAAGCTGAAGTTACACCTCCAGCAGCATTCCTCATTTGCTGGTTGGTTTCTGTGGATATTATTTTTAGGCTTCTGAGTAACACTGTGCAGCACACAGGGACCGCACACGTAAAATTCAAGGCTGTGGTTCTCAACGGGTGCCCTGGCCTTAGGTCATTTTATAGATTTAGTCATTAATTTCTCTGAGCTTCCCTATCTGTCCAATGACAGTAAGTAGGAACTTCTTAACTCCTATCAAGGATATTATATGCGTAACTACATTCCAAGCAGTACGGCTGTAACTCCGACCCCGTGGCAACAAGGCCAATAGAAAGTGCTCAGAACCCAGGCCCAGCCTTGAGACCAATTTTGCAGCTAGAGCTGACTAGAAAATTCACAAAGAAACCCTAAGAAATGGAAACCACTGAGTCATTGAACTCTAATCTTTTTGCCTTACGTGGCCTTTGCCAAACTTTTGAGTGCTCCGAAATTCTGTTAATAATAATAATGTAATAAATAACATAATAATAATAATAAATGTATATTTAATAATAAGACTGTATCGATGGGCCGAGGCCAACTGTATGAGGTTCAACAAGGCCAAGTGCCAGGTCCTGCACTTGGGTCACAACAACCCCATGCAACGCTACAGGCCTGGGGAAGAGTGCCTGGAAAGCTGCCCCGGGGAAAAGGACCTGGGGGTGCTGGTTGACAGCCGGCTGAACATGAGCCAGCAGTGTGCCCTGGTTGCCAAGAAGGCCAACAGCATCCTGTCTTGTGTCAGGAATAGTGTGGCCAGCAGGAGTAGGGAGGTGATCATGCCCCTGTACTTGGCACTGGTGAGGCCGCACCTGCAGTACTGTGTTCAGTTTTGGGCCCCTCACTGCAAGAAAGACATTGAGGTGCTGGAGTGTGTCCAGAGAAGGGCTACGAGGCTGGTGAAGGGTCTGGAGAACAAGTCTCATGAGGAGCGGCTGAGGGAGCTGGGGCTGTTTAGCCTGGAGGAGGCTGAGGGGAGAGCTTTTGCTCTCTACAGCTACCTGAAAGGAGGTTGTAGTGAGGTGGGTGTTGGTCTCTTCTCTTAGGTACTAGTGATAGGATGAGAGGCAATGGCTTCTAGTTGTGTCAGGGGAGGTTTAGATTGGATATTAGCAAAAATTTCTTTATTGAAAGAGTGGTCAGGCATTGGAACAGGCTGCCCAGGGAAGTGGTTGGGTCACCATCCCTGGAGGTGTTCAAAAAACCTGTAGATGTGGCAGTTCAGGACATGGTTTAGCAGGCATGGTGGTGCTGGGTTGACGGTTGGACTCGATGATCTTGGAGGTCTTTTCCAACCTTAATGATTCTATGAAACCCTGCCTGCCCAGATCCAAGGGCACCTGCGCTTCCCAGCCCCACAGCTCCGCAGCTTCTCCCGTCCCCTGTGCTGCCCGGAGGCAGAGCTCGCACGCCGTGCAGCGCTGCCCACCCGCCGCGGCATCACCACCCCTGCCAGGGCCCTAGCGGCTGCCGCCGCCCGCAGCGCTCCCTGCCCAAGGACGCCGCGGCGCCCGCTGCTCCCCGCTGCGAAGCCAGAGCCACCACAACGCATCCTCCCGGCCCCACCAGGGGCCCTCCGAGCGCTGAAGAAACGGAAACCGGCGCCAGCGTTGTGTTCAGAGCAGACGGCCGCGAGGGGCCGCGAGGGGTACGCCGCCACCCGCCGCCACCGCGTATGCGCCAGAACCGCACTCGCTCCAGCGTAACCCCAGAGGCTTCCGGCCTAAGACCCGCTATCACCTACGGGGCGCGCTTATTGGCCAGCGACCCTTCCTCCGGAGCTCCCAGCCAATGACCAGCGGGTCGGCACTGAGGCGGCGCGCTGATTGGCCCGAGGCCTTCCCAGCCGCGGGCGGAACGGCTCGGGCAGGCGGGAGGCCGACCTTAGAACCCGTGTGGGGAGCGCCCCGCTTCCGGGGGGGGCGGTGTTGCAGCGCGCCTGCGCGCGTGGGTGGGGGAGAGGGCGGGGCGTGGCGGGCGCGTGCAGCCGCCGGG
>Ga0065711_1000996_pt1 | contig 50352 bp, 42 predicted proteins | sample Hoacrofraction12_FD_59098 | JGI IMG/M metagenome (GOLD analysis project Ga0065711, IMG submission 59098) | Hoatzin crop microbial communities from Cojedes, Venezuela - Epithelial fraction 12 v2 (version 2) | ecosystem: Host-associated > Birds > Digestive system > Esophagus > Crop | place... | reverse complement strand
GGGGGGGGGGGGGTGAGGAAAAAGCAGCAGCAGGCAGTAAGAAGTCCTTTTTTTATATGAATAAAGTTTTATTGAATTTTAGACAATTAGAAAGAACAAAGAAAGAGGAGCAAACAGTCTCATGGAGGGTAGGAACCAGACGAGCTTTCCCAGAAGAAAAGGGGGCCTGCTGAGGGCAGTGTTCCTGTGAATGTCACACAGGGGTTGTTACAAAAGCAGAGAAGGTGTCTGGGCTTTTCTTGGATAGTTGTTTTTCCTTTTCCTGCTACACTAGGCTTTCTAAAGCCACTATTCTTCCTCCATCAGTCCTACCCCCCTGCAGCAAAGTGAGCAGACAGGCAGGAAAGAGGACTGCTCCGGTGAAGTGTGTGTACACACACACAGAGCAACCGCAGTGCCTGCACCGCCGCGGGGTTTGCACCCATTCTGGATGGAGTTGTGTCAAGGGGGAAAGAAGGGAGGTTGGATTTTTTTTTCCTCCTTTTTCTTTTGTTTTTTTATTTTAAGCAGAGAAGGCACAAAATCTCAGCCAAGCTTCAAACCTAGTGCTGCCTGGGAACACTCAGCCTCCCAAAACCCCACTGTGTCCATGTGGGAACGGAGCCCTCACCACCCCTCCTTCTTCCTCAGAGTCTGTGCTTGCATTTGAAAGGTACCGCTCAGGCAGGAGGCCCTGCCCACAGTGTGTGCACTGCTAAGGAAAGTAAAGCCGTGCCAGGACAAGGAAAGTGGGGATGAGGAATAGTCCGTTGGCTTAAACAGACCATTTTACCAATGTGAGAGCTACATAAAGTCACCTGTGACTCCCCACATTGCTTTTCCAAGAGCAGACCGGGGAGGGCTCTGGTGCTTTTGGAGGTCACCACTGCCTTTACATGTGCAAGGGTTGGTCTTATGCAGGAGGGCCAAGACCATCATCCAGGCATGGTCCCTTTGAGCCAGTGCTCTCTAGGAGGGTAAGTCCCAGCCCTCAGTCCAGCCCTCCAAATGGCACCAGGTTCCTTCAATGGTTTCAGCTCTTGGCTTTGATTAAGGCTATTTAGTTGCAATAGAAAAAGGATAGGTGGCAGCCACAACCACTTCCCTGACTATGAGGAGATGGCAAAGCCACTGGCAGATGCCACCAGCACCCAGCCCTGCGACACTGAAGGAGGTAGAGGAGGCAGAGAGATAGCATGGGGGCTTCCACAGGGTTACCTCGTCCATTAAGCTCCTGCTTTCACTCTTTCTAAGGAAAGAGATTTGGAAACGAATCCTGCCTACCTCAGCGTCTGGAAAGTCTGTGTGCATGGGAGGGTGGAAATGAAAACTGTGATGCCTCCATGTGAGGGCCCCAAGCACAGCATGTGCCCTGCCATGCCGGCCAGCCATGGATAGTTCAATAAGGAAAACCCACCATGCAAACACCAAAGCTGTGGGGCTTAAAGCCACTTGCCCCAAGACAGAGCAACCCAGGGGCAGCAGACACCTCCTGGACCTGCCTGCTGCTCTGCCACGCTACCCTGCTCCTCTCTGCCTCCTGAATTACCCCAGCAACACTCCAAAAAAAAATCCAACCCACACAAGCCCTACAGCAGCAGCAGCAGCAATGCACCCTCACCCTGCATGGAGTGTCTCAGGGAAGGACACTCAGAGGGCTGTGTCCTCCACAGCCATGAGCAGGGCTCTGGTAGCACCCCAAGCTTATGCAGTAAAACCACCCAGTCTGAGGAGGACCTGTGTGTGTCTCCAAGTGTCTGTGTCTGTCTGTGTCTGTCTGTGCGTGTTGGGGTGGGGGAAGAACTGCAGAAAATAAAGACAAACACTCCCCGGTGCGCACTCTCACCCTGCCGTCCCTTGGCCGGGCTGGTGGCTGTGCCTTCATCTTGCCCCTCCAGCCTGGCCCGCGCCTCCCGACACCCGGCCCTGGCACACCACCCTCCCTCATCTGGCAGCGGGGCCGGGGGGAGGGCCTGGGGCTGCCATGTTGGGGCATACCCTGCCTCAGCACCCCTCCCTGCTCAGCCCTCCCTGCCCTGACACAGGGCTGTCGTCCTCTTGGAAATAAAACAGCAACAACAACGGAAAAAAATAATATATATATATATCTCCCCAAACCTCCCTGAAAGACCCAAATGGACGGAATCAACCCCCAACAAAACCAACGAGAAACCAAAGCAAACCCCCCCACCCCAAGGTCAGGGCCGAGTGCACATCCCAGCCGGGGCCCAGCAGCTGGGGAGCGCGTCCGACCCCCCTGCTCCCCCCGCCTTGGCACGTCTGCGGCGTCTGCCGGCACGAGGAGCCCCGACAGCCGGGGGAGATGTGGCACAGCCGGGGCTGTCCCACCAGCCGGCAGCAGCCTCGGGAGGGGAGGGCAGGGGAAGAGGCGAGTGTGTGTGTCCCCTGCCGCCTTGCCACCTTTCAGGAAGGAGTAGGGTCTCTTTGCCCCGTTGAGTCCAAGAGGCCCCTCGCTCGGCGCTCGGCTGCCGGCATGGCCCTACACAAGGGAGCCAGCCCGGCTCTGGGCGGGCACCATGACGGGGACAGCCCCAATCCGCTCCAGCGTGGCCTGGCTGACGGCGTAGGAGCGGGTGTGCGGCGGCCGCGGCTTCCTGCTCACCGAGCCGTTGCTCCGGATCGCCTCCTGAGGGGACGGCGCCGTGCTGGCCGTCACCACCAGCGTCTTAGGGGGAGCCGGGGACGGGTGGCCGCCGTTGGCATAGACGGGGCGGGTGCTCGTGCTCCCCGAGCGGGAGAAGGGGGGCTGGTGGGTGTCGTTGCTGTTGCTGAAGCGGGTGAAGGAGTCTGTGGCGTGGTTGGCTTTGGGGTCATTCCAGTAGCGGCTGTTGTAGGTGTTGGAGGAGGTGAGGGTGTCGTTCTCTGATGAGGATGCATCGGCATGGAATGTCTTGGTGGTGGAGGAGCATTTGGGTGGCAGGTCGTCCTCCCTGGAAAGAAGAGGGTGTGAGGGCACATGGAGGATGCTGCCCCTACTTGCCCAACACCCCTCCCTCTCGCCACACTCTGCTGGGGTCAACGCCATCAATTCCAGGTGAAGGGCAGCACCAACATGAACCAACATTGCTCCTCGGCCCGTTTGTTCATCCCTCTGGGACCCACCTCTGTGCACATTAATTGCTCCATGTGCTGACCACTGAGGCAAATGACCCACACTCATGTGTCTAGGGGGGCAAAAACAGTGATTGTCACAGCCACTGGTACTTCGCAGGTAGTCAGTATGACTGTACGACCAATGAAGTTCACCCTCAGCGGAGCTGGAGGAAGCTACCAGGGGGAAATACTGTGGCTGTAACACCACAGAAGATCAAAGTTGTACCTCCAGAGCCTTTCAGCTATCACTGTCTGGTATTGTGGGTCAGGATCCCCACCACATCACTCTCTTACAGAGCTAACAACATCAAGTCAAAGCTCTCAATAAAGGCAATACTGAAAACAAAATCTGTCACTACCACTCCTCATTTGCTCCCGCCGCTTTCTGAACATACATGGACATCTTCCCCTGGCCCAGGGGAACACATCTGGGATTAGCAAGAGTGAGATTTCTGATTGCCTTCCTGCCAGCTGCTGCTTTTGCTGGGCAATCGCAGGTGTCCTGCCACCAGCTTTCCCTGACCCTTACCTTATCTCATTGGGAATCTCCTCCTCTTCTTCTTCTTTGTGTTTATTTTTCCAGTAGAACAGTGCCACAGCCACCAACACAATGCAAACAACGAGCACAACTGCGCCTGTGGCCACCGCTCCTGCAATCAGGCCAATACTCCGGGGGTGGGCTGTGGAGGCAATCGAACAGAAAATGGAAAAGAAATGAGGGCTGGGCTGTGGCCATCCATGAGCATTTGAAGCTGCGGTGGCTTGGGAAGGGGGAAGGCAACTTCCCCATTCCAGGGCACAAGGATCTTCTCATAGAGAGGCACATGGTGGCTCACAGCAAACATGGTTACATACTTTACTGTCAGAAGACAGAAGCAGGTGGCCAAGCCTTCCTCAGCAAAATACTTACGTGCAATGACTTGCAGGTCCAGAAGGCAAGTGCTGGTTCCAATGGCATTTGAAGCCACACATTGGTAAAGACCTGAGGACACAGTGCTGATATTTCGGAGAGTGACAGTGCCCTGGACTTGGTCTAGTCAGAGAGAAAAGAAGGATTTAAATCCCTCCCCCCCTTGAGGAAAATCATGAAAAGGCAAAGCCAGCAAATGGAGAATTCTGGTGTGAGACTCTTAAGAGAGAAATAAATTAGGAAATAACCTTGAGATGGAAGCGTTGTGCGCGCACACGCTCACACGCACACACAGAGATAAGATTAGGTCTTAAGAAGCTTACACTAGAAGTTTCTTTTTCTACTTATAGATGAATTTCTGCAAATGAAAGCTTGGGACTCTCAGCACTGTATGAGAAAAGGGACGAAAGAAGAGACATGCAATTACCTCTATGCAGATCTACCTGCTAAATTCAATCCTGCTCTGCAGAACCCCTACTCTCCCATCTCTGGGCTCCCCACCCCTTTCTCTTCCCCTCATTCCTGAATTATGTAAAAGCAGAATGTTTGCATAATCTTAAAATACAGTGAGATAAAGGGTAAAAGTACAGCTGTCACTACTTGGCCAGGATGCCTAGGCTAAGAACTCTTATGGATGTTACTTGGGGCTGGGCAACACCAAGTCTGATCAGAGCCTTGCTTTTACACACATCTGAAAGGCAGCTCTGGCAGTACCTTATCGGACAACAGTGTGAGAAGCTGGCAGTATTTTCCTGGGATGATTCTGTCTCCCTTCTCCCAGTTTCCAATCTATCAGTCATTCATTTGGTTTAAAAAGAAGGTGAGTTGGTGGCTGAAATCTCCAGCCACATGCCAACATCTGGCAACCATGTTCTCTCCTTCCCATTCAACCAGACTCTTGTTCCTCAATGGGGAACATGTTTCTGTACCAAAAAAGCCATGACAACCTAAGTGGCCACTGGAGGGTGCCTAGTCCACCATGGGCTCTAGGAATCTTTGTTCCAATAAAGTGACCATGCAAGTGATGGCAGACACTCAATGAACCATGCCACGTCTGGCGGCTCAAACAAAGGAAAGCCCACGTTGTCACCTGGGAAATAAGAGGATAATCAACAGAACAAGCACCTTGTGTGGCAGTTGGGGGCAACTTGGGAACATTGTCCAGTTTCTCCCAGAGGTACGTTGGCCGGGGAATGCCTTCTTCCGAGCTGCAGGTCAGTGTGATATCGCTGCCCACGTCCAGGGACCCCTGGATTCTGCAAAGTGGGGCAGAAGGAGGAACTGCGAGAGAAGAGGAGAAGGTGACAGCAAATGAGGAAATATGACCAAACAGTGGACACACGCTACTGGGGAAAGCGAGGACCCTGGCATGAACTGACAAGGGGACAAGAGGGAGGCAGCAGACAAGAACTCATGAAGGTTTGGGGGTGACAGTTCACAAAGATTCCTGACCCACAGCCCATCAAGGTTACAGACTACTGCTGACCTTCACAGGGTCAAGTTCTCTTAGATTCCTCCCTAGAGAAAACAAAGGTGAATACTCCTGTCTCTGAGACAGCAAAGGTGGTGAGAGCTAACAGAGTTGCAGACAGAATTTGCTGTAATTGGGTTTTTCTTTCATATCTCTATAGTGGCAGACACTCTAAAGTATTTAACATCCTAGGGAGCATCCAGTACTAATTGCTTTTGTGAAGAGGAAGCAAAGATCTAAAGTCATTCTCTTCTCCTGTTGCTATGCACAAAACTCTTATGGTCCCTTCACCTCTCCAGGATGCCCTCATACTTTATTCATGCTTTTTTGCAACTCCACATCACACTGCTGCCACAAAAGCTTTCTCTCTACCATATTTTAAAACTCCATTATATGTTACCTGCATATGAAAGCTATGTGCCCTACAGACTCCCACAATACCCACAAGGCAGCCCACCCCTCACCACAGGATGTCCACGGGCTCCAATGTATACAATACCATATTGTTCTGCTATGATGCACTAACATGCAGGGGAGCCCCTTGTCCCTCTTCCTCGCCTCTCCCCCATAATCCAAATAAACACACCCAAGACAGTAAGTCCAATGACTCCAATATTCCTGACGCCTCGGTCGGGAAGATTGTTGACCAAGCACTGGTATGTGCCAGTATCCGACAGCTGAGTGTTGTTGATGAAGATGGAGGCACTGGTGGTTGGCATTGTCACAGCAAACCCCACTCGCCCATAGAACTGAGGTGCACCACCAAAGATCTGACCTCCTTGGTAGAGAATAACCTGGAAAATAAAGGAAGGCTCAAACAACACTTTGCAGGAGCTGAGCAAGGAGGAAGAACAGCAAGCAAAACATGGGCTTCCAGAGACAAAGAACCAATTCTTTAAGCATCTCTCAATTCTCAGACCTCAATATACAGCTGTCCCAGGCAGACAACTCTGCACCCTAGCAGACTTGTTTTCTCTAAAAGCAGAACACACTCTGTAGCTTGTTTTATGTCAATAAAATGCTCACAGAGGTAACAGACCAGATAGATACCCAAGTCTTCTGGCATAGCCGAATTGGCAATACCAGCCTGCCTGCTTCATATAATAGTCATTACCTGTCTGGACAGGATTGATTCAAAGAATCGGAGACTCTCTGCAGGCCACTGAGTACTTTGCTGGAAAGCATCTCCCAGGTGAGCAGTATCATTCTGAGTCTCAGGCAGTAAGATACTGCCATGCTTTGACACTGCTTACTGAAGATCATTGGGCTGAACTGAATGACAGGCTATGCAACCCCTGAACCTGCACAGCCTCTACCAGTCAGATGGCTTGTATAGCAGTCTGTACTCAGACCAAGTCCCTGAGGAGCCAAGCACTCTTCCATGCAGGTTCTCACAACTGACTACCAAATGTGATGGGGGCAGTGTGACCCAAGACAGATGCATTTCAGAGCAATGGCATTCTTATGCTGTCAGAGTAAGTGGGCAAAACCTAGGCTAACAGATCTCAGGTTATGATTCCTGTGCTCACCACGACAGACTCTCACTTGCGAATGTTCCTAAGAATGCACTTACATAAGCAACAGACAGTGAAAAACTAAGAGGGGAAGTAACAGGGGAGAGGAGTCTTTGACAGGCCATGTGTTCTGGGCACATTTTACACATTTTACATAGATTTCACAAGTTTAAGCCTGCAGCTGTTCCCAGATCCTCAAAAGCCCATACCCAGAGCACCAAAACCTGGATTACATCTCCCATGCTCTTTTGAATACGCAAACCGCCAGAGATCCAGAGCAGCCATACAGTATCACGTGCACCTGCCCCAAATGCACAACCAGCCAAGGACACAATGCGCATCAGTTAACAAAGCATTGAAGAAATCAGATTCATGTATGATCCAGAGGGCATGTTCAGCAATGAAGGGAATGTTCTAGGACAGCCAGAGACTCAGCATTGTAAAGGGACTACATCCAGATCAGTGTGAAAAATGTGAGGAAAAAGAAAGCCTCAAAGAAATGCATGCTCTCGTGAGAAAGGACCTACCTGTTGAGGCTGGTTGGCGTTAGAAAGAGGAATGACCATCCAGATGACATTAAGGTTAGTGAGAGCAGCGTTAGTGGTGAAGGTGCAGGGCAATACTGCTGTCTGGCCTCGGGCTACCTGGATACTCCCTGGACTGACTGACACCTCCAAAGGACACACCAGACCTGGAGAGAGAAGGACACTCAGTTCAAGCATTTCAGGAGAAGGACACCCAGTTCAAGCATTTAAGGTGGCCCCATACATATGCAGGTCATTACAACAGCATCCTGTTGTTACACAACTGTCCCTTACCAGTTACTTCAGGCTAAAAAGAATTATACTCTTCCTTCAACAGATCAGGCTGCTCTCATGCAGACCTTTTTCATAGGCAAATGCAAATAGGCAGCCCTTTTCAGTGAGAGCACTCTAGTTTCAGAGCCTCTGAAAACAACAGGTTTTGTTTTGGCAATGGATAAAGAGCCAAAAGAGCAGCCAAGCTGTGTCTAAAAGACAATGAAATATGCTTTCTAACCCATCAGCCTTAATGATACCCAACATCACTGAAACAGAAGAGGAAACTGCATTCTAAAAGTCTTCACCAAGGGGTAAGAAGAAAAAACATGCATCATTAAAGAAGAAACGCAGTTCTCCCCCAACTTCTACCCCTCATGAAGTCCAGCATAAGCATAAATATTTTAGTGCTATTTTTAATTTAAAGGGTTAAAAATCTAAATCTTTGTCAGTCCAGATATTTCTATCTAGCTGGTGAAAAATGACTACTGATAATGGAGGATCTCGTCAAATCCAATTTATTTTCCAGCATTTCCACCATTCATTTCTTTGCATTCCACAGTCTGGACAGGACTCAAAGCCTGATAAGCCCCAGCTTCCCAGCGCACCAGCTCAAGGCTGCGGTTTTTAGACTGCAAGTCACACAGGGAAATATCTCCGTTCCTACTGCCCAAAACTTGTCAAATGTAACTAACCAAGAAGTCACCACCACCATTTTGAGTAGCGCTAAAATTCTTTAAACCATTTTTCCTCACAAAATCAAAATATTGACTACAAAAAACATCTCTCCGTATGACAGCTCACTATCTTCTTGTTCAGCTCATGTGGGAGGCTACTGGAGGAGAAGGCAAGCAGTTTTCAAGCTCCAAGGCAATATCAGAATATTTCCAGCACCAAGCTGTAGTCTGGGGACCGTTCTATTCTCTTGATGACTCCAGGGAGGGCTGCCAGCAAAGTTTCTATTTTCTTGCCAAGAGACACTAGTTTGCTGAAGGTGAAATGCTCCATGAGAATAGATTTTTAACTGAACCATGAAGAAATCAAACAGGCTAATTTCTGAGAAAAACGTGAGCAGTCTCCTGCATGCTAGTCTGCTGGGATCCTTCTCAGTCTACCTGATGGAGAGATGGGGTGCTCGGAGCCTGGAAGTGCTGAGTTTCAGATGCTACAGACTCAAAGTTTCTAGCACCTGAACAGCCTATAATGAGTTCCTGGGTTTGGACTGACTGGTCTGGACCTGCAATACTCCAGGTCCTTGCAAATCTTCAGCAACCTCCTCAGGACTTCCGTCCCTCCTCCATATCTCCCACCTCCAAAACCCCAGGTAGTTTGGGAAGACTCAGGAGTGCTTCAGAACAGAGCCAGACAAAATGCCATTTTAATCTCTCCAAGTGAAATTCATGAGTTTCTTACTTTGCAGGAAAAAACCCAACAAAACTCAAGTCTGTCTTTGCTGACAGTCTTGGAACATATTTAAAAATATGGAGCTTTTTGGAAATTCCTAGGGCAACAGTTCATCTCTGATGCTAACATCTCAGAGAATTAGGTGCCTGAATGAGGAACAGCTGGTGAAAGTTTAATCCACCAATCTCCTATGCAGGGCAGTCAACAGCAAGCGGAAGTAAATAATCTAAAGAGCCAGTAATAAGCATCACATTTATTACAAGGAATCTGCCTTCCAATTGCATCTGGGGTCAACAGACTGGGAATGGTTTTGGACTTCTCATTTGCTTATGGCTGACCAGGCAGTGGCAGTAGCCCAAAAACCAGAATTGATCCATGTCAACTTTGGAGATGTTTCTTACTGGACATGACCCTAACAAGTGATCATCTCTTCTGCAAGCCTAAATTTGAAGACTACCTTGGCATGACTACTCATCTAGTCTAGCATCATCCATGTACTAAACATTGTGCAGCGAGTCACAATAAGTTGGACATTTACTGGATTAATCTCTCTCTCCAACATGGTGCAGAAAGCTCTTCTGCCATGTTCAGTGCAGATTTAATGAGAGGTTCTCCATGAGAGGAAAACCAACTAATCATCTGATTTGGAATAGCAACACGGTTTCTTTAGCCCTGTCTCTTGCCCCCTCCACTTTCCCCTTCAAAAAAAAGCCCACACATTCAAATTGTTGTCATTCAGGAAAAATAACATGTAAGTGTGAGTATTTGCTAATGACAAATTTACTGAAAGTTAGAGTTTACAGTTTGCATTGCAGGATTAGTTACATCAATCACTCAGTCATCAAGATGATCTGATTTTCATACCTAACCACCCTCTTGCTACTTCTACTACTTACTATTAGTTGACTGTATACATCTTGAAGAATAAAAAACCTACTAAAATAAAGGATGCATAATTTCTTCATTGTAAAAATCATTTTCGATACATTTCAGAATTTCCCAATCTATTTATAAAGAATTTAAAACAGGAAAGAAAACATACGATATTCCCTTTGCTCTGCCTGTATCCCACTCTCCCCATGCAGCACCCCACAGCCTCTGTGACCTCCTCCCCCTACAGCACCCTTTTTAATTTGAATGCCATGGAGTCGTTTCAGGGGAGGCACTAAGAGCTGATGTCCCCATCCATTTCTCTTGCCGAGGTGAGCTGCTTTGAACCTGGGCATGCAAGATGCACACCCACCTCCCACCATGCTGTCCTTTGTCTCGTTAAACCACCAGGCAAGCCAGCTCCTCAGACTTGCCTTTGCCTCACACATCCCAGGGCCTGTCAGCTGGTCTTTGGCCCAGGATGCATACGAGGCAGGCAGCACTTAGACAAGGACTCATTTTGTTAAGCTAAGAGGCACCTGCAGGGCTACAGCTGGGGAAAACACACACAACCACTTCTGACAAGTAAGCTTAAACAAGGCGACAGGGGAGTCAGGAGAGCAAATGTAGGCGAAGTCCTCTTCCACCAGCATAAACAGGGAGGTAGGCTGGTGTGTTAGCACAGCACCAGGGGGGCATTACTACAACGCGACTCCTCTCCCAGGGAGACAGCTGAAAGAGCAAAGATCAAATCCTCTTCAGAAAATACAGCATCTTTTTTCATATCTCAGGCTACTAGAAAATGTAACACACTTATTCATGCACTTGCCTGTTTATGCAAGCACCTACATGACTGCATCCTTCCACACCAATACTCATGGCCCAAAACACAGGTGGATGAACACAGACACATATGCTTATAAACCTGCATGCCCAGGAAGACATCTAGTAGGAAAACTCAACCAAATGATACATGTTTAAACATTTCAAAATTAGGAGTTGCAAAAATGTGTCTTTGCATTAATGGAAAAGGAGGGAGGTGGGGAGGAGAGGGAGGAAGAGATTTCAAATTCAGCATATCTGTTGGGATAAGGCTTTCTCAGTGCAGCCTAAGGAATGAGGACTTGAATTCCCTTGGGTAGATATAAATGCAAATACAGATATATACACACACATACAGCCCAGTCTACTAAGTCAAATTACACACAAGAGGTCAGAAAAATCAAGCAAAGGATGTTGTAAAGGGTCTCCTTTTGAAAAGGTACACAATCCAGATGTTTTCTAAGCATTCAGAGAAGTTTAATGACTTCTGAGAGACAACGAGAATTGATCACCACCAAATCCTCCCTTAGAATTGGATTACAATAGCCATTACATCCTCTCTTGTGTGTGCAGTTTTCTCCTTATTTAGTAATGAAGTATCCCTGTAAGCAGCATGCCTGCAGAAGAGCAGGTACACTACTGTCAGCAGAAAGAGGAACGGGTCCTTCATGTACGTAGGACACTTTGATCTTAGCTTGATTCGACAAACAGCTTTCTCCTTTGATCACGATGCAGTGAGCTCCCAACACTAATTAGAACAGATGCTCTTTTTTTTTTTTTCCCCTATCAGGGAACCAGGCAGTAAAAAGATGTTTTGGCTACAGAGGCTCTTTTAGAGTTTCTTCATGTTTCCAGGACCAAGCAATTATTCTGGCAACAGATCAGTCTGATTTCACTTTTGATGGGTCACTACTGGTTTTCCAAGTAGCACACTCAGCTGCCTCCCCTGCATTCATGAGTGAGTCCACGTAGATAGTTCATGCAGCGTGACACAAGCATGTAGGGCCCAGTCCTGCAACCAGCATTTGCCTCCCTGCTGGATATGAGGAGGAGGCAGATGTTGCCACATGTTTGCTAGCTGCCCTAAAAGGGCTACAAGCCCAAGAGGCTTCAGAATATACCAGATGTAGCAAAGTTGAAAGATATGGGCACATCTCAGCACTTTGACTCATACCAAGTTGACTGAAAATGTTCCCAGCTCTCGCTCACTGCCACACCTCTCTGCCAGAGATCACCAGCAAGACCAGCAAATCACCTCAGCTGACAGCCCAATGGGTGAAATGAGGAGTCCCACCACCTTCACTTCACACCAATAGGCCAGATCGTAACATGAGCAGCTGATGCACAATCACCAGTCCATATCACGATGATGACAGGTGGTCTCAGACCACAAGAGCTTCAGAGGCTGTGATTTCAGGAGGCACTGTGGTCATGCTGTTGGAAGTTGTGCTAAGGGCACATCTTCCTCTACTGCTGGATCATCCTCAGCATCTGGTTATCAGAGGCAACCATGCTCAGCGAGATATCTGGGTATCACTGGCTGGGTTGCAGTACAGTGTATAGAGAGGGTCTCCCCCACTGTATTTAGCTTAGCAGCGTTCATCTAGCAGGACCACAGGACAATAGAAGTTTACTCAGAGTGTCATTCATAACATGAAAGTCAAGCTCCCGCCCTGCCTTACCTTCTGGAGGACACTCTGTACTTCGCAAGTCCCCCCAAGAACACTTGTCAAGTCAGCAGCATTTGGCACCTGCTAGGAGCAACCTCCTGATACTCAGTGGCGTGGGAGGCTGGGCTAGGATGACTTTGCATACGCAGAGGCCAGGGTACAGGTTCACTCCGCAGTGCTGGCAAGCCAGGGAAGCAAATGGCCAGGGGACAAAGGAGGGAAGGAGGTGTGAAAGGGATGAAAAAACCTCTGCTGCGTGCCTTCTGCATCTCCAGATCTCCAGAGAAAATGTGCAGAAATGTGTGTGGCTGGGGGGGAAATGAGAATAAAACTTCAGGCTATATCAGCTTGCATCCAAAATCCATGGAATGATTCTGCCCATCCCAGTGCAATTGGCAATCTTCTTGCGGTGTGCTGGGGAAGATGCCTTTGGCAGTATGGCATTTTGGGTCCCTCGTTAGAGAGGCAAAGATGAGGTCACTCAAAAGTTTCAAGAACAGGGTAGGAACAAAATGTTCAACCTGGCGACTGCAGGCAGCGGAGGGAGAAACTGCAGAGCAGTCTTTTTCCTGAGATGAAAGGAAAACACAAGTCGCTGTGCCTTTGGCCAGCCTCACATCTCTGAGTCTGGGACCAAAGCTGCCTTCTGTGCTAAAGAAGAGAAATCTTCCACCCCAAATGATCTGAGTTACCCTGCCAATGCAACACACTGAGCAGCAGCAAAACCCACAGCCCAGGAAGGAGCAACTCACAGCTGGAGGAGACAGCAACAGATGCAGGGAGTACTTCTGCCACAGGACTTCTTAGTGCAGCAACCATTCAAAAGCCCCTGAAGGAGCCTAATTTGCAGTTATAAGCACTGATAACACTGAAATTATCCAGCATGATGTGACAGCACCTAAACAGGCTGTGCAACAAGCTGTCTGAATACTGGTCTTGCCCATTCTCACCAGGAGCAGAGTATCTTCCTGTCAATCTAGGTGTGCTACAGCTGCTAGGTCAGAATCTATCTAACCAAAAGCAGTATTTACCCAGCCTGGTGTCTGAAGGCAGCTTGCAGTAGACTCCATTCTGCTTGTGGAACCAGCATCACCAAGCACTCCAAAGTAGCAGAAGTCTGAGTTAATGCCCACTGTCTTGGTAGAGACCTCCTTGGAACATTTATACTGGGAGCTGGGAACAATAGTGAGAAGAAGGGAGGGTTCCACCACACTATAGCCCTTTTGCCAGCTCACAGAAAGGAGAAGGCAAACTTTGGTCTAGAAACCAAAGTGATTGCCTCTGTGGCCCAGTTTGTGGGCACAAGTTATACAGGTGCTACAGGAAATCTTCCTGCAAGGCATACTGAGGACACCCAAGAAGAAGTCACTCTTCTGTCAGAAAAGAGTGACAGAGACTTTCTAGCATAGGTCCTGCTCAAGACACAGTCAACGCTGCCTAACCCACTCCCAACAGAAGTTTGTCTAATTTAAAGTTCCAGACAATGTCTGTATCGGGCAGCACATCTTAGCAGTCTGGTCCAGTACTCAGCAGCCCCTGCTTTCTTGTAAGCCCCAGAGCTCTCACCAGTGGTGCTTCTGGGCCCCTGCCCTTTCCTCTCTGCAACCCAGCCATGCAAGTCACATTTGCCAACCTTGTCCCTTCCCCTTGCCCTGTCCAGCTCTTTCTGCATGTCCTTCACTATTCCCATCACAAGGATGGGCAAGTATATAGCCAGAGATAAAAAGAGAAGTTGCAATTGATCAAAGTTTGGCCATTTTGTTGGCTGAAACAGCTACATAAAATTTTGAATATCTCAGCTACCAGACTGAGAATTTATTGAGAATAAACCCATTCCCTTTACTTGGATAGGCTCAATATCCCAAAACAAGGCTCGTGCTGATTCTTTCTGGCTCACAGATCTAGCAATGGGATAGTAACCTGACAGTGTATAAGGAAAAATAATTGCCAAACCTTTCCTTCCTATCTTTTCTGGCTCTACAGGACGGACTGGAACAAACAGCAGGAAAACTATCGCATCTAGCACGGTTTTAGAGCAAGATCTCCGTAACACAGGTGTTAAACCTACACTGACACTAACTTTTTCTCTGAAGTCTATACAGTGTTACCCTCTCTGTTAAATGCAGGTCAAAAGTGAGGTTAACCTTTCAGCACCTTTATCCCTGGAGAAGTCATCAGACACAACTGGTGGTATCTAGTCATCCCTCCAACACAGAGCATCCCCTGTAAATAGATCCATTTTATCACAGTAAGAGCAGTCTCAAGATTGCTGCCCACCCTGTAGGATGTGCGAGCTAGAAGACACTAACCCAGGGAGAAAACAAAATGTCAGGGTCTTGAACTCGAGCCCTGCAGCGTTTCTTGCCAAGAACTCCACCAGCTCATCAGGGACATTGGCTACCTGTAAATCTGTACTGATGACACCAATTCTTCTCCCTTACCATTTATAACCTCATCTGAACCAGATAAAAATAACAGTGAAATTTCCTGCTGACCCACTCTGCTCTGGCCTCAGCTGTTGGCTTGGTGAATAATGGCCACTACCACCCCTGCCATCCTCCTTTTTAGAAATAGGTCTTTCTCTGCAGGCCAGCTGGGAGGAGGATTTCAAACAACTGTCTGATTGAGATGACATGGTGCACATCTCCCTACCCCTGACCTCCCCAACCTGCAGCCATAAAGGGGATGAAAACTGGACTTTAAGACCAAAAAAAAGACAGGAAAGCTTTCAGCTATACATACTTCAAGAACGGTGTCAGTTCCCTCCCATGTCCTTGTCAGAGGAGCTGGACTAGCTCGTGCAGGAGTAGAAAAGGGGCTATCATATCACATGAGACAGCTGAACATCATGGAGGAATTTTATTCCTTCTTCATTTCTGCCACAGACTCCCTGGGTCCTGCTGAGCAAGTCAGTCAGCTCCATGTATTCTCAGAGGGTTCCTGTTAGTGCGAGATTCTCATTTGCTCAGGTTTAGACCTCAAAGGTTTGATCTGCTGAACTGCTGAGCGTTCAAACCTTCTAGGGAAATCGAGAGGGGCTGTGCTCTCCACGTAGCAGGGATCACATTATATTAAACTCTCTGTGTAATATGAACCATTCTCTTCCAACAGATCTTCAAGCTTGTGTTGATCTAGTCACACTCTTGAAATGTAAAAGAGGTTTTCGAACTGTGAGAAAAGCATGGTGCTAGAGAAGCTTGCTAACACATACAAATTGGGAATAAGAACCCAAATCTGGTTTACAGGTGCCCTGGTGATAGCAGGGTTGGAGGCCCCATAACTCAAATGGTGCTTTCCAGTTCTGGACTCCTGCTGTGCTCCCAATACCGCCTTGTCTTCTGTGTCTCTGTCCAGCCTGGTGGGAGCTGCCAGGAGAGTCACCTTCTTCATAGCTCCTGCTAGCTGGAATGGTTGCCTTGCACCTCTGCTGCCTAGGATGCAGTATGCATGCGAGTTAACAATAAAAAAACAACTGCATTATATCATAGCAAGATTATAAAAATAGGAAGGGGCATTGATAGGAACAAAAATAGCATCTACAATGACATTAGCTAGGATAAAACTAATCAATCGCTGTGCTCTGGGGCATGTGTTAATTCCCTCTCCATAGTATAGCGTTGCACAATTAGGTACATTATGGAAGGTTTAACACTTCCCTCCGATGCACGCAGCATTGGCTGGAAACAGACAGTGCTGCGATCTGAGCTGGCAGTCCTTGAATTCACAGCATTTGCAGAAGAATCAAGGAGCAGCTGCACTACTGATGTTGGGGAATTTTTTGCTTTAGCAGATGAGCAAGACCAGAGGGGACCCAGAGGGGATCAGGAACTCACTCAAATGTTCACTCATTGCTCCCCCGTATTGAAAGAGGGGAGGGGTGGGTAAGCCTAATTCAGTTCACTCCGTGGGACTATTAGGTGCTCTCTTTGCCCATTCCTGGCTGTGCCTAGCATCGGAGTCAGCGATGACTCATTCCTCCAGGACTCAGGTGGGGAAATCAGGAGCATCCAATCTGACTACAGGAGATGGCTGAAGACCACAATGTGGCAGCATATCCAAGGTACAAACAGGGTGGTGTGTCCTTGCAACAAGGTGCTAGTCATTTCTTTCCCTCTTAAAGTTCTCCAGAGATGCTTGGAGCACCATTTTCCAAATCACAAGCATACACAAGGAGGAAAGTGAAAGTCTAGCTGGGCACAGAAAGGTGTCTCACTGTTCTTTACCTTCTACAAAGCTGAGACTGCCAAACACAGTTCTTCCTCCTTTACTCCTAGTCCTGTGATAGATCAGCTCTGGGGAATCCTGTTGCAGTAACTTAAGATGTTGTCATGATCTGCTGTTTGCCTCATTGCTCAGCACAAGGTTGTTGCCCTAAAAGCAGTGAAAGCAGGAAGGAATCTGTGCCTCCACCTCACAGCCAGGCATTAATTAGCATAGCCTGCATAGGAAGGTCGAAGGACAGGCTAACTTGCTTTGCTGAGGAAGGGAAAAGCTGCACTGCAGACACGCTGTCCTGTTCTGCTCGCTGCTACAGTGGAGGCATCATCCAACAGTAATGAATGTCTAGGAGTAGGAGCATTTTAATGACCATGGCCAGTTACTTTAGCTGAAGTGACTTGGGAATGAAAGCTTATCAAATGTTCATGCAACACATTTAAGGTGGGAAGCTCAGCTAGAGTTTGCAAAGAGCCTGCAACAACAGCTCAGAGCTGCATACTTTCACATTCATCTAGCTCAGATGCCAGCATAAACCTCCCACATCCCTCCTCTTTAATTATCCCACTGCTTGTCACAGGACATCAGAAAGGAAAATGCGCCTTTTACAGAAAAGCTGTGTATCTACGTTTCCTAAAAGAGGGAAAAGGCACAGAGCTGACAGAGAGCAGCGAAGGCAATACGTTGGATTTGCTTTCTTGAAGCAGGTTGCAAAATCTTGCAGGACCCAGCTCTTAACATTTGGGAAGGATGACCATGGCCAGTCACTGTCTCTGAAAGTATCCTCAGGCATCCCCATGGATATCTATAACCACACTGGAGGCCAGCTGAGCCCACATCATGCGAAGTACAGGATGAGGCTGCACGGGATAAGATCAGAGCTGTATGCAACTTGCTTACCCCAGAGCAGGAATCTAATTAGAGCTCTTCCCAGGATCTAAAAGTAAGAATAGCCTCGAGTTTCCCACCCCCGCCCCCTTGCCCATCCCATTTCCCTGCTAATATTCTCCCAGCACAGCCCAGTCAGCAGAGATCTGTCGCGCTGCGGTTCAGTGCCAAGTGCTGGCAACTGCACGTGACTTTGCTGACACAGCAAAGTGGCTTCCTTCGGGAGATGGTATCCACTGTTGTCTCCGCAAGAGGAATGTATCTGCTCCGAAGACTGGGGAACAGAGAGTCAGGGTTAGGAAACCAAAATGAAAACAGGTCGGCAAAGCTCTGCTAAGACACTCACTCCTATTTTCTGTTTGCCAAGCCATAAAAAATACATTAACGGCCCAGCAGCTTTGTAAATGATTTATGGTCAAAAGAATAAATTTCTTCCTTCTCTCCTGGTTACAAAAAAAGAAGGTGCAACATAGTGATAAACTGCTTAATAAGGGAAAACAACTTGAGGTTTAAATATGTTCAATGGTTTATTGCGTGGGAAGGACAGAGCCCATAAGGAATAAGATTAAGGGCTGGTAAGGGAAGGTGGCACAGGGGAAGGCAGGGTGAATGGGTGGGCAGGCTGGAATATAGAACTTGTGTGGGGTGGGGAGAGGCAGGAGCGCAGGGTGCAGCTGCATAGGAAAAGAGTTGGCGGCGGGGGAGGGAGAACCAGCTCATCAGTGACTTTTAGCACTGCTCATAAATGCCTCCCAGAATGCATCGAGAGATAGGCACTCTGCATATCCTACCACCTCCTGCCCCCATTATGGGAAAAGTGCCATTGAAACACAGACTGCTAACTCACACTGGACTGGCTTTTAATCCTACCCTGACTCAACCATCATTAGATCTGACTCCAGTGCAAATAGTCCTAACCTGCGGTTTAACTACGGTGCAGCCACTTTTACCCAAAGCACCAAGAGCTATGTCCATACTCTCCCAAAAGGAGGAAGAGCAGAAGGTGGTAGAAAGAAAAGGGACAGCGCCTGTGCTCTTGGCACAGGCTGGGGGAAGATGCAGGAACATGCTGCTGCGTGATACTGTCACTGCAGACACCACTGACATCCTTTGGGAGTCCTCCAGGAACCTCAGTTGTCCATGTGAAACCCAGGCCTTGTTAGTGCTGCTGCATCTTCCAGAAATGATGAGGCAGCAAGATGACAAGAACACGATGCATCCACCCATCCAGATATTGACGGGCTCCACCACAAACAGGAGCGCAGGTGTGCACGTACGACACAAAGCCACTGAGGCCACGGCAGGACTTTCGTCAGCGATGACGGCTGCAGGGAGCTGGGACTTCCCATGTGAGAAAGTTTCCCTGCAAGGGAGAGAGAGCAGGCTGGGCCAGACCTGGATCAGACTGGAGAGGGGCCAAGGGCCGCCCCAGGAGGGAGAGGTTGGGGGAGAGGAATGAGGGGCTGCAGTAGCAGTGTGGGAGCTGGGGTTGGGGTTAAGGAAGTGCAGGGGACCATGAAAAGTGGAGCCTGGGGGTAGGAAATAACTCCCCAAGAAATGGGCCCACATGTCCAAGCCAAATGCAGGGGAAGTCCCCCAGTGCTTCCCAGGGTACCCCACCTTACCTGCCTTCCCCCATTACTAGGATATTCCAGCACCATCATCACCCCATGGCTGGTTATGATGGCCCACGGGGGGTTATGATGGGCTGGTCCCTCAACAAAGGGGTGCCTAAGACAAAACAAAATAAAATTAAATAATTTAAAATAAAAGCAGTGCGTGAAGAAACAGAAGCTAGTCATTTGTGAGAAAAAAACGTTTTCATTTATAGACTGATCCCATACTCCTTGAAGTAAGGAAGGACTGTCACCAGGATGAGTATCAGATTCTTAAAGGATCTGGTCCAGCAACCCACAACTTTCGGCTGAGGCAATGCAAACAAGTTGGCTGCCTGCGTTCCACCTCAGTTTTGTGTCTCGTGTACGAAATGTCCTCACCCTATGGAGTACACAGGCTTCGCAAGTGAAAGGATATTCATTGTTCACAATGCCTTTGAGCTCCCCTGAAATTTTTCCTGCTCAGTGACTTGGCTGTGAGCCCTACTTCACCTACACTGCTGCCTGCACCGCCAACAGAGTACCCACATGGAGCTGGGGCCGCCTGGCCAGACACTGATGCCCAGGCTGGCTTGATATGTCCTAGCAATTACTCTAAAGGCAGTTAAGTCACTGGAAATACACTTGATGTTTAAAAATTAAGCACATGTTTAAGTATCTTGCCAAATCGGGGCTTAAAGGTCTAATCACATTTGCGTCCATTTTGATGACAAAACTCCTGTGGCCCGCTGGTATGAGAGAGAGCCTTTAAGCGAGAATATGCACAACTACAGTGAAACTTCCTTATCTCATACATGATGTTGAAAACAAGCCTGGTAACAGCTTAGAAGCATAACTTTCAGTCTCCAAAAGCAGTCAGACTGAAGCTAGATTTCATGGGGATGTTCAAAGATATTAGACTTCCATATGTTAAACTTTGTTAATCCCAAAATACTTCAGAAGTAACATTATTAAAATTATTAAAAATAAACAGATAAGAAACAAGAAAAGGCAAGGCCTTTTTCATTTAAATTAAAAAGAAAGGAAAACCCAAATTTGTCTTCTGATTTGGCAAATGTCGGGTCAGTAATTGAATGTTTCAGATTATGAGTTGAGCGCTCTGAAAGAGGTTGTAAAAGGACAATTTTCCACAGGGAAAAAAAAGAGTTTTCATTAAAATCAAAATAGGTTGTAAGAATATCAACTTTGATGACATTTTCAGTCAGTGAAGACAAAGTGAATTGCTTCGACTTTCCAATTTAATTATGGTAATACTGGCACACTTCAGTTCAATAAGGTAAAACCACTTTATTTCAGTCCATTTAAACTTTTGTCATATATTTAGATATTACATAAATTCTAACTTTGTCTAATTTTTTTCAGTAACAGTACAATGTAATATGCACACACATGCTGAATACACTATGGCCTTTCAACATCATGTGAAAGGTATCTTTTCCCAGTAAAAATTCCCCCTGATTTTTGTTCCATCCACTAAAAATTCTGGACTCTCACTGTAACGTGAAATGAAACAAATAGGACACGTTGGAACTTCTCTGGACAGATGACTAGTTTGTTGCCAGGTTCAGCTACCAACAACTCCAGCCCAATCTTCTCACAGGAACACCCAGAGTTCAGGAGCTGTAGGTGTTTCCATGTGAAGTTTGGTCCTGATGTTGCTCAACTGGCCAGTGTCAGGCACAGACACTTCCGCACATGAGCCACAGGAACACATCTTTATAAGCACTTTGCTGTCTTTTCCCTGAATGCGACTCGCTCCCTGCTCTCCATCCTCAGGAAGCGCTGTCTTCCCCACCTCCCTGCCCCGAAACCCAAACCTTTAGTGCAAGTATTGCTGACTATAAATCAGTTCCCTGCTCTGCAGCCATTTGGGCTAATCATTCCCACGTTGCATGGTGGAAGCAGGACCAACAGACAAAAAGTGCACAGCCAGATTAATGCAAATCTGCTGTCCGTCTGCTGCGTGACCTTTTGACATGTGGGTATGTGCCAGCACAGGGCGCAAAGGGAAACAAGTCCTAATGCTGGGCAGCCCTCTCTGCTCACAGCGTACCCAGGGTTGAGGCATCTGCAGCTCTAAGCATCCAAGCTAAGATCACTGGGCCTGTTTTTTCATACATCCTTGCATCCTTGCCTCAAGCCAGTGCCAGCCCAGCATCACGCTGAAAAAAATCAAGTTCAGAAAGTTACACTGGTAGCTCTAAAATATGTTAGCAGGTAAGGCACTAGGGCAATGCAGAGAATCTCCATTTTGCAGCGAAGAAAACCAAGATGGAGAGAGACTATAACTCACCTGAACACCACGCAGCAGGTCAATGGCGAGACAAGAATAGGACTCAGCACCTGATTCATGGGCCTTGTTCTGCCTATTAATCACTCTCTCCACCACTGTGCCAAGTATTAGTATTGATTTCAAATTAACACACACATTTCTTATCAAGGAGAAAAAAAAATTACCAAGAAGGTTCACTATGTTTGGCTCTGTTGGAGGCCAACAAGCAAACGCTTTCTGCAAAAGGCCCTGGCCAAAGTGGTCCAGACTGGGAGGCACGTAGCATCACTCTGAAGAAAGTGTCAGATGCTCACAAAATGCTCCAAACCTCTTAAGGAGGTTTTAAAAAAAAAAATCATCATAACATGCTTGAAACGCAGGAAAGAGACTTTGTGAATGCAGCTGCTGCATTATTGTACATGACAACGTGCCTCCCTCCTCACCACCTTCTTTTCTGATGCCAAGTCCTGAGAGTTAACCCTGGGTGATCAAGCCTCCCGGTCCTGTCTGATTTTATGCTTGCCCTCTCTTCTTCCCTTCTCCTGATGTCCTAAATTCCTTTTTACAAGAACTGCTAAGTTTTGCAAACATAAAGCTGCTACAGGCTTCCCTTGTCTTTTAGAGTTAGAGTCTCAGGAAAACATTTTGCAAATTTTCCCTCCATAACAGATGCAAGAAGCTGCTTATGCCCAAGCAGCAAAGTACACAACTGCTCTGCACTAAGAAAGACTTCTTTCTGCACGGCTGGCTCAGTTTTTCACACAGATGTTGTCTCTCCTCCCAAGACTGAGAACACACAGAGCAGCATTAATATGAAAGAGCCCAATCGGACACTGGTTTAACAAGTTGAAAATTCCGCAAGCACAGACTGGATGCTGGGTTTTCCTTTTCCTTTGTTTTTTGCTTTAATGTACCCAGTGAAAAAAAAAAGTAAAATATAATAAAACCATAAGAAGCGACTGAAGGTTGTCTTAGCCTTTCGGGGGTAAATTCACTTCTTGAAATTCGAAACACACATGTTAATCTTTAATGTTAAACCCTGGATTAAAAATTCATTCAAAAATCTTACAGTTTGGAACACTTACAAGTCCATTGCATTATTAAAAGCTCAGATCAGTGCTACTCTGCGTAAAGAAGTCTCTCCAAACTCTTTCATTTCTCTTGAAGCCAAAACCAGGTACTCACTGCTCTCCCCATTTATCTGTGAAGTTCAGAGTAGCCTTATTGTGGTTCCCAAGATCTGGGAAAGGCTCAGACTGGGGGTCTCCAGGTCCTGTTTCAGAGTACTGCCACTCACTCTGCGGTCCTGGGGAGCAAACCCGGAGCCAGCGGGAACAAGCTGAACGCTTCCAAACAGCACTGCCCTGTTTAGCAGGGTTTAGCGGTGGTGCAAGGTCACAGATCGACTCAGCCTGTCCAGTTGTGCCTTTTTGAAACCAGATCCTGCCCACGGGCATCAAAAACATCACGGGCCTCAGCCTTCGTCTGAGTGCCTCAGCAATGCTGGGGAGGACTCGCACCCAATTCTGCAGGTCAGCCCCAGTGTTGAGCTTGCCGGTGCACGCAAACACCCTCGGTTTTAACAAAGCTATGTGGGACGCACAGCCAGTATCATCCCCAAGAAAAGAACCGACTGTGCCTGACGTGGTCCTGGTTGCCAAAACTCACTGTGGCAGAGGACCTTTTCCAGAGGACTCACTGAAATATTTTGCATCGTGGAAAGAAGAATTGTTCCCAAACTGCCCTGTGCTGTCTTACTATAAAGTTTATGTTTTAGAAACACAAGGCATGAGGCTGAGCCCTCAGTTTTACTTATTTTTTTGTACTCTATTTGCCTGGGAAGGGGGGATCGAGGGACCAGGCAACATGTGCAGAGGTGCCGTAGTTTTTCACAAGTATTTTTTGAGCCATTTGCTCTCTTATCAGCTGCAGTAGGCTGAGCAGGAGGTTTCCATCTCTACAGTCTGTGGCACCACGTCATTTAGCACAAGGGGTAAAACTTCCTATTTAAGCATCAATGTTTTTAACAGCCGCCTCAGCACCGTTGTGCTAGCGGTTACCATAATGACGCAGCCTCTCTCCTATCCCCTTTCCTACACTCGGAGGCTCATTTCCTTCCAAATCCTCCACCTGAGACCATCCCCAGGAGGCTGCCCTCACCTGCAGCCATCTGGGTCCGAGACAAACCACTGTGACAGCCAAGGTGAGCACTGCCCACGCACACCTCGGGCAACGAAGGCGCACGGGCAGCGAGCACAGCTCTTGGGAGAGGTGTCCCCCTCGAGGAGGTGCTGATGCTTCTCTGACCCTCCAGATACCCTCGAAGAGAAGACCTTTCCTCTGCAGTTGGGACTGCTGCCTGCTGCGCTAAAGGTACGGTATGAGACCGAATATGCTGCGCTGCGCCATGCAATGGGCAACCCCGATGTCACCGGACTCCAGGCGAAAACGATGCAATCTGTCCTTAGCTTTAAAGCAGTACTTGTCATCAGGTAAGAAAAAAAAGAAAAGAGAATACACGCAGAAAAGATTAAACACATACAAATTGCACTTATCTCTCCCTTGTTTATCATAACTTTTCCTGCCGTATTTGCTAATGGCAATAATAATAATCACTGTAGTAGAAGCATGCTTTGGCTTCTTTCCCAGATTCTCCTCATGTTCACCAGGCAGTGAAGTCATTGTATCACCAAAACTTCACATAGACCTGGCATTGCAGGAGAGGCCCCCACTAAGAAGGGGTTTGACAGCTTCCTATAGAAGCTGAAAAAACAGAAGAGGGGAGGAGGAGAGCCCTTGTTTCAGGGACAGGGAGGTGACAAACAGGAAGGAAAAAAGGTGGTAAATCTCCACTATATTTGCCAAGAATGGGAAGTAAGGAAAGCAGCAATTATGAATGAACAGGTAGTCCAGCACACAAACAAACCTGCTCAGGATGCAGATGTGTTCCCCCAGCAGGAACTGAGCACACCTGCGACCCCAGGAGAGGCAAGGAGCAATAAGCCCAGGTGACTTGCCCATGCTTGTGCAGAGCTAGATATGAACTCTCACTATCCATGGCCCAGCTTGGTAGTTCATCTCCCAGATCATCTCTCCTTCCATAAATTCAGTCTTCTAATTTTAAACTCATGCACCCATGAAGTCAGATTACAATTAAAACCTTGCAAATATGGCAAAATGTATTCATGAACATCTGTTTGAATAATAAGGCTGAATTCGCTTTGACAGTATTCACAGACCTGGTTTCTTTGCCTTCTGTGAGTGCTCACACCAGCTCTCCCCTGTTCAACGACGATGACATAAGGGAGAGGCTGCCGCACACACTCACGTAAACACGAAGATGGTTTCAGCTGGTGGAGGAGGAGTTTCCAGCCTCTGGTACACAGACTTTCCAGATGTTGCAGGCTACTTATTGGACTTCACAAAAAACAGCTAAGATAAACAAGCCTAAAATCAGAAGGCTATATTTACTGCACCAAGGCCTGGTGTACCACTAAGAAATCTGTACATGGGTTTGAATCCTCTGCAGTTTGGATGTGCTGGGAGAAGAGGGGTAGTCCCGTGTGCTGAGTCTATACCCACTCCTCTGGCTGGGTTCCCCCAGGGGTGCAGGTAAGCATCCCACCTGCTCCTTATCCCACCCTCTCCCCCTCAGACCTGCCAGCAGAACTGCTGGTGTAATAGTTGTCCGACACAGCTTTGGCAAAAAGATCCTTGTTAGTGGGTAAGAGCAAATTTTTTCTACCCTAGGTCACATTGAAAAGATCAGGTTAAAGAGCAAGAATGCAGGCAGCTATGCTGGCAACCTGAACTGATGGTAACCTCTGGCAGGGGAAGGGGAGCAGGGACAGCAGAGGAAGGGAGCAGGGACAGCCTCTGACCACTCCATCCACCCCAGCAGCAGTCAGGGCAGTACATCTGACTGCAGCCTCACTCCCTGCCTCCATTTGCCTGGTTGGAACTGGGGCAGTGGCCCCCCTCAGCCCACCAGCTCTCTGTGCTTGGGCACGTGGTATTGAGGGAAAGCAGGTAAACAAGCAGAGGGACCGATGGAAGGAGCAGAAACCATACCCCGAGGTCTACATGAACATTGAAAGTAATAAATACTCAAAGCAATAGATTGCAAGCTTGAATATGACCTTGGGAAAAACATTTAAAAACAGAGAGCAGTAAACTCAACTGTATACATTTGATGGCCAGCTGGAGAGAGACGTGGAGTTCAATCGGCATGGCCTAAAACACAACCCCAACAGAGACAGATGGAAAGGCTGCCCACTGGATGCCTCTGCAAGAGCTCTGTATCTCCACAGATATTTTGGCTACCTCTAATCAGGATGTGGAATGGCTAAAGAACAATATAGCAGGACAAGAGTAGTCTCTGGGTGGAAGGAACCAAGAGCTTGAGGAAGACCAGCACTACACTGGATAAATCCCAGAAAAACAGAAGCTCAGAAGGAGTTGTCTTTTAAAGTTGCCACAGGGATGTTATTTATGTTCACAGTAAAAACAGGCCACAGGGAAGGAATTCAGCTCTAATGACAAGGTGGTATTGTGGGAGGCTGTGCTGTACTGAGACTGGCACAAGGCTGCTGCCCATCCAGGGACGACTTTCATCAAAGGAACAGCTTTTTACAACTGCTTACCTAGTAGGGCGTACTGATACGTATTTCCACACTCATGTCACAAAATATTAAAGTCTTTTCCAAGCTCTAGTAAGCAGGAAGATACAGCAGTGGAGGAAAGCACTTCTGTTAGGCTGGAAGACAGCATTGCTTCAGACAGCACGTGCAGCAACAATCCATAACCACAGAGGACAGCTGAAGAAAATACAGCTACCTTTGGAGAGTGGAAGTCTAACAAATTGAAACAAGCTTCCATTAGTCTTTTGGCATGACGAACCCTGGCTCAAAGTAATTAAATGGGTTTGGTTGATACTTCTTTTAACTGATCAAGAGGAATGGTGTTGCTGCTTCCACACCCCCATTACATCTAAAATGATGAGTAGCAGCTCAGCACTTCCCTAGCAGAGAGAGAAGAGCCTCGGGCATTCACTCACCTCTGCTCTTTCCTGTAGCCCTCTCAATGACCCTCACAAATCTCCTCTCCAATGCCAATATTGCCCCCCACCAACAAGACCCAAGAGGACATGGTTCGAAGCAGGGTGGTTGTGCCCAGCACCACAACAGTGCAGCTGGCCGTGGCTGTGGGAAGCACAGGAAGGGCCTGAGGGGAAAAATCATGCCCCCAACTTGAATGACATTGTATGGAACCTCACTCCCTGGGACTGTGGTGGCTTTGCAGGCCATACCTCCAGCCCCGTGCCAGCAAGACACCGAACATGGGGGTGTGGAAGGAAGGGTGGCAGCACACAAGCTTCCCACCATTACACCATCTTCCTCCTCAGGGCAATGGAGTCAGGGTGCTTGCTGGAGCTGACAAGGCCATGCAGCACCGATTCGGTGTTTGGCATTCTCCGAGAAGTGAAAAACAGGAGGTGGCAGGGTGGTTTTCCCCCTGCTTTCTGGATGCTCGGGTTTCTGACAGATTTCTCTGCAAGGGGCTACCCAAAAGCACCATGGAGCTGGAGTGTCAAACGTTAACACTCAGCACTTAATTTGTGGTGCAAATCCTGTCAAAGCCAATCGTGTCTCTGTGCTCCTCTGAGGCATCCCAGGCTCTCTCGACTTCTGCAGGGGGCTGAGGCTTTAAGGAATGGCCAACTGCTAAAGCGAGCCTGCGAACCGGCAGGATGTACAGCGTATGCTCCAGTGCCAGGCATGCCCTCTCCCCTCTCCTCCCCTCTGCCGGCTCCACGTACCTACACAGAGTGGCCAGCAGGGAATACACCCCAGGAGGCTTAATTAATGAACGTATTTGCAAGCTCTGGGCATCATCACACTGCGAGAAAAGAGTGATAATGTTCGCTTCTGAGCATGAGCTGTCTGGGTTAAGAGAGGAGGGAGATGGGGCTGGAGGCACTGGCTGGCTGGCTGGGAAGCATCCCAAAAGCACAGGACCCTCTATAGGGATCTGCCATACTCCTCTGTACCAGACACAAAGCTACCAGAGGGGAAGGAGCCTGCTACAATGGGAGATCAGGCAGGATTAAGTGGGAACCCACAACACACGGCAGATGCTTCTTTCTGCCCCCTGTGAAAGGAGAAAGTGATCATCCTGGAGGAGGGAAGATAGGAAATGAGATAGAGATAGGGAGATACATCAAAGGGACAGAAAAGAAACAGAAGAAAAATAGACAGAAAAATGCTAAAAGATAAATGTAGTCTGTTTTTAATTTGCATGAGAAAAATAGTTCTCTTTTCCCCACCGATCATCTTTATTAGCAACAAAATTTGCAGTGAGATCTCAGACTAGCTATCTAGCTATGACAACAGCAAAGCTCTGAAACAAACTGCTCCAGAGAGGCTGGGAAAACTCCACCTCAGGCAGCTTTTAAAGGCATGGTGTAGGGCTGACTGAGACTTAACCGGGTCCTTTGCCTGAGCAGCACACAGACCAGATCAGTGATGCCTGAACTTTTGGCTCACTGTCCGCTCTCTGATTTTTGGAGAACAGCTGCATGAAATCACTGAGTTTCTAAAAGCCACTGTTTAATACAGTTTAGCTACATAGTGCTGACCTCGGTCTCCCAGACCACAGTCCACATACCACTAGCCTAAAAAGATGCCCCAAGATCTTCTCAAGCTTCTCAAGCTGTACCTTCAACCACAGGGACAGGCTCCAGGAGACATGAAGGAAGCCACAGAAAAAAAAGGGATGTGTAGGAAGCCCACTTTGCCCCAGGGACCTACAGCTTGCTCAGCAATAAAGCATGTGCTATATGTAACCACACTGAGAGGGGCAATCTGCCCAATGCTTCCAATACCCCTTCTCTGTCGAAGAACCCACTGTCTGCCATCCACACCAACATACAGCACTGAGTCTGAAGATGGAGCACATCAGGCTTGAACTGTGTCCTTTTAGGTCTTAGCTATGAGGAGGAAAGCCAATGGCAACACCTTGAGCAGGGGAAGAGGTTGGTGGCAAGCAACTCTTCCTTCATCCTCTCTTCATGACGCTCCAGGGAGAAGGCACATGGGAAAAGATGTGTCCTTGAACATCTTCATTCTCTGAGTATCTGCTGCAATCCAAATTCCAACCAGTAGCCCAGTTATGGGGATACATGGGCCTGAGGCAAATCACAGCAAAGCCACTGCTATTAAGAATAGAAAAAGCAGTAGATGATCTCTGGCAGAGAACAATCATGGCTAAGAAACCTTCTGCCAGGAGCACTGGAGAATGACAAGAGGTCTTAAATCTCCATGCCTGGCACCATTCCCATTTAAAATCCTCCTCGCTTCTCAAGCCAGCGGACCTGATGGGAGAAGACCACCTTCCTCCATATGCCGTAAGGAAAATAAAGGGGGTAATCTCCTTCTTTTTCCAGGAGACAAGGGGCAGCTCTGCTTTCTCAAGCTTGCCTGCTCACATGAAGGTGTGAGTAGCTGGAGAGGGATGTTCTCTCCAGCTTTTGCTTACCAGGCTGACACCAGCACACAGCCCATCCACCAGCTCTTGGCTCAGCAGCTTGCCAGACTGGTGACCAGCTTCAGTGCTCAAGAAGTTACCAGCTTAGCTTACAGGGCTGATACCAAGGCACATTTCTACCTGAATCACTGTATTTCCCTGCAAGTTTGCTTTCCTACATTCCATGCAAATATCAGCACTTGTGGCTACTTATGCTCTCAGGAAAGTGATTGCCTGTGACGAGGGAAACTATGAGAAAGGAACACAAGAAATAAAGGGACAAAGAGGAAAATAAGGAGAAAAGCAGACAAGAGTTTTCCAGCACTCAACTTGGATGAAAAAGGAACAAAAAAATGTTTCCTTTCCTTTCCTTTCCCTTTCCTTTCCCCTTTCCTTTCCCCTTTCCTTTCCTTTCCTTTCCCTTTCCTTTCCCTTTCCTTTCCTCTTCCCTTCCCTACCCTTCCCTTCCCTTCTTTCATTTCCTCCCTTGAGTTCCTTCCCACACTTTTTTCCCTGCCTTTTTTTTCTCACAGTGAGAATCAGAGGTAGTATTAGAAAAAATTAACAAACACCCATCCCAATTCCTTCTCCTACTCTGACCACTTTCTATAGAAAAAATGAAATGAAGAAAAACAGTACTTGATTTAAAAAGCCGTATTTCATCAACATATACAGCTGAAGGAAAAACCTGGACCAGCTCTGCACAAGATTTTGGAGATACAGCCTAGCCCCAAACCCACAAGTATTTGTCCTCAGCAAAATTCAGACACAGCAGGAGTGGACGTGCCTATAGTAGGTTTAATCCAGCTAGCATGCTAAAACAGCAGGGATGCCATGCTGGAATGGACACTATATACTTTCCTGTAAGCAGCTCACAATGAGATCTGTGCCACCACATCCTCCCTCTGACTTTTACTTGTGCTAAAACAGGAAGGATGCAGCAGTGCCATCACACGCTCCTTCCCCCAGACAGACAAAATCACTAAATGCACTGATTCAGTGCTACAACCTCATGCAGCAGGTATCAGAGCCCCAGCTCCTGGCCAGGAGCAATAGAGTAGTTCACGTACATGGGGCTGCTGTCAAAGGCACACGTCTCTGTGAGGTTTATTGGCTCTCTACCTCCCACTTGCTGGGAGAAAGCCAAGATGCAGGAATTTGTGAACTTGCTAACTCAGCATTTCTGCCTTGCTGGCACAACGTCTGGACATGGCCTTCTGGAAAGTCTAATGACCACTTGCTGGTTGCAGGGACAATGCTCAAGCCCAGGTCTTTTGAAGCTGTTGCCCCAGAGCATCAAGACTTCACGCTGTAGTACAGGTCAGGAGATCAGCACTACAGATTTGTTAGTGAAAGGAGGCCTGCGAAGGACCCTTAGGGCACCGCCAGCGGGGCACCGCTGCCCACCCTGGCAGCCACACTTAGACACCAGGCAGCTGCATCATGGTGCACCACAGCAGCTGGGGTAATACAGGAGGCATGCCAAGCAGAGATGGGGTGCATCAACATTAAAGGGGTCCAAATGTCCTCAAATAGCTGAGTGCATCTGCTCATGTACATGAGTAAACAGGGGAACAGCACTGTTTCCTCTGGATCTTCTTTTAAAGCAGATTGAGGAGAACCAGAGGTGGATTCTCACTTTTTCTTTGGTGTAGTGGTCCAGCAGGAGGGAGCAGAGGAGGATAACTGGCACAAGGACACATCTTCCTGTGGAAGGGATGATGGACCAAGAACTCTCTTGCCAAAGCATTCTGTTGTTCCCATTTGGGGCAAGTACTTCTACACCCTTCACAGCAGCCTTGTATTCCCTTCATGCTTCCTGCTCCCTCAGAAAAAAAAAAAATCCTCCTGTAAAAACATTAGACACCTTAAGTTCTTTCTTAGCTAGCATTTGCTTCACCCATGAAAGCACAAAAAGAAGCTGAGCTCTGATGTACCACTGCATCCTCCCCTTTACCCCCATCCTTTCCTGAGCACAATTTGAACAGTAATGACCTGAACCAACCCCATCTTAAGACAATGGGTGTCTGTGTACTGACTTCAATGGAATTTGGATTAACATGGGATTGTATAATCTCCAAAATTAATGCAACTCTAATGCTGTTAAAACAATGGCTCAAAGGTCAGTAGATCCCTGAAGTTAAAGGTTTCCCTTGATATTAAGTAAGCCACGACGCACATCCTGCATTGCCTATGATTATACCTTCGTACAGAGAATGAAACCGAGTGCTGCACATCTGACAACAAAACTCAGGAATATAAAACACCCTGTGTGCAAAGCAAACATTGAGAGTAGATAGTTGTAGCTATCTACCTCTTTCTTTATCCCCCAGTTGGTACTGATATCTTGTTCGCTGCAGTGCTTTTTGTTCTTGTGCTTTTCTTGAAAAATTAATAAAACAAAAATGTTAGAAGAAGACAGTGCATGTAGAACAAATACTCCTCTGACAACAGTTATTCTACAACAACACTGCTCAGAGAGCAGCAAACTCAGCCTCAGCCTCCACTCCAAGTAGTCACGGGATGCCACCTTTGAGCCCCCGCTCCAACTCACCAGAGGCCAGGCAGGAAAGCAGTGAGATGTTGAGGAATATGCCACTAACAGTGACACCCTCTTTCAGAGCTTCTCTCCCCATGCAGGTAATGTCCTTGTGCGTAATGTTATCCAAACCGCGCAAGAGAGAAACTGAACTGCCTGGCTCCAGTTTTAATCAGAGAACCCACTGAATTGTGACTGCTGACAATTAGAGATGCCCATTAGACAAGAGATGTTAGCCAGAAGCTGACTACCCGCAGCTCCTGCTGAAGGCAACGAGGGCTGGCAGTTTGGAGTAGTCCTTTCTCCAGTCGCTGTTATAATGTCGTGATAATGCCATGCCTCAATGTGGCCCCACAGGAAGTGGGGTGAGATGGATGGAGTTGGAGAGGGAAGCAGGCAGCCGCTCTTCCCACTGTTTGCTCATCTTTTGGGACCTGTCTATTTTCCCGAGAACTTTCCAGGGAAATCCTGGCTACACGTAGTTTGGCTGGGGTACAAGGCTATTTTTAGGGAGACACAAAATAGCTGAAGATCCATTTTTAATTTTCATTTAGATCTAGGATTTATATTTTATTTGTTAATTTTGCTTTAATCTCCTTGTCCTTCATTACTCCCTGACTTTCACAGCAGGGGAGAGGAGGGACACAGGGAGGAGGGTGAGGAGTAGTACCCAGTGGGAGCAGTGATGAGGAAGGTACTGAAAGAGGGAAGAGAGTGGGGGGAAAAGAGTATTGTTGACAGCATCTGATCCTCCGATTAATGTATTTCTAAGCAGATTAACCAAATCCCAACTGCTCTGTGCCAGGTTTCCTCTCTAAGCTTCTGTCTCCCCCATGTAAACAACAAGACACTTCCTCTGAGCAAACATCCAACGTACTGACCTGGCAGAATCCCTGTCCTCATGCAGAACAACACTATGGGGCAGAGGGGAAGTATGGGTCTGTGGAGGTAACCTCTATTTTTAAGCATATTTTGTGCTCTTTCTTTCAACTCCTCAAGACTTTGCATGACTCCTGACTTGTCCATCTTAAAGAAGTGTAGAAGGATGCCAAGAGTCACGTGGGAAGATGAAGCAGCAATGGCTAGTACTATTCTGGTCCCAGAGGCACATGAGAACTCATGATCTCATTACGCTTTGCTTATCCGTAACTGCTTTCCATAGCACCCACATAGGGAGAAGGGAACGAGAAAGGTGGGTGAAAGCATCCCCAAAAGAGATGGTGGGAACCACTAAACACAAACCACTTCTTCTCTCCCTGCCCCACCAAAACTTTCATGTTGATTCCTTACAAGAAAGAATTGTTGCCGTTTCAACCTAGGTTCTTGGAGCAGTTTGCAGTCAGTAGTTGGCCAAACACCCACAACCCTCTATCACTGTCCTTATTTTATATGAAGGGAAACCGATTGTAGGAGAGACTTTTCCAAAGTCAGAGGACATGTCAGTGGCACAATCCCATTCACATGAGCTGAGTTACAGACGTCTTTTCAGGTCACAAGATCAGCCTTGACTGAACAGAGGTTCTCTAATGAGTGTCTGAATTTAACCTCCAAGTATATTTGTTTCCACACCTCGTGAAGCAACCCCTCCACCAGTCAATCTCCAGCCTTGCTCCCCAAGGGCTGGCTTCCCGTCTCTGCTAGCAACAGCCATGGTGGTCTTGGGATACTTGTGCCTGCGTAACATGCTGATTGAGCTCAAAGACTGTGCCTGCCTTCAAGCATTGCAGCTTTGCCAACCTGTCGTGAAAGGGAGTCTGGAAGGATGGAAAGACCTCCTGCCCCTCTCCCCTCTCACAGCCGCTCATTTTTTTGGTACAGGTTTCCTAGTGGCGCTCTGCCCTCACCACCCTGCTTGAATTGGAAGAACTCCCCTTAAACAGGGAAGTTTTTCTATATCTCCTAACAGGAAAGGAGAGCAGCTGTCATAATGAACAGGCAACACAGCGTAGTTGATGAAACCACTCAGAAGGAAGAGGAATTCCCATTTGCTCAGCTGCCTGTCTTGCCCTGCTGAAGTCGTGGTGGGAGCTTTAAAAATTAAGCCAAAGACACACTAAAACTAAAATGCTGGCTTTACCACACAGGGACTGTTTCTAACATAAATTCTCGCTGAGAAGGCTCCACCACACTCAACTTTTAAATGAAACACTTCAGATCTTATCGCACTGTACAGCACTGTGCTTTCCTACTGATGCCTTTTCATTAAGAAAATCACAAGAAAAGTCCTGCGCTGCAAATGGAAGTGGAGATTGTGACTAAACAAGAATATACAGAGTCAGTTAAGGCTGTAGGCAAAAAATAAGGGCAAGGGGAAAAAAGCAAATGAATTTACGTTGCCTAAGGCACTGAAAGGAATAAGAAGGGATTTACAAATTCATCAGGAGGAGAAGAAGCACCAGGAAGAAGGTAGGTTCATTAATGAATGAGGAAGAGGATGAAATTAATGGTTCAGAAATGGCTGAGCAGCTTTTTTAAATCTGTCCTTAGCCAGAAGAATATAGAGAGGAATTTTCGACTAGAAAGGAGGAAAAAAAGGAAGTTTAAAAAAAAGCAGAAGCATAAGGAGCTTGAAGAATGATATGTCCACAAACCAAATAAAGCAAATGACATCTTAGAACTTAATCCAGAAAAGACAGAGACATTTTTTAAAAGTATTTTTCACTTCAACAGAATTAATACAGAGCTGAACGTTAAGCAATCTATACATATAAGCACCTGCATAAATGTATGCAGGATCAGGAGCCTAATTTGTTACGGCAAGGCATTGACAAACGTATTATCCCAGTGACAAATAACCTGACAATTTGCATTGAGCTAGGTAGGCTCCACAAAACCGACAAATAAGCAAACATAATAAAGATTTTCAGTAAGGAATAGTCAGCAATGTTTAATACCAAGCCAATATCTATCCCTAGTGAAATAATGAAACCAATATGAAGGGCCGTTAAGAATCAAAAGAAAAAGATCACATGCAATACACAGGTGCAAGTATTTTCCTTTTTAATACACGTACACAACTAGCACCCAGAAGAAAGGCAGTAAAGGGAATTGAAGCTTTAGGAGTTTGAAGGATTTGACATTGCTCCACTGTGTGAGTTTGACCAGAACCAACAGCCCATGGATCAAAAAACTGGCCAGAGGTAGCAAAAGAAAATACATTTTTTTGGACGGGGAAAAGACAAATGATGTGCCGGAGGGTTTGCATCCATGCTGGTCTTATTAAACCAGTGTCACAGGAAACCAGCACTAACTGTCCATGAAATTTGCAGCTGAGACCCTACAGAGAAATTGCAAATATAATGAAAGACAGAGAAACAGGCCCTCGACGAACTTGAGCTCCTTAAAATTGAGCATGCGTGGGCAATGGTCCGAAAGTTAAAGCAGAGAGTAGCATGAGTGGGACAGAGGATGATTGAATCTAGTCCCATCAAAGCCACAAGCTGAACCCAACAAAATAGAAAAATGCGGGTAATGTCCCTGGAGAGCAATAATCCAAAAGATGGATACTCAGCAGGAGGGAGAAAGCACAGCATCTGTTTTGCTCTCTGAGACTTGAGGTTACAGAAAATAGCAAATAAAAAATCTTTATGTAATATATTAGCAAAACAGGCTCTGGCAATTTTGGGTGGCAAACAGAGGAGCATCCCATCACTGCAAAGGGAGGGAGGAAAGAGTTTCTGCACCATTTCAATCCAACCAGCCCAAAGATTCAATTTTGTTCATTACATCAGTTTTTCCTCACCAGCAATAAATGAGCAGCAAACTAGAAAAAAATCAGAGATGATTGATAGAGAGACCTGGAAGAATTTATGAAGAAGACTAAAAAAGGTTAAATGTGTACAGCTTATTAAGGAATAACCCCAAGGAAGTAAACTATAAAATATACTTGATGCATGTGAATACTGCAGAGTGGGAGAAGGTAATAACTAGGAGTTATGAGATTAAACTAGAAAGAAAAGGAAAAAAGTATAGACCTTATAGGAGGAAATAAGTTGGCCTCGTTCTGCCTCTGCATCAGTGAAAATTAGAAGTAACTCAACAGAGAGGAAAGCAGGGGCATAGAAAACAGGTACTGCGAGTGCATCCAGAAAGAGCATTTTGGAGATCCATTCCCTCTCTCCCTGTCTTTGCACTGTCTGAGATCTCAGGTCCCAAGCTCCAGCAGCACTCTTCACTGCACTGATTTGTTCCTTCCTTTTAGGAAAAACAGACACTTTACCCAGTACACGAGCACTGGGCAGAATTCAAACCACTGCCGAGGCAAAACAGCGTTGCTCGGTGTTTCAGCAGCTCTGGCTAATCTTATGCCCATTAGCAACATTTTTAGTTACGTAAAAGAGATACTAAGGCTCCAATTCCACTATTCATTACCATTATTAATACCGTGACATACAAATACATAACTCCCTCCTGTCCCTAGGGAGGTCATCTTGCCAGGTGCCTGGTGACCACAAGAAGGGCTGGGAGAGGGGCACAGTTTCTGAATTCCCCTAAGCACTACCAGGCTGCATAAACAGACATGACCTCTTCTCCTGGACAGTGACAAAAATGAACATTCTTATCTGTCATTGAAATTTAAGTCAGGACAAACTGCAGGTACACCCACAGAGCACTAAACCCAGGGAGGAACATCTGCAGGGTCCTACGTATTTTCAAAAAGACAAATCCAACCCCCAAGTCAGGAGATGTCCATGTCTGTTACTTTAGAGCCAATGAAGGAGAAAACAACAGTAATAGTGCTCAGCAGCCCCGAGGACCTTCAACTAAGCTGCTGCGAAAGGTCTGCGCTAGTGCAGGCACAGGGAAGGAGAGAGCACACTGGAGACAACGGTACGGGAGAGCACCGCTGCTTGGCGGTAACCCATGTGACAAATTTGGCCACCCGTTATGCCTGTTACCGCAGGATGAAGGAGTGCTGTGACAGGGGCTTTCAGATTCTTTGTCCACTTACTGAAATAAATTGACGTCGCCTGCCTGAGAGGTGTCTTTTGGCAGTTAATACACTTAATATCCTTATTATATTCATTCCTCATTTCCTGATGGCTAAATCCTGGCTTGCCCTGCCTTCATATGCATCCCATTTGCTTGAGTGTACAGCATATGTGCATTCCCCACTATCTATTTTGGGCAGGGCCAGATGCAACACAGCATTAAGTGTTCCCAGGTCAGCCGGTGGCAACAATACTCAGTTGCCCCCCATGGTCCCAGAGCAGCAAGCTCAGCTCTTTGGGGGCTAGGACTGGAGACCTACCTTCCTCTGAATGTGTGGCAGAAGCATTTCAGGAACTGCAGTGCTTTTATCCAGCAAGCATAAAAACTTCTATACAGCTCACTTGCCCCACCCAGAGGCATTTTGCTCTGCTTCTTGCAAACACCAAAGTTCTGCAGCCTCCAAGTTCCACAGGAGAGGCGCAGATAACAGCTGTATCACTGAATCAAACCCAAGAAGCGGCAATGACGGTAGTGAGGGAATCCTACAGACCTCGACAATTAGCAAGTTCAGGACCTCTGGGGCTTTTCTTCAGTGTCTCAGAGTTGTGAAATTGATATGGAAACCACTTTATTAATGTTCTTTCTTTTCCTCCCCTTCTCCCCAAGCAGCATCATCATTTATTAATTTATGATTAAATGAATTATTGATTCTCACTGCACCTGCAGCATTCGCCATTGTCCTTCTCCCCCAGAGATATCTTTGACTGATGTGAGAATGGCAAGATGTCAGAGAGACAAAAAGAGGGAGAGAAGAAGCTCACTGCATATAGGACCTCAGACTCCCCACTGAAGTGCCAAGCTGCAGAAGATGGACGCAATGCACCAGGGCACAGCAATGGGGCCACCTTCTCAGATGGCAACGAAAAAAAACATACCAAAGTGTAAAATTAAATTGCTCCTGCTAAGGAGGGAAAGAGTAGCAGAGCTATTCATAGGCATTCAGCACGTGGGGAGGTATTTCTAAAAAAAAAAAGGTCTGACCCAAAGCAGAAGCTTTTGTTTTTATTCAGAAAAGTCAAGCGGCAGTTCTTTGAATACATCACTGAAAAAACCTTCCAGGCTTTTGGCTTTTGCCTTGTGATTACAATCAACAGATGGTGATTATTTCACAGGCTGGGGCATCTGGTCAGCTCCTAGCCAAACATAAATAAAAGACCTTTGCGTGATTTTATTGGGCATTCTGGTCCAGAAACAAAAACAAGTTTGGGAGCAAAAGAAAAAAGGTAAAAGAGAAGAGGTATTTAAAGTTCCCTGGGTTTGGAGATATTTCATTTCCAAGAGAAAAAACAGGGAGGGCAGGGGGGAACAAATACAGAATCTTTACAGAAATGTGCCCCTTGCACAGATGATCAGAGCTCAGCACTCCTGAAACTGATGGAAATTTATGAGCCAGAATCTCCCTGACATGAATTAAACCTAAACCCTGACCTTTTATGTGGGCTTTGCAGGCCAGATAAACCTTCACCATTTTTCATAGCACCTTTCACCCAAGCGTCGTAATGTGCCTCTCCCTAAAAAGCCAGGCAAGTTTTTCTCTGTTTGAGAATAGGAGGAACGCATCAAGGTACTGCTCCTGCTTTTCATCAGGGAAAAAGGACAACCAAGCCACACAGGGAAACATCCTCTCCCCATGCATCTTTCCTGGCCAGAAGAGCTGCAATATTCTCCTTTAACTAACCGCACAGAAAACGTGCCACCCGACTTTTGTCCTTCCCGCAGCCCTCGCCCCCCCCGTGAATCACTGCTCACCAAAACACTAAGTGGTGCACACCAGCTCTGTGCGCCTGACCACTGCCCACCGAGGACCTGAACCCACAACAGCGAGGGAAGACCTAATTGCGGCAGGCAAATTACTCCCTTCGGTGGGAGGTGTGGGGCTGTGTTTAGGGGAGAGGAATTCCCAGATGACCGAGGCTTTGGGCACGCATGTGTGCAAACACCCCCAGAAGAAATGCAATGACCACTTCTGCTGTTCCTACACCCCAATTTTGTTACATCCTGTTAGCCCACAGCTCTGTTTCATCCCAAGCGCATGTGAAAGGATCGCAGGTTTTATCTCCGAGCAGCATGGGCACTACAAACCTCAGGGATGTAAGAGGAGGTTATTACTTATTACCTGCATCTCACCCAGCACCCTGACAGATTCCCCCATTGCCTTGCTGCATATGAAAGCAGCTTTTTACCACCTCCCTGCCCTCCCCTTTGCTATTGGTGGTGCTGCAGGCCTGCCTCGCCTGATCTGCAGAGAAGCTTCAGAGCCCTTATTGCTATTTTGTGCTACAGGACAGTGGCTGAAAATCTGCAAGGCAGTCAGCCAGAGAGAAATTCTGTTAGGAAAACAAGACAAACACTTTCTGTTCCTGCCTCACACATGCCTCTGGGTTACTCAGCCATTATCTGCTAAATCAAGGCCAGCACGACTGGCCTTAAGAGCCCGTCCTGTACCAAAGTGACGGCCAACCATGACTTCCCAGCCATTGCCGTGGGGCATACGCGGCCGTCTTGAACTCTCCGGCAGCTTGTGCAGAATCCTCGCCCACCTCTCACAAACACACAAGCTCTGCTCTCATGGGCAGTGCGAAGAAAGAGTTGAAGAACTCCTATAGGTTGCCACCATCACAGCTCATGTTACAACACACCACTGAACAGTTTCTGACTCCCTCCCGGGGATAATCGGCAGGATTTGGCCATTTCATTACGTGCTTGGCAGGACTACAGGCAAGAGTGGAATTAGATGCCTGCTTTCTAGCTGAGGAGGAATGAGAGGGACACCCTACGGCCCAATTTATACAGCGGCTTCGGAAGGCAATGGCAAAACAGGGCCCAAGGTGGGGCAGGGGGCATGGACGAGTAACATAGGAGTGAAATCTCTGCAGAGAACACACATACGTCATGGAATGAAGGAAGGAAATTACATTACACTCTCCACGTACAGGGAACAAGCTTGGTTCTGAAATAAAAGAGCAGCACGCTACCCCACTGCCTCCTATTAAATTGATGGACTACTTGGCTGTGCCCAGGGCTTCTCAAGATAAAAAGGTTCATTTCCTCAGAGAACAAGGTTTTGACCTTCACGACCTTATTGGGCCTGTGCGCGTTTACCCATTTTAATTTCAGATTAGCATCTCGCATTTTCAATACCTAGGGGATTATTGTTTTCGCCTGTGCAGCAACCGCAGTTCATAAAAGTATCGGTTACCCTCCCCCTTGTTCACAAAATCAAGGCAGATCTGACCAGATGGCACATGCTCCTGCGCTCTGTGTCAGGCTACATTAATTCAGGGGAAATGAACTCTCCTGCAAAACTATATTTATTTCAGATACTGCCATGCCCAGTCGCTGGGCTGTCCTCAGGAAAACCCTAGAGCCAGCTCTTCTCCATGATCTTAGCAGGGGAAAAAGCATGGCAAAGGCCTTGCTGGAAGTATCAGATGCCAGGAAGGAGGAGTACCCACAGGCTCCCAAGTGGCTGGAAGTATTTCAGTGCCCCTCCCCCAGGGCTTTGAAGCAGTAGCTGTTTCCCTAATGCTCAAAGCATCATGAAGCAGAAGGTGCTCCCACACCTCATTGGTCCAGCCCGGTAACATCTTAATGCAGTGCTACTGGAACAGCTCAGCCTTTCTGGGAAGGTTGCATTACGCTGCCTTGCTAGGATCAGGAATGGTAATCCTCCAAGCAACAGAGAAAGGCGAAAGCTGTTCTGGTATGGTGGAGGACGTGCAACTTCAGTTACTAGCTAGATCCAGCTCTTCGACAGGCCCATTTCTGCGGGGTTTTAGGCAAGGCATTTCACTATTTATAGCTCTGGCCATGCTGCCCGTTGATAGCCCGTTTCCTCCACCTTCTGCTGGAATAATTCTCCCCATTGCTGGAGACACTATAGTATGAGTGCTGGAAAGAGAGTCTGATTGGCTAAAAAATATGCCCTTTGTTCTTCTCTGTAAAATGTTATTTACCGTCTTAAATAGCACATATAACAACACCTAAGTGCTATACTACAATTAGTAAAATCATGCGGAGAAACTGTTCGTGTGGATAATGATACTTTGCGTCCTCCCATGTGGGTAGTTTAAGGTTGAATTAATTCATCTTTGCCCAGCTTTGTGAGATCTATGGAAGAAAGGCCATTGTTATGTAAATAATTATTAATAATGACTCCTCCTGTGCTGCTTCCCATTAAATGTGCTCAATTTATAAGTCAAAGGGTGTTTTTCTCTTTGCTGCAAGACAAACTGGGTTCCACAAATGGAAATGTTGGTGTCGGTGTACCTGGCAAGGGAGGACAGCTCTGAAATGAGGATACTTTTCTGAGACTGAAGGCTCGGCCTCTGGATGCTCCTTTCTATACTACAAGTAATATATGTGACCCTGGAAGTCGCTTGGAAGAGCAGTCACGCTGCCTACTCAAGGCATCAAACTGGGGTACAGTTCAGAGGATCTCAACACAAAGGCAAGCCCATGCAGAGGGCAATTCAGACCACCAAATACCATATAATTTGCCCAGAGGTGAATAATTGTCTTCATTTCACAGACTGAAGCACTAACACTTTTGACAATCAGGCAGCTTTCAGAGGTACAGTGAGTAGAAATACACCACACATATAATGCTCAAATCCTAGACTAAATAAGGACAGGTGTCTAACAAAGACAATTTTTAAGAACATCAGGTTCTCAGTACAATGCAGGCATGAGGCATTTGGTATCACAACCACAACCATAGTTCTTTGGAACAGATGCGCAAAACTGCTCCATAGCTGGCTGCTAAGCTCACTGAGAGGTCTCCCACTGTGGATGAAGGCAGGACAACATAGAGTAAGTAGATAAGGAATTTCATATTGGACAAGGATTCTCCCAGGTTGCAGGGCATTTCATGATCCACACAGGGTTCACACCAACACGACACCCACAGGACTGTTGAATGACTGCATGCCCCTCAACAAATTCTCTTTTTTCATCTGGTAAAACTATGAGGGCAGAAAAAGAGAAATTTGGCTATTACCATAGGCTTTTTAGAGCTTCATCAGCCTGGTACAGAAATAGTCTGNTAACTTTTAAAGAAGAACAATTTTTTCCGTATGCTGTGCAAGGCTGCTTGCAGCCAGAACACATCAGATTTACTGTGCTATTTTCACGCGGGAAACAGCCATCAGCGTAGCAGGTCTGATGCACCCCAAGCCCTCATGCACACTTACCTCGGTGAGGGATTTCTCAAACAGAAACACAGAGAAGCAAGAATTAAGCTACACTTTTGGCTCCCAAGGCAGCAGCTTGCGTGCCCAGGGTTCCTGAGCATCATAGGCTCGACAGAGGTTAACCGTCCGTCACTGACAAACATTTTTGCAGGGTTCCCACTGCACCAAAGTTCGCAGATGCCTTAGGCAAGACACAAGGTAGAAAGGTTTGAGGTGGGTGTCCTCCTGCATCTTCAGCAGCTGTGGACACTAGAGAATCTGCAGTCAGAACTTAGCTCGAGGTGGGGTTTGAGGACCATAAGAGACAGAAGCAATGCCTGCTCATCTCCCTCTAGTTCTGCAGATGCAATCCAGCTAAACATCAAGGAAATTAATTTGTGTGACATGAATGAGCAAGTAGGAGGTGAAGGCACTCCTGAAACTGATGTGGTAGAAAGAAGGTCCTTCTCCATTTTATTTATCTGCTACCCTGGTTTCACAGTAGCTGTGACAAATAGATACTAATCATTGCCACAGATGTTCCAGTGTTCAGATGTGTGCCCTTCCCTGAGGCCCCTGGAAGATTGCATATTGTGTGTGTTTGCATGAGAAATACAGCCAGCCCCACTGCTTGCACAGGCCTGCAGATTTGCTCAGTTGGTCATCAGTCCAAGGCACAAACACTTGCAGTCCACCCACAATTACCCAAAATCTTGAAGAAACAGACGAGGTGTTGTAGTGTGTAGATGCTGGCGAAGCTGCCAGGAAGAAAAGTGCGTGCCTTAAGCCCTGCAGAGCAGTGTGTCTAGGACCTGACGTTTAAGGGATTCCCTAGTGATTTCAACAAGCTGATAAAAAAACACCCTAGAACAAGTCTTTTTTGAACTGTAGCAAATTTAACCAAAGAAAGCTCTTCCTCGCTGTTGAGTTTTCAACTGAGGGAAAGTCAGATCTCTGGGTAAGGTTTCCAGCCATCAGGAGTGATGGCTTCATGTTCTGACACACATGAATCCCTTCAACATGAACTCCACAAGCAGCAGTAAGCAGAGAGGGCAGAAAGCACATATATTGCTGACATTTTAGATAGGTCTCAGTAGTTCAGTCACATATGGATTTTCATTCCAGCCTGGACAGCTTTTCCTTAGGCTGTTTCCCAAAAACAGGTTTGTGTCACTGGGGTCTGCTGTAGTAGCCCATTTTGGCTAGGACAACACATTTTTTTTTACAGAGGACTTCTGTAAATGGACTTCTCCAAGGACTGAGATCAGCTTTTGAAACATCACACCTGGTCTCCCCTGTACAATGGAAAAATCATAGGGCACTTTCTGTTGGCCAAGTGTCCTAGGACTAGATGAGGAATCCAGCTAAAAATCTTTAAAGAACCAAAACCATTATACGTGTGAGCAAAGTATTCTGTTACCTACACAGCCACAAATCTTTAGATAGAAACTTGCATCTCTCAGGGGCGTTAAAGGCTTTTAGGCCTTTTTGTGGAGAAGAAAACATGAGACCAGCACAGGAGAGAACACAAGGGTGGTAAGGTCAGGCAGGTCACAAAGATGAGACTTTATCTTTTTTTTTCCTCTCTGCTGGACCCACTTGTCTAGTGCTGCAAAGAGAATATTCACAGGCAAGAAATATACTTAATTTTTTTAAATGGCACCAAAGATGCCAAAACTCCGGTGCAGTTAGCTTACAGGAAAAGCTCAAGGTTTTCAGTTTACCATCCCAGGTAAGGATGCTATTAATGATCATACATTGTGCTGGTAAAGCAACAGGGACCATGCAATTGCCAGGGTCGCAACAGGACAGCTAATTCCTCAGTGCTCTGGTTAAATTTTTTCTTTCAGAGGGACAAAAAGCTTCTTGAGCAGCAGAATCTCTGAAGCCTGACTTCCTACAGCTGTCTGGTATGCAGCTTCTCGAGTGTCCAGTAGCTCATCTGAGTTCCCACTGCAGCCACTGCAGAACTGAATAGCACCTTCCCACCCCATCTCTAACACCACGTGTTCCTTGTCTTTCTTCAACAAGTTACTCATGAATGACTGATCATTGGCGACTTTTTGGTTAGCTCTTTCCCTTCCTGCAGAAAGTGTCTCTTCTGCAGAGGTCAGTTTTGCCACTGGAGTATATTTACTACTTGGAGCCTCTGTGTTTCACTGGTAGGGGAGAAGCGTGCACACGCAGCTCCCGTCAGGGCACAGGTCTGAACAGAAGCATTCAAGAAATAGAGCAGTAGGCTCTTTCTTGGATGCAGTTAGCTGTCTGATTGCTATCTTGTAAGACTGGCCCTGGGGGACAGTTGTGACATATGACTGCAGTGCAAACATTGCAGGTGTTCCCTAATCTGGGAGTTACTCAGGAACTAGTACAACTTTCATGTTACAGGTAACATATGAGCAGCATCAGGAGAAGAAACACTAATTAGATGACTTATGAGCCGTGAAAAGACTAGGCAAGACATGAAACAAAAGATTCCCTTCCAGACCTGCAGTCACTGACCGGTAAACTGGCATTGGTCTTGGCAGTTGTGTCTATCAACTCCACTATCAGCTCTGCACGATGCAGCCTGAGACTCACGATGAACTGCTTCCTGTAATGGACACCCCCAGCACAGATGAAGGCCAAAAATTTCCTGTACCATGTCTTCCAGGCTATGAGAAATGCCAATACTTTGCGCTGTAGCAGAGACACAGCCAAGAGGAGAAAAACAGTTTCCAGATTTCACAGTTCAGTGATCCCCTAGACCTGCTGAGGAAGAACATCTCTGCTCTCTGCAAGTTTTGAGGAAAAGGAGAAAGACCTAAAATATCCCCTGCTAGTCCATCTATGGAGGACATCTCACCACAGCCCACTTACAGTGCACATCAGAAATGCAGGACTTCAACATACGGCCAGGTTCTTTTCCAAGTGAGGAATGTGCAGTTTCACTTATTTACAGCAATGTTCCACACTGCTTTCCTACTCTACCGGCAGTGGAAAAGACTCGCAGCCAGCACGAGGCAGCTGTTTCAGCAGTGGCCTTTGTCACAGAATAGATGCTGTGAATACATCATACACTTGTCAGTCACTCTGGCCAACAGGATACCTGAGTATAATTAAACCCCCATTTTACAGATTCTTAAACTAAGCCACGAAGCATTAACCTGACTTGCCATGAACCCACAGGCAGTGAATGACCAAGGCAGGGGCAGCAGCTCTCCCTAGCCTCCCAAGGAGGCACGCGGATGAGCAGAGATAAAGCATGCACCTCTGCTTTCTTGCTGTTCTGCATCGCCTTTTCTAAATCCCTCCTTCTGTCTGCAAACTTGTGATGCACTCCTGGCACTCATGTCAGCCCTCCACGTGCACCATTGATCACAGACCAGGCTTTGTGGGATGCTTGCTGCTTGTTTGTTTGCTAATGAACATTATTTTTAAAAAGCAAGAGGTAGGGGGGGAGGAAGGACGAGGCAGCCTGGAGTGAAGGCTGCCGCTGTGTTCAGTCTCTATGGAAATAATCCACAATGCTAATACGTCCTAAAATGGTAATAAAGCCTGTGTTCTCTTATGTAATCCCATAGTAAGAAAGAGCTCTGTCGGCTTGCCTGACAAATGATATCTCTGTAACCTTGGAGGGGATTATTACTAAAAAGCACAGGGTGGAAAAACAAAGCAACACACACACACAGGCGCAGGCAAATCCATCGAATGCAGCAAAAGGAAAAACAGCTCCAGCTGGGCACCTGCGTGTTGGCCCCACGATGCTACATCTCTGCCGTCAAACCGGGAAAGGACCTCCTGGCAAAGCAGCCACCCTGCCCCCTGCTTGCAGCCCACCCTCCTTCCCCAGGCACCTCAGCACCAGCAGCAGGCACAGGGCAGGTTTTCTCCTCTTCTGTCCTCCTTCCCTCCCTCCCTCAAAATGAACATTCAAAGCCCCGGCAGCTGGCCAAATCCAGTTTGCCTGCGTCACCAATGCACGCGGATTCACATCTGTCCTACCCAGCAGTGGTGGAGCCAGGGTTACGTGCATCCCTGAGGAGGATTCATGCCCCCCAGATCCACCAAGCTGTGTGTCAGCAAGGGGCAAACTGCACTTTTTCTGGGCACAGCTCAATGGCTCTGTAAGGCTACCCAGTTTGCCTTAGAGGTATAGGGAGACAGGAGGTCTGGAGGCAGCGGTACACTTATTTTAGAGCTGTCTCTAAGTTTGGCTGGTGAACCATAAACCAAAGGCAGGCAGCTCTTTGCTCTTGTGCCTCAGGTGCAGAACAGAAATAAGGCACTGCCAGATTAAAGCCATGCTTCACAAGGTGAACCACAGTGTACGTCCAGGGAAGTAGTCCTTTCACCACCTCCATCTACTCCTCTGTCCCCTTGCAGATGTGCCCCTCTGCGAATATGGAAAGGGATCCACCAGGTCACCCTGGAAACCCATCAGAGGCATGGGTCTAACACAGTAATTGCTTGAACAAACACTCCTGTCCTCATGTGGACCAGCCAGCCCCAAGCTCCCTCCTCCAGGACACGGCAATCAGTCAGTCAGGAGGCTGACCCCAGGAGACAAGTCACACGGGATAGTATTAGCACCAAGCTCTTATCTCCGTGCCAGCAAAGGATGGTGACTACTCCAGTATCCCTTTCCCACAGATGAAAGCATGGGAACATTTAGCGGAACGCCAAAAAACTTTCTTGGGAACGAGAGATGACATCAGACGGGTTTCCATGCCTGACTGGACATTCACCCTTTCATGATGGGCTGCGTTTAAGAGACTTTTAAAGTTTTCTCAGACAGCAGGAGATGAATGAATAGGCAGTCTCGAGTCAGAGAACATTCCTGAAGGCAGGAGAAAGCCAATTCTGAAAAAAAAATCACCCCTAACACTTAACAAGAGGTTATTATGACACTTAAAAGACGTGTCTAAGGGAGCACAGCCTTTACCAGTCAGTGCATGCAGAGAGCTCTAATTCAAACTAGATGTATAAAATGTGACCGCCTGGAGAATAAAGGGTTACAATCATTATTCACAGCAGTCTCATATTTTTTAATTAATAACCTTGTAATTGGTATCGATTTCAACCAACTGATGACAGTCTTATGACGAGCCATTCCCAGCCAAGCTTCCTACCCAATTGCCCTCAGGTCAGGAAAACAGTGAACTCCATTATCGGGCAGAAGCTTTCCACCCCGCCCCAGTCTCCTTCCCAGGCCACAGCGAGGTCGCCCCACACACGAGATGCAGCAGCCACCCACCAACCTCCACAGCCTTCTTCCAGCCCCTGCCTGCCAGGACCACGGCTGTACTGAGCCTCTACCGTGCTGCAGCCTGTCTTCCACAGGCCAGCATCCAAAACACCAGCGCGTTCGGTGCAGAGATTCCCCTGCGGGGAACTGTGATTAAAAAAGGTGATCCCACAGTCAGGGCTACCAGACCCCCTTCCCAAAGCCACCCTGGCAAAGAAAGCAAAGGCTAATCCACCTCCAGGTGGAAATAGGAAGGAGAAGGAGCAAACTTTGCTCCTCCAAGATGCAGGCTCAAGCAACGGAAATTCCCCTGCAAGATCTGCAAGATGTGGTAATTTTGGACGTCTCTGACACAGCTGCCATACGCAGCTTGGACATGCCTCTCTGCAGGACAGGGAAAGGAAAAAGGGCAGCGCTGACAAAGGGCAGCCTTGTCTCCGCAGCAGCTCAAGCCGTGGCCTCGCTTGAGACAGGTCACAGCTAAGGAGAAAGCCCTGGGGCACCATTTCTGGCCTGAAGCTCACTTACAGCAAATTTCGGGAGAAGTTTAGTGCCACACAGCAAAGAGCAAGTCGCCTGGGTGCAGGAGGGATCAGAGCAGCCCCCCTGTGAGGGCCTGACCCGCTGCACACCAGGCATGCCAAGGGGATGGATATGCCAAACTACGGCTCTGGCATCACGGCTGTCCCCGGGCTGTGCCCCCCACCCCCAGCGGGACCGAAAAAGACCCCTTTTTCCCTCCCAAGCCTCGACAGGGAGCTGGCGGGGTCTTCCTGGGGCCAGCCTCCCTCAGAGGGTCCCCCCACCGCTACCGACCCGGGCACCCCCCGGGCAAGGTGTCCTCCCAGCAAGGCGACCCTCAGCACCCCGAGGAGGGGGCCAAACCCCCCCCGGCCCAGCTCCTTTCCCCCCCGCTGCGGCGAGCCAGGGGGTTCCGCAGGGGCTGCTTTTTAATTAGAGAACGCCGTGTTTTAATTAAATAAATGTGAAGCTGAAGAAGGCGATCGGGAGAATTGCCTGCGCTCTTCCGTTCCGCTATTCAATTTATTTTGTGCTGCCCCCGCACTTTTGGTTTTCTCGTGCCAAAGGCTTTTGCATCGATCCCTGGGAGCTGCATTGCAGAACCTGCCAGGGAGAGGGCTGGGAGCGCTGGCTGCTGGCGAGCGGGCAGCTGGAGCTTCTCACTGCTGGAGATGCACGGGAGGCAGCCGGCATCTGCAGCAGAGAAACTGGGGTTTTTCCAGATTTTCGAGCACCGAAGTTCCCACTGGCCGTAAGCGGCATTCAGCAACGCTCCTGAAACTCAGGTGCGAAAGAAGAGAACAAGAAAACACGCTGTCCCATCCAGAACTAGGGAGAGCAAGTGAGCAAGCGTGCACACACACGTGCATGCAAGCGAGCACACAAACCAACGGGGCATCTTCGTTCTGCTGCAAGCACTTCATTGATTTCCTGAGCACGCAATTATTAATTTTAAGGTTCTAGAAACCAAAATTACAAAAAAAAACCAAGGAGTTTTGCTTTCCAAAGCCAGTTCTGGTTGCTAAGTGACTACAATATACTTCTCTGTCACATCATTTGAAAAACCCACGCGCTAAGAGCAAGGAAATTGCTAGGTTAGGGCATCAGGAATGTGCCCTAGCAAGATGATGAATTTTATATATGTATTTGTACTACAGTAGCTCTTAGAGACCCCAGGGAGCTATTGTCTTTGGTAACATTAAGAGTAAAAGAAGGTTCCAAGGAGGTCTTAAACAAGCTAAAACAGGGCACAACAAGTTGGTGTAAGAAACCGTAGCACAGACCTGGAAAAAGGGAAGGCAAAGAAGCAGCTATATCAAGACTGAAAAGACAGCCCGCCACAAACAGAAGAAACTCTAAAGGGAGATATCTAAGGGAAGAACTGATAACTGAGGCTGTAATAAACTACATTTGGGTGGAGTGCGATGGGAAGCTTGGGGGAAAGAACACGAGAAGGTAAAAGCATGAATGAGGGGCTAAAGTAGCAAAGTTTTAAAACTAAGGTCAGAAGGTTGAGAGAACAGAGGACACCAGAGGAGCATCCTGCAGGAAAAAAGCTCGTAGTGAGGGTACAGACAGAATTATAGTTGAAAATCTGGTGGAAAAAAAATTGAAACTTTTACAGACTGCAGGCAAAGATGTAGTAAGAGATGAACCTGTCAGCTGAAGCAGCACCATCAGTAATAGCTGCAAGACAGCAGGCACTAGTCCTGGTTACTGCAGCAATATATGCAAAAATGTTCTAACTGAGAGAATATGATTCCTCTGTGCTTTATCAAGCATCACATAATGAAAAATATGAAGCGACTTTACTTCCCTTCTCTAATAGCTCTGGAATTCTTCAAAAGGACTATTGATTTTACTTCCTAAAAACTACTTTCAAGAATGCTTGTCCATAAGAATTATTGTCAGTGAATAAATTAATCAGCTGACTATGCATGTGAATAGACTTTCTGCTTGCTGATTCTTAGGAATGCTGGCATCACTGTCTGGTATGAAGTCTGCATGTAGCTATAACAAACCCCGTTGTTTTGTAAATACCCTTTTACTCATGAAAAAGTGCTATTCTTTCCCATATGGCCCTCCTACATCCCTCTCAAACAGGAATTTCACATGCAGTGCCAAGCAGGGAACAAAGACAAGCAGGAACAGATATCGTGCCACGGACTTCAGAGTACCCATAGACAGGGTACGCGCCTAGGAAATGGGTAGGGGGCTGGCCCACGGGGACTCTAGCTACATACAGACATGGTGCCCCGGGGTCTTCTCCAAGCCAGAGGACCACAGCAGCAGTGAGACCTGGGACTCTAGTCCAAGTATAACTGCCCACTAAATGTCCACCACAAGGTAGCTCAGATAAGACCGAAAGAGTTTGTACAGATAATTCAGAAGGAAAAATGACAAAACTTGATTGGTAATGCAACTAGAGAGGTGGACTTGCTTTTAAGCCAAAAAGCTACGATTACTGTCTATATATACAACACTTATGTCATTTATTGAGATCACACTGTGAATTTGTGTGGGTGTACGTCAGTATTTTGTCACCCACACAGTTCTCAGACCTGCTGGTCAGAAAATTTAACAAAGCAGTAGACACCTCCAAGACTTAGGTTCCTGTAAGTTTTGTGACATTGAGGGGATGAGTAAATTTGTGTTGTAACAAACTGTTACAACAACTCAACAGATAGCTGCCTGGTTTCGCCTGCCAGGCAGTCAATCACCACCCATAGATCCCAAAGCCAAGTACCTGCCAAACCAGTACCTCGTCAAGCAAATAGGAAGGAGAGTAGAAAGTAAGGGATATTTCCAAAGGTCACAAGAGATGTAGGAAGGAGG
>Ga0065711_1027366_pt1 | contig 50356 bp, 22 predicted proteins | sample Hoacrofraction12_FD_59098 | JGI IMG/M metagenome (GOLD analysis project Ga0065711, IMG submission 59098) | Hoatzin crop microbial communities from Cojedes, Venezuela - Epithelial fraction 12 v2 (version 2) | ecosystem: Host-associated > Birds > Digestive system > Esophagus > Crop | place... | reverse complement strand
CGGGAGGGGGAAGCCCCCCTCCGGGGGGCTGGCGGGGCCACGGAGGCCGCGGGATCGGGGCCGCGGGGCCGCGGGGTGTGGCGGGAGCGGCGGGCGGCTTCGTGCGCTTTCGGAACGTTTTTTGGAACCGGCTGAAGAAAAGTTTAACAAAAATGCTCGTGACGGCGCCGGTGATGGTGTTCTGCAAGCTCCGTCTGGCTGAACGTTCCCTGCCTGCCCGCTGCCGAACCCATCTCACCGCCGCCAGAAGAGCGTCTGTGCCGTCGCATGTGCCCGCTCTGGCCGCATGGCCTCTGTTCTCAAACCTGCTCCTAGGGGTGGTGCGACCAGTCCTGCTGTTCACCTGCGAGGACTTTCCCCACCGTTTACTTTTACGGAGGCTTCCGTGTGAATTGTGAAAATCTAGTCCTGGCTTCAAGGGAAAAATTCCCTTTGACTTCAGCAGGGACAAATGTCCCTTCGCCCGCGTGACTTGAGGCAGAACAGTGCATTCCGTTTACTGGCTTGAAACCTATGCTTCTCTCAACCCTATAGGCTGTTTCTAGTGCTTATTAGTGTGAGACATTCTCAGCAATTTGAGGTTCTTCAGAAAATTAAGAACGACAGAGCGACAGATTTTCTAAATTAGGATCTTGGAAAGCTTTAGAAAGGTGGGAGATGTATGTCTTTAAGAATTTTAGTAATAACCATTGCCCAATGTCTCATTTTGCTCTACAGTAACAACAAAAATAATAAACATTAAAAAAGGATGATGCTTTATAGCAAACCAAACAAGGAAGAAAGTTGAAAAATAACGAGGGTTATTTTTGTTTGAAATACAGCAGAGCCAGGGTAAATGTAGTTTGGGCTGAATATTTATTTATTTGTCAAGCAGTGAAAAATACTAGGCACCTCACAGATCAAGACTGACAGAGGTTCCCAACCCCCGAGTTCAAAGGGAAAGAACAGAGCATGGTAAATATGCTGTAATATTCAGACTAAAGTGATTGAGTTGTTGGACCACCTGTGAAAAAATCTAAGCTTGCTTTCTTCCTTTATTTTTCCTTTCCTCCTTTACACGCTTTCTCTTTCCATCTGATTTTTTTATGACTTTCACTTTCAAGACTGTACACTTTCCAAAATATCTGCTGTTGGGGATCAAGCAGAAGATGTTCTCAATAGTCTGAAGTGGCTAAACTCAGGTAAAGGATACCTGAGGTTGGCTAGGAAGAAGCTTAATCACTCCTTTTAACTCTGGATAGCTCCGGCCACCTTTTTTTGGAGGTGAGAACGCCGCTGGAGAGGCAGAGTGTTTTCTAGTCCTAGGGGACTGTATTACTTTCTCTTCAGTGTTTGTTCACTTTGTGTTCACTTCCCTGTGAAAAAGCCCAGCTACTTTAAACAGTTCATTGTCTGTTTCATTCGCAGAGAAAAGTGAAAAACAATCCATCCAGTTGCCATTCCCAGTACTATTTGTATTATACTTTTGTCTGGCTCCTATTCAAAATCGATTAAAATATTATTAGTAATACAGTTCATTGTGTATTTAAGCAGTAAGTACACTGGTTCCAGTAGAAGGGAAAGTTCTAAGCCAAGTTCATCCTGTGATTGTGTCAATTGCAACTTCCCAGCTTTCAGTGGAGTTACTTCTGGTTAATTCTAGCGCAAAAGAAACTTCAGACCTTGCAACTTTAATGAAAGTTTTGCTTGATAATAAAATGAGGGATCTGCTTTCTGTTACATTTGTGAGTTAGTACAGCTTATCTTCTCTTACCTAGCATGTATATATCCATTGTGTATCATTAAAAGGAGACCTTTCTAATTTAATAATATAAAGAGCCCTGTGGAAGCCCAGATACGTGTGTGTGTGAAGAAATGACAGCTGTTCCACTTCAGATCATTGTGGTGCTCACAATACAGCACTTTAAAAATTAATAAATATAATGATATTATTTTTGTCAGCATTGCCACTGGTGATGGAATTGTTTAACCAACTGTCAGGTAAAAAACAAAGCACCACCAGGAAACTTTGTCAGGCTGCCAGATGGAGTTGGAGAAAAACGGGTGACAGCACAGCACCGTTTTGTCCACTGAAGAGAGTGTTTACATTGATGCTACCCATTGGGTAGGAAAAGGCCTTTTATTATATTAGGTCAGACAAACTCCTCTAGATTTAAAGTTTTTTTGCTTGTGTTTTAAATTAACAAACTTGTTTAAAAATAGGCAAAAATATTTCCATATCATCCGTTAGCTAGTTTAACAGTATTGGGAAATCTGTTTTATGATCATCCAACCATCTTTATTTTCTCAGACCCTGATTAGATACCAGTTGGAACTCTACCATCGAGTACAAATTGGTATGCCTGCTTGTATTGTCATCTACTACTGCCGTTAATGCGACCTCAGTGCGATCAACACTACATTTAAACCCTGTCATGTCCTGTAATGTGCTTCACACGGTTAGCCCCCTGTGCCCATATGCAGACTGGCTGGTTTAGTAAATATTTCTAAATGACTTGTAGTGTTACTTTCAGAGATAGTGTAAGATTTCAATTACACATTTGTTTTTCTAAAGAGAAGAAATAGTAAAAAATCAAATCATGTAATACGCTGAGGCTTTTCCGTGATCCATTGATTATTACTGCTGTTGAGTGACTTTCAAAACCTGCTCATGTGAACAATTTTAATTAAATAAGCATATTTAGATACAAGGTTTGGAATTAATATTATGTATCAAGGACTGTACAACAATCTCTTCTTTCAACAGCAAACTAACTATATAACATCTCATTGTAATTTGATTTATGAAGTTCAGCAGTGGTTGAACAAACTTTTTGGAGGTTTACAGCATCAGAGAATTTGACAAATACTTTGTTTATGCAAAGGTTTAGGTGAATGTCATATGACTGATTCAAAAGTTGCCTGATTTTATTCATGACATCAAAAGTTTTATTTATTAAAGTGAGTTTATAATTATAACGGTTTGTAAAATATATAATCTAATCTGTAAGAGTTAACACTACAGAATATTTGAGAACAGGAAAGGAGGCAGAGACTGATCATACTGGCAAGGAAAGTTGGAACTTAAATGTCCTTTGAGGCTCCTTTTAACAGAGCATAGAGGTAGCTTTTGCAGTCATATATGAAGACTATTAAGCATATTGTAAGTACACAGGCAGAGAGGCCATTAAACCTTTACCTGCAGTTTTTATGAGTTGTTTAAAAATTTAAGATTTCCTATTTAAAGCTATGGATTTTTTTCGTGTCCTCCCTGTTTCTCACAGGTCGTCAGTGACGTTTAGCTGAAATTACTGATGATCTCAATTTTGCTCCATCTTTTAAAGCAGTGTTTAAATAACAAAGATTTTAAATCACAAGTAGTGTTTGGTTATTGCTATACCTCTACATGTGCAAAAGTTGGGAGATAATTTAGTAGCATCCCAAGTTCGTCTATCTGGTGAAAAAAAATCTTACTCTTTAGAAGAGTAAGCATGCATCAGAAAGTTGTGAAAAATATGTTCTTCCATTTGCCAGTGTCAGCTGAAAAAAGTTTCTGTACACCTTATGTTAAATTTGGAATTCAAAAAGTAGCTTAAAAAGACAGAAGGAAAAATGGCTTACCAGCCAGATGGGTGTTTTAATAAAGTAGGGAGCAAAGAGATGAGAAGTATCAAACGGAGTCATGCTAAGACATGGGTTTTTGTAAGCTGGAGAAAGTGCCATAAAAGACGATCAGAAATAATTTTTCAGTATAGCTCAAGTCTTTAAAAAAGAAAATTTAACCACTTTACTGGAACTAAAATCAAGCAAAACAAAAGACAAATCGAACTCTCTTTATTCTGGACTCTCCTGTTACCTCTTTCAAGTTTAGGCCGAGTGTAATACAGCTAATGCACACAAAACCCTTTACAGTAAATTTTAAACACCCTTGAACACCTAGGTACAGGCATCGATGTTGTCTTTTTCAGGCCCTCTGGGTGAGCTCTGAGCATTCATTGTCTCCTGCTGTGCCCGAACGGCATTACAAAGTTATTGCTGATGGGTGCAAACCTTTCATCCGGGAAGCATCCGTGTGGGACAGGCTGGTGGTGTAGAAGGACACAAACAGGCAGGAGCCACATATAGTTACACAGTGTAGCTGTTTGTTATCATCAGTATTAACGGTGCATCTCTTTCAGTTTTAAAGAGCAGTTAAAGCATTAAAACACCGCGTCCTGGGAGGTTCAGTTCTGCACGTGGGAAGCGCTTAGGTGCTGTTCTATTCAGCAGCACTGGAGCAGCAAGCAGCAACAGCTGTGTTCATTTCAGTGCTAACTCTTAACAAGGACAGAGGTTGGTCTTTAGAGAGCAGGGAGCGGGAAACTTGGGAAGCAGAATAAACAATAATTTCTTAAAATTCCATGTAATGCAGAAAAAATGAGTTAAAATATTTTTTACTATTCATTAAACATGACTAGGAAGTACCACAGGGAATGCAGGAGATAATTGCAACAGTAAAGAACTAAACTGCTCTAACGTGCTTTCCACAAAAGGACACTCCAGCCCACCACACAAAATTTAGGAAAATGTTAAGTTGTGAGTACGAGCCAGTAAATTGGTGGAGGGATGTTGTAATTCCCCCCGAATCTGCAGCCCAGCAGAGGTGAACACATCCTTCTTGTCACAGCCTCGAGGGACCCCTGGGAGAGAGGGATCTGCCTGCAGAGGCAGCACCCTCATGCATCTCTGCAGCGGAGAGCCCTCGGGGCAGCAGCTGGGGAGGTCTATTGGCCTCCCATCACCTCCCTGCTCCATACATCTCAGGGAGCGGCTTCTGACTGACATGTAAAACATCCTAAGGCCTTGCTGGGTCACACCACCAACGCTCTCACCTTGGAGGTGTCCACTAGGGGCAGAAGCCTCTGGTAGATACCAGGGCTGTGTAGAAGGGTACGTGTCCAAAGCCACCCAAGGGCTCGTATACCGTTTCGTATCTCTATGTTGCTGCTCATGTGGATCACCAGGACAGGCAGGGCTGCACAAGGCAGTGTACACCGGGTGTCATGAGGGGAACACACCTTCCTCTCCATGCTTGTGTGAGGCAGAGGAGGCTGACCAGGCAGGCAGTGGCCCATCCTGCAGCGCTACCAGGGGTACCTATGTGGTGGCTGCCTCATCGGTTTGGAACAAGCACCAGGCGGGCTGGTGGCTGCCGGGGAGGGTGCCCAGGTGGGGCTTGTTTGCCACAAGTCCCAGTGCCGGGAGCCGCGGGGCAGCAAAGGGCCAGGGGAAGGAGTCTGCCTGTGCTCACGTGTAAGTAGTCTGATCTCCTTCCCTCGGGGGCTGTTGGGTAATTGTCAGCTATTCTGTGGGGCTTGCATGCTTCAACTCAGCCCTGAAGGATGTCGTGCCACCTTGTTTCGGTGCTGGTGTGAAGGGATGCTCAGGGTGGGTATAGGCTCCCAGGCAAGCACAGGCATGGAGGACTTCAGGGTGTTAACAGGTTAGTGATCTGGGGAGCTTTTTTTAATAATTAAAAAAACGAGTCTGGCTGGCTGGCTTTCTCAGCTGCCCCGGTGCCTTTGGCCCCTCACGAGGAGCGGCTGTGGGGCCTGGCTCCCCAGCTCTCCCTCCTTCTGCAGGCCCTGGGCTGCTGGCCGTGCAGAAAGTGAGCGGCTAAAGCTCTCTGGAGAGCTGGCGTGCTTTTCCTGAGCCCTCTGTAAGGCCATCTTCTGGTAAGCTGCCAGACTTCAACCAGGTTATTGCTCAGCCACTCCATCTGTCTGAAGAAGATGGGCTTTCTCAGTTTTTTTCCCTCAGACACTTGTAAAATTTCCTTGTGGAACGGGTGTGAAACTGGTGGCCCTGTGGGCTATAACCTCCTTGGGAGAAGGAAATACATGTACACTGTTAGAGCAGGTCAGTGACTGCGAGAGAGAACTGCAGGATTAGGCCCTTCAAATGTTGGCTGAAATCCCGTTACAAGCCAAAGACTGGACAAAGCTGTGGCTTTGCTTGGTAAAGGATTTTGCTGTTCTGTTTGATTGGTTTTCAATTTTTCAAAACAAATGGATGTTTTACTTTGGTTATTTACAGTTGTATGCTATTGTGTAGTCTTTCTATAGAATAGCAAAGTTAAACAAGCATACATGCATCGTTATGCAAGTTAATTTGTTTTACTTTTCTAAAACAGCCCTATTGACAAGTGATGAAATATAAACAGCTCGAGCTGATGGCTCAGCAGCGTTGTGCATTAACAGGGTAACAGCAACTGCGTGCAGCTGAGCTTGGTGTCTCTACAGTGCGCATTTAAAAATGAATGTGGCTTAGTTAATAACACTACTGCTTTGTCACAATAAGATATTTTCAATTTATTATTCAAGAATCTTATTATACAGCTGCTGTAACACTTGAAGTCACGTGTTGCTCACCTGAGTAATCACCTGCAGGTGCTAGGCTTAAACCCATATGCAGGCTGCTGTTGAAACTCCCAGGAGCCTTGTTTGTTTCCTTGTTCAGAGGAGTATCAGGTTTTTAAAGCCACCCTGTGTGTGTATATATTTTCTATAAATAATCATGACTATTTTGGAGATCAGCACTCGGACCTGGCTCAGAATGAGGTTGGAATGAGATGGGAACATGGAAATGGTCGCAGTTGGTTCCCAGCAGCGCGTCAGTCAGGTCCAGTACAGAAGGGCACAGAGACCCACTGTGATGGAGCAAACAGTAGTGGGTGTGATCTAAATATTTTAAATTGGAAGAATATTTTTCTCTGTAAACATTTTTTTCTTTAATAATGATACAAGCAGAGCAGAAGGGCGCAGAAGCTGCCACACACAAGACCACAACCTGATTTACTGTTGTGCTGTTGGTGATCTATCAGGAGTTTGTTTTGAAGGAAGAAAACAAAAACCTTACATGTGGATGTGGGTAATGTCGTCCTACAGAGAAATCTTTTCTGATCCCTGCTGTTGATCAGCTTCAGACTATGAAGCATGAAATGTAATTATGCTTATTAGCTTGGCAGTCATGTCTGCAAACTTGCTATAGTGCTTTTATAGTTATTTATTCCTGAGAAAGATTACCTATACTTTTTTCCCCCATTAATTTTGTGCCAGTCATAAGCAGACCACATGCATTGTTACTTATGTCTGTTGTCTAGCTAATAAATGAAATGGTGGTCAGGAAAGAACATAAATGACATAACACAACCCCACCAATCAAACTAAACAAAACTACTGATACACTTTAAAAAAAAAAAACCAAAAACAAAACCTCCAGGAACTTCAGTATTGCATCATTGCAAACAAAGACCTTTTTGGTTTTTTCCAAAGTAAGCTTTTTTAGTTCATACTATATATGGACTTACTCAGTTTTAAATCTGGGCATTAAGAATTTTTGAGGGTCAATGTTCCCTACTTTTTTCGAGTATTGTTTTGGGAGTGAAGGAATAGAGTTGGCTGAGCTTTTGCTCTTTCTTAACTGTTTTATTGATTTTATCTTATAAGCGATATTGCTATCGCTATATAGTCACAATATAACTGAAGTGTGCTTATTTACTTGGGAGAATTAGGTTTCAGATGCTGGTGAATGGTACTAGTTCTCCTACTGCCTTTGTCTCTGGGGCTTTAGGGATTTTGGGGGACATGACAGGAATAGCTGCAGCAATCTTTACGTGGAAGTCTCTTCAGAGATTGATTTATTACTTGTTTTTTTGTATGCGAGTTTCTTCTCTACAAGGTTTTGGCCATATCTACTGTAGTGGTTTATTACTTGGTTTCTGTTTCTTGTTTATGCGCAATGTAGTTTGTACTATATGTGATTTTTAGAGAGGAATATCTAGAACAGACCAGATGCCTTCATTTTTTATTTGTATTTAGCTTTTTTAATGTTATGCTTTATTATATGTTATACAGATAACTTGCTGTCTTTTGGATTGTTTGTTTTGTTTTCTATGAAAGTTTATGTATTATATACTCATAGGAAGCATGATTAAGAAATTGAGTAGGTCTCTTCCAACTTCAGTTTCTTTACTTCTGTAAATGTAGAGGCTCCTGCAAAATGGCTTTATAGAAAGTCAATCAAAAGTACATTAAATCAAATTTGTCAATCCTGTGCAGTTTGGTAGTACAATAATACTCAGGTTAACAATATTGTCAAACATTATGGTTATTACTTATTTTTTATACAACTTGGCTAACTCAGTAACTTAAATACAGTATATTCAAAGAAATTCTGCTGTAAGTTTACTGTGTTTTTTTCTCTTGAACCCTTTGTAAGAAAACAAACACCTATGCAGTGAACTGTAAAATATAGTAGGCCAGGCCTGTTAATTGAGCACATCTTGTGTTCTTCTGTTCTGTGTGATAAAAAAGCAGTACTTTCAAATAATGAAAAAATCAGAAATGGCTTTTCCTTGTAGCTGTCAGCTTTGGCCGAGTCACTTAGTTCATTTCACTAGATTAAACCCTTTCTCCTTGGACTTTTGAGAAGGAAAACAGTGTCTTTGTCGTGAACACTTAATTCCTGGAAATGTATTCAGGCAGGTTTCATTCTCCATTACATTATTTGACTCATAGCTAACTTGGTTTAGGATTATGCTTTTTCTGTTCTAAATCATGCTAATAATATTCACATAAATTTTACTACTTTTGATAAGGATATAAAAGGACATATTTACTTTCAAAGTTCAAAGAGCTCTCCTATGTTTAAAAAAAAAAAAAAAGCCAAAACAACAAAACCTGTACCTTTACTAACAATGTGTGAACCACTTAAACTGAAAATAAACACTGAAATGCAGTTGGTGAAGCTTTGTTTGGAAGTTAAAACTGTTTTAATTTCTAATAACCTATTCTATTTCTTCAAATGTATTGAGAAAAGATGTAGGTTTAAGTAAAATAAAACAAGAACAAAATTCTTGTTTTGACTGTTTCATTGGAGTTTTGGAGACCCTCTGTGGCCTTCTGTGGAGTAGTGCATGTCTTTAGAGTTTTTTGAAAAGAGATTTTTTTAGTTGGAAATGTGTGGATCCTTTTACTAAATGATAGAGATAGTGACTTTTCAATGAGGTTTCACCTATTCTTCCTGGTCAGCATGGTTTATTTCTTGTAGGCATCGTCTAAGTGTAACTGTTCAGGTTTAATCATGCTCAATAATTGTTATTTAGTGACCTCAGATCCATGGTCAATTTGCTATTGATATAAAAGAGAAGAGGATTGGGCCCTAATATATTTGTCTCATTTGCCACTTCTATCAATAAAACAGCTGATATGACTTTTTCCAGTCCTTGCCCACTATATGTGTAGCTGTCATAGTCAGATAAAAGACTGATTTTATGAATACAGAGGTCAGTTGGGAGGACTTAACATAGGCTAATGCCTATGTTTGGTTAGGTCCTGATTCAAATTGCCTGAAACCTCAGGCACATCAAGATAATGACCATCTTATGGGATCACATCTTGTAAGCATGGTCAATATTATGAATTTCCATCTGATATGATGAAGGTAGAAGATCTGGAAAAGTGACTTTGAATCTACCAGCGCAATGATAAGAATTCGTGCTGCTCACAACTGCTGTTCCAGGTTGTAGCATTTCTGACTAGAAATTTAGTATTTTTTTTAAATGGAAGTTGGGATTCTGATAATGTTACATGATTCCAGAACCCTAGGAAAATACCTGTCCGTACCTTAATCTAATCTTTTATGGAACAAAAGTATGAAGATGTCTTTGTCTTTTCTCATTTATTGACAAACTTTAAATATGTCCAGAAAGAACTGGGACTGCAGTATCACTGTGCAAGCAGCTGAAATACCAGCACTTGGATTGACAAATCAAGCCTGCTCTCTTCTGTGTCTTGATTGAATATCACTTTTACAGGGTAGTGTTTTCCCAAAGAAGAATTTACAATCAGTAAATAACTTGAGACAAGGATAAGGTTTATCCTACAGAATAATGGTTCCTTGTCGGCAGTTGTGAAATTCCAGTTAAAAGTGTCTCACTCTTCACATTTTTAATGTCTCTGGCATCTAGAAAGCTCATTATATACAACCAAAGCAGTAAAAGAAATTGCATTTGGTTTTAGTAATGCTTTAAAGAGTCACTGGAAGACTTTACTTGTAATTCTTGAGTGTTCTTGCATGAAAATACTTCCAGTACAATTATGGTGAAGGCTCTCTCTCAAAAGAGTACCTTGTACCTGGTCTGTCTCTAATCTCTGAATGTAAGTCTTGATTGTAAAAGAAAGTTTAAAGCAAATGCTGCATCGGTATTATCAACATTGATACTCCTCACTACTCGGGAACCCAGTGCAGATGAAGACCCTGTTGTGCGGCAGGCTGTTCTAACACGTGGGATGATACAGTTTGTATCACAAAACGTTTGCAGTCTGACAGAGGGCTTCTCTCTGATTTAGCAGCTTTGTTATTGGCTGCTAAACAGGCCTCCTTGCTCAAGGTTACTACCCTGTGAGGGGAGGTAGACATATATTTTGTACAAGCTTCCCAGCCTCCACAGTTCACACTTGGGCATTGAGGTTTTTATTGATGCTGTTAAACCGAGTAAAACCTCTCAGCTAGATCCTGCCACGTACATCCTGTTACGACAATAAGTGATAGAGCAAGGGGGGTGTGGGGAAAAAAGAGGTTTTGGACATAATGCAGGTCATCCAGTCATACAGTTTTCTTATGTGTATATTACATGATTCAACAGTATTAAGGTTGCCAGAAATAGTATTGTATTTTGTTCAGTTACATATCTTTCCTCATTGCTTTCCCATATGTCACCAAAATAAAATTCTTGCCTGCTTTTGTACAAAAGGTTAGGGATAGAGCTTCACTTCAGCTTGATGATTTTTAATTTTTACAGAGTTCTTGTTGAGGTTTTTCCTCAAAAATGTCTCCTTTTTGCAATTAAATGCATTAACTTCCCTGTACTGTGCTTATTGTATCTTTAGCCTCTGCTCCAGAGATGTAATACCCTTCTGCAAAAGGTAGTCCAGTCCTCTAGCATAAGTGGATAATCTGGTATCAGATGGCAGGAAGACCAAAACATGTTGTTGCATCTCTGTTGAATGGCATGCTCCCAGACTAAGGCTGTCTGATTGCTCCAGGATCCCTGTGCTTCCTTTCTCCTAGTGTAGCAGTCCCAACAAGAGACAAAGAGGAAACTGCCTAAATCCATTTGAAAGGAGAAGCAATATAGCAGGAATGAGTTGTGCTTTAAAAAACACTTTCCAGATTGCTAATCCCTCCCGTGTCTGCGGTTCTCCACTGCATCCATTAAGGAGCACAGGATTGATAGCTCATCATTAAATCTGTTCCTGACACTGGCAGCTTTACTGTATATATCCAGTTCAGACAGGTTCACAAACCCCTGTCCTGTGTGCCACCATCCACTGCAGGTCAAACAGCTTTTCATGAATTAATCTTGAGGCTTTTTGAAAAGGCAATGACTACGTATGCCACAGGATTGTAAATTACGGTTGGATTAAAATACCCACTATAGGTAGCCTTGTTACTGAGACGAAACTGTCAGGTAAACGCAAGCATGTTTTCCTAAGTTTTATCACAGATCTCTGTTTTGCCTTACAATAATGTATCCCTTTTAATTGAGTGTATTCAGATAAATGAATTACAACTCGCTTTGGTCTGTTCAACAGCTGTCCTTTTTCAATTAAACTCCCTCGTGAGAGTTTAAGGCCCATGAGATGTATATCAACAACAATATTACTAGTCAAGGCATGTTGTCATTTCTGTGTTTGCCTCTGTACTCTGTTTTGCTTGGAACAAAATTAGTAGACCAGGAACTGTCACTTCAGTAACACAAAGCATATTATCAATATTTCAGCAGCAATAGCTGATTAGAAATAGTAGTTCAGACAATACCAAGAATTAGTTGAAGAACTGTTTCCTTTATTCATTGGTGAAGCTTACTGTATGAGAAGTGCACTGTATTTCACGTTCTTCTGTTGTGGAAGAAGCATCCCTTTCTAGGCAGGATTCTCTACAGTGCAGAACAGTTCAGCTTCTATTGAAGTTGATAAAAGAGTGTTCAGAAGCATGTAGAAAGATCACAAGATCAGGCACGTCTGGGCCCTTGACGCCATTATTAAAACCCATTCATCACGGGGATTCTGGTTCTCCGAAGGAAGTTGTTAGGTACAAATAATTCAAGGGAAGCTCATCAAAGCCGTATCAAAGACTGAATATTAGTAATCTGGTCTTTATGGAAGCAAAGACGGTTTAATACACTCCAGAGGCAGAAATAGGTCTAAGGAAGAACATCAACTCCTAATGAAGTTACAGAATTAAAATGGAACAAAAGGAAATAGTGGCATAAAAAAAAAACCCAAGAGCTTGATATAGTGCTCTTCTGCCACACAATAAACTGTATATGAATACCACTGTTGATATTAATTCCCTGTGGTTGAAAGGTATGAAAACTTACAACAAGTAATAAAATAGCCAAATGTATTTGTTAAACTTTATGATGAGTGAGTGTAGAGCATTTCTAAATTGTGCCTCTTCTGAGGTGACTAAACCAGCCTATTCCTGTAGCATCTGCAATTGACAACAGGGAAATAAAAACAGAAATAAAATTTCCAGGAAAAAAAACTAATCAGTTTTTAGCTTCAGTAAAGATTTGATGAATTATCTCTTCCTCATCACAATTAAATCTTATCTTAGATTAAGGACTATATGGATTGTTTTCATCACCTGAGACAAATACGGATGTTACTTCACAGCCAGTATTGTCTACACTTTTGAAAACAAAACTCATGCTTATTTTTGTAGAACAGCTCAGTTCCTTCTTGTTAGGGGAGTCAGAACTGGCTGTAACTATTGTCTGCAGCATAAATGCTAACTTCACCCTGGAGGAATGGTGCTGCTGCTAGTACATAGCAGTAATTCCCTCCCTGGCTGATAGAAGAGCTGTTGAAGACTATTGTCTACCAAGATGAACAAAGATGCTGTTAGCACTACCTCTTCTGAACTTTGCAGCCTCCTTGGAGTCACTCTGTGATCTGCAGTTTGAGTTGTACTGTTCCAGAGAATGGGTATCTGCACACTGCTGCGTAAACAAATGACCCATATTTAGTTCCCTTTAGTTTTTGTCAATCTATATTGAAAGACATTTTCTGCTAAGAATTCAGTTTTGCTCTCAGCTGTTTGCTTACTACAAATGTTCACATATTTAAGAAAAATTTGAGACTGTTTAATGATCAAAAGTACTATAAGCTCTTTTTACTATTCTAGCAAGTATAGAAAGTCATATGAAAAGGTACTTAATACGTCTTCTAAACACTTCTGTTTGTATATGGCGTAATCTTTCTCCAGAGGTAACTAGCTGCGTGTATCCTGCAGAGGAAGGTTAAACTGCAAATCCAAACAATATGCTCCTGGAGTCATGTCTTTGGCTAAGCTGTATGCTGACAATTGTATTGGCATGGGGGGGAGCTTTTTTTAAAGTAGGGACACACCTGTACTTAATTTTCCAGAAAAAGCTGAGGTTTTATGTATTTCTTTGAAAAAGCATACTCATTCAGTCACGATTTAGAGATTTTATATATATGCATTCGTTAAAATAGATTAAAAAATCTTCATAGTTGATTATGCAGTGTTCAAAAAACTACATGCAAGCGGATGCAAAAATATATAAAATAATGCCTCAAAAATATATAAAATAATGCCTCAAAAATTCCATGTAACAACAATAAAAAAACTTATTGATGATGATATTAGATACAATTCTTGGCCAACAAAATTTGAAAATAAACAAAACCGCAAGAAATTATACTTGCAAAATTCTTGAATAAATGATTGCTACTTGCCATATAAAGCTTAAGGGTAAACTTTTTATTGTGGAGATTCAGTTGTTTTGTTCTGTTAACACTAATGACTTGTGTTGTTGAATGTGCCCCTTACAGCACTGCAGATTCATGAAAAAATACTCTAGTTCATGTATACTACATTTTAGAAACCTTTAGACTACCCAGATATTTGCCCACACATCTTCAGCCCGCTACATAATGATTTAGTTGGATGTTAGTATTGTGAGACAGTCTCCACTAAATCTTCTGTTGTTTCATGGCTTATGTAGTGCTTAACTAACATAAATTTAAGTGTTGCAATTTCTGCCTGAAAATGATTCTTCCTGGTATTTCTCATGTACTAGTTATAAGGTTGGTATAACCTGTAATTTACAGTGCACAAAAAACTCAGCCGCTCTCTTGTTTGGTGCAGGTATCAGGCAGTAAAGAGTAAGTACAGCTCAGTAGAGCAACTTGTATGTAAGCACATCTCGGTCACTGAGCAGATTGAACTGCCACAAACTTCTGAAAAACAGCTACTTAGGATGACTATATAGTGTCATGCTGATATGCCCCCTACTTCACACTGAAGTCCTAATTCTGCAGCTGTCCATGCTGTATACAGCTAATTGACACCCCCTGCCTCCATTCTGGAATAAACATGGTGACTTCCTATCCAGAGTTCTTTAGAAATGAGTACATACCAGATCAGTGCCTGATTCTAATTTCTAGTCTAGAAATTAAAGAATGGGGTAATAACAGAGAAACAACAACATAACACTACTGAAAATATAAGACACTGCTTTGCCTGAAGAGAGCTTCGATGTATGACATGCATGCTAATGCTTCCTTATCTTCTTTTGAAGGATCGTCGCTTTAATGACGAGATTGACAAACTGACTGGATACAAGACCAAGTCACTCTTGTGCATGCCCATAAGAAACAGTGATGGAGAGATTATTGGTGTTGCCCAAGCAATAAATAAGACTCCTGGAGGTGCCCCTTTTTCTGATGATGATGAAAAAGTAAGACTACCTTTACTTACGGGTTTTTTTTCTTAATTTATTTTGTAATGCAGTAAATTCTTTGAAAGATACTTAAGCCATAAAAGTAAATGGCATAGCTCATGTTAATGATGTTTTTTTAGAAGTGCTTAACATAAAATGTACATTTTTGTTGTTCTAAACATAAAACGTGTCTGCTCTGTAGACGTGGGAGGTCTTGTGGCTGAAACTTCAACTTAATGGTCTCTAAATCTTATGTAGGCTTTTTCATGTAGTAGATCTTAAAAGGAAGACTGTTTCAATTTTTGAAAACTTACCTATAAGAATAAGTTCATGGCAGAAAACTATCACAGAGACACTCCTAAGCTTGCTGACTTTAAAAATCGCCACCTTCTCTTAGTGCTTTCCATGGGATAAATGCCTGTAGGACGTAAAAAAAGAAACTGTGTTTTAGAGGAGATTATGCATATACAACTTCATGCTATTCTAAAATACAGGAGACTTGCAAATGCCTGTGAAAGGGCACAGAGGGCAGGAAGGGGACACGAGGTGTGTATTTGAAGCGAAATTTGGAGAGTAAAGTGAGCTCAAAAGGCAGGAGAATAGAAGGACCCACAAGGAGGTAACTTGAATTAAAGAAAGTGGGAACAATAGGAAATGGTGTTGTTGAAGGCAGATGTGTACAGTTGAGCATGGAGGGAAAATGTGTGTGAAGCCAAGAGATTACTGGGGGAGAGAATGCTGGAGTGCAGCAAGCTAGGGAGGAACAGAACAGCAGTGCTCTGGCCAGGAGAGAGAAATGGAGTTGCCTTTGAGCATGCAATAGGGAAATTACACTTCTGTGTATTAAAATAGTTTTGAATCTCATTTTTGTGGAAGTGTGGTTAGAGGCAGACTTTGCCCCTGAATGCTCTTTGTGTTGATTCAGAAGCAGTTAATATTTGATGCAGAGCCACGGTTGGTGTGTTATGTACGTGTTGACATGTTTGTGCTACAACAAAAAGAGATGTTAAGGAAGATGCCTGTTGGAAGGGGAAAATCCTGTCACATTGGTTCATCTAAATACATGGAGTTGATTTCTAGAATCAAGATATCTTGACATGAACAAAATGCATTATAAAGCTAAACTAACAGTGGTTTATAAAGGCTGTGAAATATTGAATAAATCAAACTTGTCTTCCATAGAAACCACAGTAATTAGAGTTTTGGCTACTCTTGAAGTTGCTATTACTATTACTTTTACTTGTTATATACTTACAGCAGTACATTTAGAGCACTGTGCATAACCATTTCATAGCTTGAAACAATTGTTTGGTGAACACAAGAATATGGATCTTTATATGAATAAGGTCTGTTAATAGAATCGTACTCTGGTTTGCTGTGCAGTGGGAGTAATTCAAAACTGATTGCCTTTTTGAAATTTCAGTATGTGAAGGAACCTTTTGCAGTCCAGGTAGGAAAATGTTTGCCAAGTGAGATATTAATAAGTGGGTGCATTAAAGTTGAGAGAGGTTAAAAATGAGTACTGATTATTTTTATACCTTGTAATGGTTATCGTATGTCTTCCAATAGAAAATAGTTATGAGGAAATATTTCTTTATATTTTTATTAGATTATTTAGCATAGCACAACTTTGCTATCAGGTGGAGGTCTTCCAGCAGTTATTCTTAGCAGCACCTACTTACAAGTGAAGAGCCAGCTTGCTTGCTGTGTACCACTGTTTGCTTTTGGTGCTTTTCCTAAATTTCTTTCAACATTATATACTGTTCTGATGTGCTCTTGAGCTGCTTGTTGACTTCTTGTTAAACTTCAAGATTCAGATTCTCATTAAGAACTAGCCATTTGGATCCAAGTGGAAAGATCAGGCGTGTTTGGATTATAATCTTTAAAATACATTCAACAAATAAATGGAGTGTTTATTCAACAAATAAAGTGGAGAATAAATTGGGCTAACAGTAAGAAAGCTTATGGTTTGACAATACAGATGGCTCAGCTCCCCAGTTATACATAGTACTGTAGAGTGAGCTTTTAAAAAATTTTATGAATGCCAACTGACTGTGGTTACTCTTCACACCACACTATGAGTAATTTTATAAAACAGAAAAATTCATTACAAGAACAATACTCATTGCAGTGTGGATATATATCTAGCATCATCTCTTGGTTAGATGTTTTCTTCTCAATGTGCTGAGTAACAAGAAAGTCACAGTCCTATCTCTGGCCGTATCACCTATTTTAGCACCACATTAAAGACAATTTTCCTGTGCAAAGCTTAAAAACTTTTTTTTCCATAAAAATCATTAGCTTTTAATTTTTTTCTGCAAGGTGTCTGTGTAATTTATTTTAAAAGTTATTTAATTCAAACTGTATCACTATGCAGAATCACTCTCGGTTTTGAGATCCTGCTTTTTCAGACATCTAAAGTGACCCGATATTTCTTAAATTGTTCCTTTAAGTTATCTAAACTTGTGTGACTACTAGTTTGCTTCTGAATTACTTTTGATTCTTGAAAATCTTGGATGTTGAATATTGGTTTATTAGCATACAATACAAATCTGGCAGTGTGTGCTACAATGGGTAGCCAAATGCAAATTAAACAAAATGAGACCTTCTCTGAACAGGCTTTTTTCTGCAGTTCTTTTTCTTAGTACTCTCTGTGTCAAGGGAATTTTGTTTAAAATGCAGCCTTTATAATGAATACTACACTTGATTATCATACATTCAACTAGCAAAACAACTGTGTATATATGTGAATTTTGTATTACATAAAGATACTAATGTAAATATTTGATGCCAGTATTGAGTCTGTGGCATTTGCTTCCATTCAGTGACTGCTAAATATCTAAAATCAGCAAGTTGCCCGTACTTTAATTGCCATCTTTATATTATTTTTACTAGTCGTTTGTATCACTGCTATAATTATAAGTCTGGGTGTTAGAGCTCTTCAAGAATATATTCAATGGGTTCTCACGTGTAGAGTTTATGGAAAAATAAATGAGAACATAAGCATTATCTTGCCCTGTAATAGACCTTAAATTTAATGAGGCCTGGCAGTCCGTGTGCTATTATTTCCAAATTTTGCTTTTAAGTTTTTTCACTCACTGATAACCTAGAAAGCATGATATACCTCTGGGAAGCAAGAGACCACATGCTTCCAGGAGAACATCTTGCAGGATTAGCAAACAGTTTTAAATTGTAATACCAGCAAAAGTGGTTGTGAGGAAAAAGGTGCAAGTGAAAACAGGGAAATCCTTTTCAAAATAAGTAAAGAACTACCTAGGTATTGAGGTGGTTTGTGCAGAAAAGCTTGATGAGTAGCTGGAAAAAGACATAAATTCAACTTTATGTTGATGTTAGAATTTCTGACAATTAGCAGCTTCAGACTGGTTAGAAAATGGAAATTACTCCTCCTCTTCCTCCTCCTGACCCCTCCAAGCCTTCTCAAAGAAATGTCGGTATCGCTTAAGTCTGACTCTTGTTTGCAAGTAGCTATCCTCTCTTAGCACTGTGCAAAGCAATTAAAATAATGCTGTTGGGTTTTTTTTACAAAGCTACAAGACTATATTGTATAATGAAATGTCACTTGGGGGCACTACTGTCTTGAGTCAATAGGAAACAAAGAATTATGTTTTCAATTAGAATTAAGTAGATGCTAGCATCTTTTTTATGTACTCTTAGTTATTTTCAGGAAGTGAAGAGCAAATAAAATATTTAAGATTTGAGGAGTTTTTAATGCTCCCAAGCTGTAACCAAGTTTATATTTTGCAATATGTAAAATGGAGTATTAGATTTCAAAGATTTTCTAGTTTTGTTTTTCATGGCAGATTTTCAGGTTTTTCTTTTACATCTCTGGCCATGGCGTTAATAACAGCACTAATAACGAGTCTAAGTGATGTAATGATTGTTTCCCACTGCCAAATTTCTTTTCTCCTTTTGGTGTAAGGGATGTTTCAGCCAATTCATTGTTGTAAATGCAGAATTAGACTTGACAGCCACTGGCACGAGAGAAAACGTTCTGTCACACAATGTGTTTTGTCTCCCCAACATTAGTGGCTCAGCTGAAAAGACTGCTTTCAGAGATTTCCAGTGCGATACAAACAGTAATTGAATACCTTATTACTTTCATATAGCAACCCTCGCTATTACTTTATGTTGGGTAACTGTTAACTTTTTTTGAAAAATAGGCTGCTGATACACTTTTACATGCATTTTGCAAATGAAGACACCAGTTCATCTGCACAGACATAGAGTAGGAAAGTTAAAAAACTAAACCCTTGAAAAGATCTGTGCATCCTGCATGCTTTCCCAGTACTGTCCTGAAGATTCATGTAGGTATTTGTGCTGTTTGCTGGTGAGTCATATTTGTTCAAGGGCTGGTGAGAAACTTGGCCTGACAAGAGCTTGACAGTCTGTAGTTCAGATTATTGTGTGCCCTTTAGAGTCTTCTGAAATGCAGTGCCAAAACAAATCTAATGCTGCATCAGAAAGCCTTAACAAACAGCACCAGCAGCTCCACTGTCGCTTAAACTGACGTCCTGGTTCTCTCTGGCTCTGACGTATTCCTAGCCTGAACAAAGTGAATCGACTGCGGGGAAACTACCTGAGACAGCCAGCTTGAATTAAATCCTGCTTGGCTTACTGAAAAACAGCAGCTTGAATGCAGTGAGATCACTCCTAGGAGGGGAAAGAATGAACTGGATTTAGTTATCTCTGCTCTGTGGATAGTTTTATTAAGAAGTATGTATATCCTGGTTCAAGGATTCAGCTGGTGTATGTTTGGTTTGTGGGGGCTTGAAGATACTGTTCTATCATGCTTCAGCATTTCTATTTCTTACATTCCTAATAGCAGCCCTGTTATTCTAAATTGCCCAATTTAATGTTCTCTTCTTGGTCCATATTAGTTAAGGCTTGAATATGTTCTATACTGGGTCTATCATAGTGATGAATAATTTGCAGGGATTTTGCTATACCTGCTAATTTGTTTTCTATGAGTTTTTTTGCATGATGGACTTAGAGTAGCTGGTAGGTAGCAATTTCAAAGTTAGTTAGGTCAGTTTCTTTATCTTAGGGAAGTAATCAACTGTAAATAAAACTGCTAGGGAAGGGAGTGATCCAGAACAGGTAAACATCTCTGACTGTTGTGAAAATGATGACTCCAGCTCTGTGAATGTGTGGAATTTACCAAGAAAGTCACCTGAAAATTACTTTGAGTCCACTAGAAAGGAGTACAAGAAACCAATTAGGTAAAGAATTTGTTTCACGTAATGCTGTATGTGATGACCTCCTGCTAACATCTACCTTGGTTCTCTGAAAATCTTCATAGCAGGGAGACTCCAAAAGCTGTTATTTAAAATTGGTATAATCCTCAAAGGTATCATGTGGCCTGTATGTCACTTGCATTCCTATGCAAGAGACAAATTTGCTGAAAGAAGGTAGAAAATAACAAAAGACATTTAAAGGATGAAGGTGCTGAAGCGCTGCAACTATCTGGGAAAACTAACGGTCTATTAGACACAGTTCTCAAAAGGTACTTGCTACACTAGATTAAAGTAAATCATAGTAGCTGAATTCTCTTGCTGGGGAAGTTTAAAACAATTTGTCACTAGAATGTTTGCTTTATCAAAGCAGCTTCACACCACTGCTTTGCACCCAACAGCACCAAATGACTGCAGTGACAAATATTTGAATGGACTTCTTTCAATCTTGCATGCATTCAGTCATGCTTTGAAGTTAAGATGAAAGTCTAGATTTCTTTTTAATTACAGAACTCTGTAAATGTGCTTGAAACTTAACAAAAACATCTGTGTCAATACCTCTGCTTAGAGAATGGAAGTTAATAATACTTGAATCGGACATCTTCACCTCTGAGGTATGGAAGCATGGCCAAGGTGTCTTACAGTGATATTTTGGTGAACTGTTTATTTTTTTCAAATATACATGTATATTTTCATAGGCTCAGTGGCTATTTTGTTTCTGTGTGTTTATAGTATATATTACACTAAATCCTTGATACATCTTTGAGGCCTCTAGGTGTTATCATAAAACAACTAAACACATTGTCAAATTTGGCATCAGGAAGGGTTTCTCTATAGAACAGCTCAGTGAAGATTTTCGTGGGTTTTTTTGTGAAGACTGGGATTTTGTTCTTGTCTTGTACGATGGTGAGAGTGGGGAAGGTACCTGGATTCTTCCTGTAGTTGCCAGCAGGAATCTGAACCTGTTGGGTCTTCCCATATTTCCTGTCCTTGTGTCTTCTTAAATAACTCATACAGAGAGACCTCAACAAATAAGAGCTTGTCTGTAAACCTAGACTGTCATTTGGCTAACATTTGTAGTATTTGACTTGAAGCTCAATAAACTAAATGGAAGAATTTCTGCTGACTTCATTGGCTTTTAAACATCAAACCTCTGTCCATTTCTAGCATAGAAGAATTTCATCACATGCCCATGTCTATTTATGAAGCTTAAATTCATCTGGGTCAGAGCACTGTAAAGCAATTGGTTAAGGATCAGTTTTGGATTTTGTATCCTTCCACTGGATGCAAAAGGGCTTCAACAGGCTGAGCACAGTTTGTGGTAGACTGTGCTGTTGATCAAACACCTCTGACATCTTGATTCACTAGACATAAAGATGACTGCTTAAAGATGACTCCGCTTTGGTGAGACCCTGCCTGGAGTCCTGCATGCAGCTCTGGAGCCCTCAGCACAGAAGGACATGGACCTGTTAGAGTGGGCCAAGAGGAGGCCACAAAAATGATCAGAAGGAACACCTCTCCTATGAGGAAAGGCTGAGAGAGTTGGAGTTGTTCAACCTAGAGAAGAGCAGGCTTTGGGGAGACCTGACTGCAGACTTTGAGTACCCGAAGGAGGCTTGTAAGAAAGATGGCGACAAACTTTTAGCAGGGCCTGTTGTGATAGGACAAGTGGTAATGGTTTTACATTAAAAGAGGGTAGATTTAGACTAGCTATAAGGAAGAAATTCTTTACAGTGAGGGTGATGAAACACTGGAACAAGTTACCCAGAGAGGTGGTAGCTGCTCCATCCCTGGAAACATTCAAGGTCAGGTTGGACGGGGCTCTGAGTAACTTGATCTAGGTGAAGATGTCCTTCCTCATTGCAGGGGATTTGGACAAGATGAGCACTGGGGAGGTTGTTATGCCACCCCCACCCCCCCCAACATAACAAAGGTCAGAGTCTCCTTCAAGAAAAGTTCAATTTTTTTTTCTAGGAGATGCTTTGTCAGCTGCCTGGAATCTGAAGTCACCTCTGAGCTTGAAAAAGGTAATCAGATTTAGAAATGGTAGTCAGTCCTGGAAACGGAGCCACACAGAGCCATGAGACAGAATAAAACTTTCATAATATTTGTTGAATGCTTGTGGTCAAAACAATCTGGTTGGCCCACAAAATAACTCTGTATGCATTTTTTCCCATGTTGGACCTCATCTCTGTTCAGCTCTACAAGAACTGTGTTGAATCTAATCACGGTATGGGAGCTGCTGTATTTATGTACCTAAAGCTATGTGCAGGTTATGTTAAATCCATCCAGTAGATACATGGATGATATTCATGTCTCTTGGATCAACTATTTCAAGTGGATTAGAGAATCACCAAGGTAGCATTGTAATGGTTATTTTAAGGTGGCCTCTGCAAATATGTAGGGTCTTAAGACGTTTTCAGTGTCTAAAATAGACACACAGAGCCCTGAGCCTTCAGCAGGCTGATGGTAACAGGCAGTGCTTTACAGTCTGAGTTATCAAGTTTTTTTTACTCTTTGTTTGGCAGTTTGTGGAAGCAGCCTGGTTGATTTCCTGGGAAATCGGAGCCCTTTTCTTCGGATATGATGGCATCAAGTATTTGTAGAATAGAAAAGCATTTGAGGACACATATTGCTGCTTTCCTTCATGTGTAGTTCAGTCATGTTATCACAAATTATACTTGCAGTGATTTTTGTTGTTTCTGTTCCTGTTTGACAAAATTCCATAGCAGTTATGAGGATAAATGATCCATTAGAGACATTAATTACGAAGCATTCAGTAGTACCTTGTCTAAGTCTTACTAAGAGACCTTTGGATCTTCCTGCAAATTCTGAAGCTCAAAAATAGCCGTGGAGCCTATTCTGTTTCCCCCTTTCATTGGTATTCACAAGGGGTTGCAGCAGGCCTGGATAAAGCAGTTCAAATCTCCGTTGGCCAAACACTTGAACAGACTTTGCAGAAAGACTGGTAATGCAACAAAACGCAGTGATCATGGGACTCCTTTGCCTGACCTTTGTGCAGCCACACTAAGTTCTTCAATGAGAAGTAGAATAGTGAAAAGTTTTCAACACAAAGCCCAGAAGCCAAGAGTTCTGTAGTTCTGGTGGTAATTTTCAGACACGTCAATAACTAGAAACTGTTATGTTAATATTACTTTTACCATTTTATTAATAGAATTTTCACTTAAATGCTTTGAATACCAAAATAACAATAATGCAAGGGCTCAGGAGGATTAGAATTTTGTTTGGTTATCTGTCTGCGGAAAGAAAGCCTTCCACAAAATAGTCTGAGGACTATGATGTGTATTTGTGTTACAGTATAACACTTGAGTACTCTCTATATAAAGAATTGACTAGAAAAGCTTTTTTTTTTTTTTTTCTGGAGAAAATCATGTTATTACATTACCTAAGGAATAAAGTTTCTACATTCAGCTGTCTTCCTTTTCTTGGCAAAACTCCCTTAAACCAACTAAATTATTTTGATCAAATGGCTCATTAGAAAAATCTTATTTTTTTCAAGTGAAACCTGCATTGGGGCCTCATTACAGAAGGATGTAAAAGAAAACCTTTCTGGCTGGCAGCTGGTGAAGCCTTCATTTCTGACAATTACTGAAGATGTGCCCTGTGGGCTGGATGGGAGGACTTTGTCCCCAGTGAAGTGTTCTCTGAACTTCTGTCAGTCTGTTCAGTTCTCCATAGCTGTTCTTCATAATAACTTCAAGGTTTGATATGCTTTTAGAAAATAACATTTCACATCTCTCGTGAATTGCTTATCTTTCCTGAAGCAGAATGAAATGTTCCTACAGCAGTTCCTGCCATCAAAAGTATTTCCCACTGGAATAGTGATGCTGAGCCTGTCTGTAGCTATAGGTTACATGATGAAATGTTGAAAACTGCTTAGCAAATCATTTTGCTAAAAATTAAGTCAACCTCTGACCTTCAACGTGTTATTACAGGCTTCATAAGAAACTGTAATTAGAACAGTATTCTGTTGTTCTAGCATTGACTCATGGCGTGCCCTTGGGCAAATCACTTTACAGTGGTCTCTTCTGAAATATAATTCTAAAAATGGCATTAGGTGGTTCCATATGTACCATCCGACTTTCCATTTTACGTATTCTTACTTTATAATAAGGAATCTATTTTCCCTCTTGTTGAGCTCAGCCTTTTTTTGAAGCCTTGTTGAATGCTTTCTTTGCATGCCACAGCTGTAATCTGGACAGATCTGGTTAGAAAAAACCAAAGCAATTTCACAAAAATCAGTTTCAGCTATTTGTTTAATAGTCTCAGCTTTACATATAAGATTTCTCATCTCCATGAAAACTGTGCCACCCTTCTGGCCTTGACTGGTTTGCAAAAGTGTAACTGGTCTATAACTGGTGAACTCCTGATTGTACATTAGAAGGAACTCAGTCCTCCTCCATGCTGTCTTTGCAATTGCCGGCCTGAGAGATTCATGTCTGCACCCCAGCAGCTGAGGTCTGTAAGCAGCAGTGTAGCTGTAATGCTTGCTAGGAGTGTTTAGGAATGCGTTTCCCTTATATCTGGGAAAATGTCAGTTTAATTCTGTGGCCGCAAATGAATAAAACTCTTGTCTTTTTCTTTCACAGGAACCTAAGAAAAGATTAGCCACCTCAGATGAAAGGTCTGTCTAACCCAGTGACCTTTCTCTGTCAGCTGCTGAAAGCAAATGCCTGGGATGAAGCAAGCACAGGATGGTATTTCTCTTGTACTCCACCAGTTTCTCGTGATTTGCAGCTCAGGGCCAGATGTGGTATCTTTGTATTTGATACCACGCTTGGGATTTTCTGCTTATGAATTTATTCAGGCATTTCTTGAAGCAAGGCAAGCTTCTTTCACAACATCCTGCATGTGTGAAGAAGTGCCGCCTGACTTCCATTAATTTCATGTTGTTCCTCCTTGTTTTGCTTTTAGTGAACACAGTGAAGAGTCATTCTCTATTCATTTTCATGCCAATTGTTTTGCCCTAAAAAATCTTCAGCCTTTAAAAGCTGTGAAGTTCCCACCTGGAGCAACAGTCTTCCCTGCAGGCAGCTGTTTGCTTTGGCAGAAGAGGTGCCTGCTCCCCAGAGCCCTGGGCAGTGCCTCTGGTCTGCTGTTACAGTCAGTACTTTCCATGTCTGGAGAAGCAGAAGTCACTTTAACCGTTTTTCTGTATGCTTTAGCCTGAAAAAAAAAAGCAGGAACTGCACTTTTCTTGGTGTAAAATTGTGAGGTATGCCCAGACATTTTTTTGAAAGCCGGGGCAGATCTTCATGACTTGTTGGCATCTTGATGCCACTGCATTAATGGAATATAACAAAAAAAAACAAAACAAAACTGAAAACAAATGGTTTTGTTCATCATCTAACCTAGCTAATCTACTTTGCCAGTTGTTAACTTTAGCAAAAACTGTTACTGTTCTTAGGAAAGATTGTAGAGCTCCCTGAATCACTGTGGATGTTAGGAAGTGTCGTGTTTGTAACAAAAAAACCTCTACAACACAGCATTAAAAAAACTTCAGGTCACCAGTGAAAGCTAGTCAACAAGATCAACACTGTGCAGCAAGATTGCATGTTCAGAGTAAAGCTGACTAGAACTATGAAAGCTAAAGTAATTTAAACAACTAATGATAATGATTTTGCATCTCTCACCTAGCTGGCAAACACTGAACTAGCGTTAAAACAATCAATATTACAATGATTTATTCAGTTGTAACGTTGTTGGAGCTGTCAGAGGTAACTGAGCCACATTGTTCATAATCATGAATAGTGGTCAGAGATTTCAGCAAGGAAATTATGCAGTACACTTCAGGTAACTCTTAACAGGGTAAGCAAACTGTGTTTAGCAAAATATTTCCTGTGAACAGCATAGTCATACAGGCAGGGTCACCGGGAAGAACACTTCATTTAACAGGGCTTTGTGAAAGCTGTGAGTCAGCACGTTAACTGTCAATTCGGTCTGTGGGTAACCCTTTTACTTAGAATATTTATCCGCATACATTTTTAGCGAAACAAAAAAGTATTTGTACTGGCAGCTATCAAGGCTACAGTCTTTAGACTGAACTTGACATGAATTTAACCTTAGTATTAACTTGTTGGCAATTTGCTATCTATGTGGTAGAATGGATAAAAACAAGTCTTGTTTTCTTCTTTTTCATTTAAAAAAAGAAAAACAAAAATGCTTTTGCTGTATAGAAACAGACTAGAATTTTGCAATGCTGGTGTCATGGTTACAAGGCAAATTTGATGATAGTAGCTCTCTGGCATTATAATAGCTCTCCAATGTTGTGGCATGCACTTAAACTGGGAGGTGCGTGGAAATGTCCTGGAGCTGAAGTGGACAAGGCCCAGTCACAGGGCTGGGTCGTGGGGTCTCAAGTATGGGGAGGCGCGTGCTGAGTGGTGACGGACTTGTGGGGATCTGAGAGCTGAGGCTGTCATTGCTGCCACGTGGTGAGGTGTCGGCGGGATGTCGTGCCGGACAGTGGGGCCAGGTGTTGTGGTCTGAGCTGAAGCAGCCCTGCAGACTTGTCCTGCAGAGCAGAACAGCTGTGAGTATGGTACTACTTCCTGCTGAGGAGAGGAGGCTTTGGAAGAAGGAATTTTGCCAAGACATGTTACCGTAAACACAATCTGAATTTTCCTTTTCTGTCACACACAGTGGAAAACACGTTGAGTGTGGTTAGTGGGGCTACATACTCACGTGCTTGCACCAAAAAAGTTTATAATCTGCTCTAGCCTACGGTTTCAGGGCTTCTCCTTCAACTCAAACTGTAAAGTCATGAGCTTTTAATCCTCTATGTCCAGAAGTGTCAGTTATCAGGGATGGCAAAGATTGTTCTTACCCTACTGGACATGCACAGCAGCTGAAATGTGGCCTCAATAACAGTGCTGTTGCAAGGGTAAACACCAATCTCTGGTCTCTTAAGGAATATCAAACAATTCTGAACTTCAAAAAGCTGGCAAAATTTGGCAGAGCAGTAGGGATGTGGATGACTTATAAAAGCTGAAGTCTGCCTGCAGAATTGTTAAACCATCAGGTTGGCAAGAAGCGTGTCACTTACAAATTAGAGCAACAAAATACTGCATTTAATTGCATGTTTTTCCAAAACTTCAGTGTAGAGACTGTAATTTTCCTTATAAGTGGAGATGATCTCTGGTTTTGTGTGATCTCACAAAGATCTGACAAAATCTGACCCCTGAGTGATAAACTCAATAGTTGCTGCCAGCCCAAGTAGTTCATATACAAATGAAAGCATTTTATCTTTCTGAAGTGGGTTCTGGTAAATCACCATACACAGGAAGCAGAGGCCATTCCAGTGAGATGTGAAAATCTGAGCCACCATGAGAGCCTGGAGGAATGAGCTTGAGCATTTCATATGCTCAGCCATCAGTCTTGCGAGGTTTGAAGTTGCTCTGTTGATGTTTACATTTGGAAGAATAAAGGCAGGTGGGTTTTTTTCCTTTTTTTTTTCTCAACCTCTTACAGCTTTTCACATAATCTCTAAAAATTAGGTTTGATTTTCAAAGTAGAAATAGTGGAAAAGAATGGTGAGGAACTTACTTTATAAGCCTCTGTATAAGGATGATTTAATATACGTTAATCAATAAAATGAATTCTACTGCTGACTAACTACTCAGTGATCATCTTGCTCACTGAACATTAAAACAAAGTATTTCACTTATTGTTTCCCCAGGTACTTAGACTTTTTCTTTTAATGAAAACTGAGCTAGAGATGAATAATTTAGATTGATTCTAATTTAATGTATTCTAATTTGCATGGCCTTCTGTTTTGCTTCTGCTGTCAGTTTTGTGGATTGCATGAGAATAGATATGTCAAGTCAGATACTAAGATCTATTTTTTTTCTTGTATAAAAATATCAATTTAGATATTAGATGCTTGTAGTAGAATACGATGAAGCTGGAAATATCCAACTTAAAAATGTCCATGAGATACTGTGTTAAACAGAACCTACTTTTCTGGGATAGTTGCTGTAATCTAACATGAAATTAGTCAGCCTGTGTGATTTTTATGTGAATATGATTATGAAAGCTATGGAAGTGAGTGTCAGGAGCAATAATCAGAACATTGTGTATCTGGATGCATCTTCTACAATGGCAGAGTTATAGCAGCTGAACTGTGGTGGAGTTCTTTTTTAATGGAATTATTTTGCATTTACTTTTCTTGCAATATTTTAATTTTTTTATTCAATCCTGCATTCTGCTGTTCCTGGAGGACAGAGGTCTCTGCTTGACGGGCAGCAGCTGCTGCTGCTGGGAGTATCTGTCGCCATGCCCAGTGGTATGGTTATCATATCCCGGTTAGTCTGGCACTGGGACTATTGAATTAATACTCAGATTTGTGGTGTTGTGATTGGTGCTGTCGCATTAACCAGAGCTGCATACCGATACCTTATAACTTTCATTTGCAGTTACTGTCGCACAAAGGACCCTGAGAATGGGCGGATTGTAAAATAGCATTCAGAAGCACACGTGGGAATGCAGAAACTTGTCTGTTTCAGACAGGTTTTCGCAGCAGAGAGAGGAGAAGTGGAGGCAGGAAAGGGCAGGGCTGGGGGAGTAAAAAGCTGGGCAGACTCCGGCTGAGGGCAAAGCAGCAAGGGGTGGAGAGAGCATCCTGCGCTCTGCGGCTCGCTCTAGCGCTCGTGTGCCACCAGCAAAGGGTCTCGCCCCCTCTAGTGGCTTGCATTCCTGCCTGGCTGTGATGGTAGAAAGTTAGGTGAACGCGTACAACTAGAGTAGTGCCTCCCAAAGATAAGCTGCGACTCTCCTTTAGCTTAGTGTTTCTGGTATTTTCAGTCCGTTTTTAGCACTGAAAGATGGCAGCATGTTTTGTAAGCGTTAATTAAATGTAACTCTAGTTACGCATCTTCATGCTTCTTCCACGTTTTCTGATAGACATTTACTCCACATCAGTGCAGCCCAACTTCGGGCTCGGCACGCTGAAGCGCTTGCAGCTCCCCCCGTCAGACCCGCGCTCCGCGTCCCCGGGGGGACCGACACCGGCCGGCGGTGGCAGCCTCCGCGCCTGTCCGCACTGCCACCAAGTGGAGGCGAGGCGTTACGGCACCAGCCTTGTGCCTGAAGCTGCTCCTCACGCTCGTGTTACGTCGAGATCTGAATAAACCTAGCTTCACTTACTTGGACGTCTAATTCTGACAACACCTGCAGAGACCTCTCCTTTCTGCCCAACGTACTGGAGAAGCAGAGTTAGTTCTCTAAAACCGCGTGCTTACATGGGAAGAGAAATCAAGATTTTTTGCTCCATAGTTTGCAACTAACTTGCCATACGAGGTTCATTTTGACATCAATGTCCTTATCACATGCAAACAACTGAGACTTCACTTAATGTAGGCTGAAGTACTCAAACATTAGTAACTGCCAGAATTGAAACCATGTTCACAACTGCATTCCATGGGTCATGTTTGCTTTCTGAGCAATGTTTTGCTAGATCTCCTGTGACCTTACTTGCCTCCCACTTCTCAATGTTGTTCTGAAGACGACCAGATGAGGAGATGATCAGATCCAAAAATGGACTCAGACAGTTAAAGCAAGACTTCAAGTGCGCTTCAGGCATCTTCACTCAAAAATAGTCTTCTGGTTACCTGAGCCAAGAAATGCCTTGCACTCAATAGCTACCTCTTCATCAACCAAGCTACCCAGTGTTTCTGCACACGTTGCTGCTTCAGTCTGGCAGCATCATCAATTATTAAAAGCTGAACAACCTTTTCTTTTGTTAGATGCTGAAAGTAGCTGAATATTTTCCAACAAGATAATTTTTCGATTATTTATAGCTTTATCACATTTTCGATGTTTAAGGTGAATGTTTCCATGCTGATTTTTTTGCCTTGGGCAGAAACTCCTTTGAATTTTGCCTTTTTTCTTTTAATCCACTCAAAATATATTTTTCTCAAGCTATTTCTGAAAATATTTTCTTTGTCAAGCTCTTGCACATGAAAGTTCTGGAAAGGAAGCCTTGACATTTGGCTGTAAGCTGGGATATGAATATCTGCATACGCATCACAGGTGCTGTGAGGGGTCCAACGCTGTCCCTGTGGTTTAAAAAAAATTTTTTTTTTAACTTGCATCCTCAAACTTCGTCATTCTGCTTTCTAGTTTATGGTTCAGTCTATGGCTCTCTCATTTTCCTTCTCCCACTTCAACACTTGTATCATCCTCTTTGCAATAGGCAGTGTACCCCGGTGCTGTACATGAAGCCTGTCTTTCCTCTGTTCCCATTTTCTTATCCTGGTGCTATCCTTTTGCTAACGTCTGTTTTCTCCCTATGCTTTGTGCACATGGGTGCTTTTGTGAAAGGGATAAGAATCTCAATGGATTTGCTGTTTGGTAGAGCTCAGCATGCATTAATTCTCACTCAGATGCTGAACATGTTCATGATAGAAAAGGTCATTCCACAACATCTTTGGTGTTAGAACAACTACTTCTTGTTCAAAGGACTACTAGATTTCAGACCAATGAAAGCTGCTACTGAAGGTTATCACAGTCTGGCACTGTTGGTCATACAACATCGTATGTCTTGACTTTCAGATTTTACTGGAAGTGAATACAAGGATGTAGATTATCCTGTGTCCCCACTAAATTATTTGCAGACAGGAACAACAAAGTTTACTTCATCTGTATGATGTACAATGCAATAGGTCCATTCTTTCTGAGCCTTTCTTATTTATTAAGCCTTTTTACCATTTTTTTACTATTATTTATAATTTTCCTTTGTTTTGCTATCCTGTCTCTGTTTGAATTTGATTTTCATTTATGTGATACTGTTTTATTTCTAACTCAATTTTCTGCAATACAAAGGGATTTTCTCCTCACTTTCTGGCTTACCATTGTCATGCAGGAACCTAAAGGAAGCAATGCAAATTAAACAGCAATAAAAAAAACCCACCACAACTGTAGGCACAGTATCTAATAAAAAGTTAAAAAATAAAGAGGAAAATTGAGTGTATGTAGGAAGTATGGAAGTAGTGGCTATGCCTTGCCAAGACAAAGTGGAGCACTTTGTAAGACAGATCAGCAGAGGGGCTGCTCATCTATTAAACATAGGCAGAAACTAAGAAAGGGAAAGGATCCACCAGATACAAAGAAAAACAATTTTGGTCATGATACCAGTAGTGGAGAACCTGCATCACAGCATCTGTGGTGCAGATAAACAACACAGGATAGCAGGTTGTCTTCTGCTTGCCAGTCTAAATAATAGCATAGCTGAGGGGCTGGTTGTATAACTTTAAATATACAACGAGGGATGTACTGTGGAGAAAAAAGAAGAAAAGGGAGGAAAAAGCCCCCAACAACCAAACCCAAAGAACCAACAAATCAACCCTGACATCAATAGAGCTTTGCATATGGGTAACTTTAATTGTTGAAAAATTGTCTTGAAATAACAGGCAAAGCCTCAGGAATTTTAGGAAGACAATGTTTGCTTTCACACTTCGCTTTTAAGATGCAAAATTGATGTTGACTTAAATTCATAGAATCATTAAGATTGGGAAAGACCTCTAAGATCATCAAGTCCAACTTTCAACCCAACACCACCATGCCTGCTAAACCATGTCCTGAAGTGCCACATCTACCTGTTTTTTTGAACACCTCCAGGGATGATGACTCAACCACTTTCCTGGGTAGCCTGTTCCAATGCCTGACCACTCTTTCAGTTAAGAAGTTTTTCCTAGTATCCTATCTGAACATCCCCTGATGCAACTTGAGGCCATTTCCTCTTGTCCTATCGCTAATCACTTGGGAGAAGACACCAACACCCACCTCACTACAACCTCCTTTCAGGTAGTTGTAGAGAGCGATAACGTCTCCCCTTCAGTTCAGTCTTCTTGGGGAATTAGGTTAGGATACAAATGTATCTTAATTTTTCTTCTTGCCATGTTTTGGTCAGTACTAATAATTTCACAAAGCATTTTTCAGGATACTAAGTGCAAAAATATTTCAGAGTAGTTGGTTCTTCGAACTTGAGTTTTAACAAACTTCTAACATACTCTGGTTTTTGACCTCTCATCCCTCAGCCATAGTCCCCTGCATCGGTGGTAACTGTGTGGTAAAAAGTTACAGACAAGTAGTAACAAGCTTTTGTGAAAGCTTATGAAATTCTGTAGGAAGTCACGTCTTCATTCTTGCTTTTTGTATGTAGCTGGCAGCTTTGATTACCAGAACATTAGTGCCTTTCAGGGGAAAGTATATGAGAGGGAGGGAGATTAAATAGTCAAAAAGATGCAATCCATAAAACAAAGAGATGGATTAGTCTGCCTAATTGGGTTGTCGAAGTGCTCTGGGATATTATGTCTGCTTAAAAGAGCAAAATAAAAGGTAATTGTTCTGATATGGAAGCTAATGTGTTTTTAAGACCCTTAAGTCTTTTTTTGTTTAAACAATTTAAACTGTGCAGCAACTACTACTGATACTGTACTTGTTTTTCAGTTAGAATGGAAATATTGCCATTTATTTCTTAGGTAGACTTCCCAGTTTATCCTGTGTTGTTTCTTAGCTCTCTGAACTATTGTTCTTAGCCACCATCTCTTCTCCTGCAGAGGACTGCTGCAAGGAGATCCTGAAGTTAACTCTGTGCTTAGATGTAATGTCTATATGGGATATTTAGCTGGCTCTTGAATGCTGGAAAGTGCTCCAGGTAAAACATACTCTAGATAAAATTCACTGGTCAACTGAAAACATGGAATACAGGGTTTGAGCCTACGCATTGGTTTAACCGTTGCAGCACCTGGATTGGAGTTTGGCGTGGGAGGCCAAGGCTTCATTTCTGGGCAACACAGCTCCTTATCAGGTGCTCACTGCATGCAAGTTCCAAGCGAAACCTGTAAGTAAAGATACTGCATGTTTTGCATCATCATTAATATGTGCTGCGCTTCAACAGTCCTAAACTAAATTCTATTGTATGTTGTGATTTCTCTTTAGGCAATCATATGTAATACATTGAATGGCTTAGGTAATTATTTACATTGTCTCGAGAATAATAAGAGTGGTAAATCTAATGAGAAAATTTTCAGTACAAGTGTTATGAAGGTGATGAATCCTCAGCTTTTTTAGGTACATCATAGGTTTATCTTTTTTGAAAAAGTGTGCCTTTAATTCCTGTGTCTGTACGGTTTTGGTTTTTTTTTATTTTGTTTGTTTGTTTGTGTTTTTAGCTATAAGCCCCACTCGTGGACCAAAGACCCCAGTATGGTAGATGCCTTACAGGCAGCAAGCAGGAGGCAGCTTCTCCAAAGAGATGGTAGGAAGTGTTACATGACACATGGGATGTCATCAATACGTGTCTGATGACCTTCTCGTAGGCTTCTGTAGACCTTTTGGAGACTCTGAGGGAATTTAATTTTTTGTGCTTTATAAATTTTTCAGCTGAAAGTAGGCTACAAAAAGGAACGTCAAGGGAAGATGAAAAATCACGTAATAGTAGTCATAGCAGAGAAACTGTAGAAGTGGCAGGCTCTTCACCTCTAAGAACTAGGCTAAGATTGTAGATGGGGCTGGCTCAGGTAATCACAGGATCGTAGCATTAGGCTAAAAGTTGGATCTAGTCTTTCCAGGAACAAAATAAGTAGATACCTCTGTTTGCCACATTTGCATTAATGCAGTTGTATGTTAGTGGTTACAATAAATTAGAAGTGTCCTGATACAGTGTACGAGATTCTTTTTTATCAAGAACATACTATGTGTTTTCCTTGTGCATTATTTTTAATACTTAAAAAACCAATCAAACAAAAAAACCAACTGTGTTGATGATTTTCCTGTATTAACATGGTTAATGTTTCCAGGCAGTACTCTTAAAGCCAGTTCTTTGGAATACTTTGTTTTTTCTGGAACAGGTTCCATAAATTCTGTTTTGTTCCCAATTCATATTTTTTGGATTAGCATACTTCAATATACCTTTCTTTCTTGCACTCTTTTTGGCATACTGTATAGTTATTCATCATACACACTACGTATCCCAGAGCATAGACGTAGATTCACACTAAGAAAGCTTTTCCTTCCTTTTGTGGAGACGTGGATTCTTTTGGGCAGGAAATTCTCCTTGACTTTGTACAAATACAATTGTATTCTTTCGTAAAAGGAAAAAAAAGGCATTACTGATGAATTATGCCCTGTTAGCAATATTATTAAAATGTAGTAACAAAATATTACTCGATGCTGCACAGATATAGCAATACAAACCCTACTGATGATAACAGGAGCCCAAGGTTAAATCTGCACACATTATTTTGAGAGGCTTTCACTATTACCTTCCACTGCCATTTGTTTTTCCTTACTGTTTGGGTTTTTTGAAGCAGATTTTTGCATTTTTTACATTACTGAAGGGACTAGGTATACCTCTATCGATTGTTAATAAAGCCATAATAAATAAGTAATACTAAAATTACGCAAGGTATCATGCAGCTTAGAGTTATACAACACACCACTCTTGCAGAGGACAAGGTTTTATAGGTGTTGTAAGCCGTGATTGTAAATGGCCTGTTCACTGGTAACTTCTACTGACTTGAGAGCATACCAAGGACAGAGTTTGGTTCAAATCTGCAGTCCTTAGGTGAGAATCTGTTGTACCTGGCAGAAGCATTATTATAAGGGGAGCTCAGCCTGGAGGTAGAGGAATGAGGGGTTGTTCTAAATTTTTAAGATTGTTCAGTACTCTGGAGGTCACTGCAATCTTTAGTGGACATTAGAACAGTCAAACTCAGCAAGTCTAATTTATTGCAGCTTCTCTGGGCTGTCTCTGCAGCCTGTAAGAGCTCCAAATTGCACCTTGCACTCTGTGCTACTGTCCCATCTGTTTATGCATACAGTTCTCACCCATGTGTGTCTGCTTTCCACCTACATGCATCTTCTCATGTGACTTAGGGAGAAAAGGTATCAGTGGTCTCCTGAGTTGGGACTGGGGAAGCAAAGGTCAGAATTTGTCCCCTTTAACTAAAAAGTCACCTTTTAATTTGCAGGGAGTACTACATTAGTCTTTGAGAAACGCAATTTGTTTTCCACATGAGGTTTTAATTCTCTGTGCGTCTTTTAAGGCTATTGAATTAGGACTCCAGTTGTATTTTGTATTATATAGAATAACACAAACAATTGGGTTCAATACCATTAGCCAGTTATATTAGCAACTGTACGAATGGACAATAGCTCACATCCAAAGAGCTCTCAGACATTCAGATTATAGACTTCCACGCAGCTGGAAGTAAATGAATGTGGTGTTCTGCAGTATAGTTGAAATCAAGGGACTTTTTATGCAAGATGACTCACACCATAAAACACAGGGAGACAATCACAACACTCTTTTATATCAAAAACAAGGAGAGTGCTTTTCCTTTCATTGGTTAATGGCATAGTAAGTGCATTATAAATGTGCATATTGATATTGTCAAATGTTGGGCTAAACCTTCTTAAAGTTGGTAGCTTTAATCACTGGGCTTTTCATTTGTTGACAGCCATGTGAAGCAATTAGGCTTCTTGTGGAACATGAGGCTCAAGTCAGCAGATGTCCCCAAACTGATGTGCACTTGTCACAGCCCAAAACAGAGGTTCTTACCTGGTACGTGGCTGGGTAAGCAGAAATAATGATTTTGTGGGCACATACTACTAAGAAGTAGCAGAGCCCTGAGGAAGATGGGAAGAAAGGTTTTGTCTGAAGGCTAACTCAAAGAGGGTTAGCACTTACAGCAAAAAAAATCTCTTCCTGCTTGTTTTCTGCTCGGATCAATGTGGTGAGGCTTAATACACTCCTTAAATAAAATAACATTGCTTCAAAGCAATATTTACTTCCTTAATCTAGCGCTCCCTTTAATGAAACCAACTCGCAATCACAATTGGACTAAATGGACTTAGGAAGAGAGGGCATCAATGTGTAAAATTCTGTACTTCTATCAAAATATAAATATTAAATCTTTACCTACTATCTGTGTTTAATTTTCTTGTGATCAGAAATAGGTCCTTCTCCGCAACGAAACCAGTCCTCTTGCAACTCATGTGTTTGAAGAGCTTCCCTGCACATATCTAGAAATTGCAGAAGTGTCTGTTGTAGTCATTCATGACCTGATTTTTGCCTTCAGAAATCCCAAAAGCATAGGATGACTGGCTGCTGCCCTTTCACATTTCTCTTACGCTTGTGGGAACACACAAAATAAGCACAAAGTATCAGTCTGCTACTGATATGGTTAATGTAATGCCATTCCCACTGTCTGCCTTCATACAGTGTATGGAAAGGGAAAGATTTTTTCATAAATATGAACTACCTATAAATTCAAGTGTAACTTGCTTTTTTTAAGAGTCTAAATGGATGCTGAACACATCAGCAGGAAATTGATTTTTATATTCAAAATGAAACTTCATGGGTATTTATTTATTTATTGCAAATAGTCTCCTAGCTCTAGTGTAGCTGCTGGTAACAAGACAAGCCTGTTTAGTTACGGTAGGAAGCATAACATTTGTCATCACATAAAGCACACGCTTGCAGGATGACTGTGAAAGCTTCAGTTTTCAGTGTGCTTGTCCACGTACTGGATGAAGTTCTGGCATGGAAACCCATGGTTTCAGTTTCCTTTGACTTTATGGCACTTCATTTACCATCTGTTATCTTCTGAACATAGTATGTCTTTATAGAGGCATCTCCTTCCAAGGACACCTAAGAGCAGTGTCACTGCTACTCAGAGTTCCAGAGAAGGGAAATGTTAATGCTCTTTCTGAGCTGCAGGACAAGGAGAAAGTCTGGCGCTCCTGAAGCCGGAGACTGTCGTCCACAGTGGTAACTAACACAGAAAACAAGCAATGCTTGTCTGGTGCCTGAGCTCTTCCCCAGTACAGAACAACTGCAGGAGAAAAGAAAGAGCTTCTTGGAGGAACAGGAAAAAATGTATCATTCTTACAGAGAACTTTATCTCTAAAGAACTTAAATTTTCATATTGATATGGAAACAGAGTAAAAAAATCTGTTTTTTCAATGAGGATTGTTTGGGAAATTAAAACATTTTATTCTCTGTGCCCTTATGGTACTTTCATAGTACTTTGAAATGTTCCAGTGAAGCTGCTTAGAAGCAGTTGTTTGCAGTAACCCTCCAGGTCAGTGGTAGAGCTGAGAAAGAAACGATAACTCTGTTTACTTTTTTGTGTCCTGGCTACTGGAACTAATCTTCTCTTCCATTAATGAGGGAAAATAATTGTATACTGATTATATTCTGAGTGAGATGGTCACGTTTAAGGCAGCATAAGTGCACTTTGTGTGGAAAAAAAAAAAAAGAATTGTTGAATTCAGTTAAGGGAAATTTAACTGTTGGATTTAGGAAGATCCAACAGTTCTGTGAGTTTCTTGATTTAACTTTGTGTATAGTATAATATTTTATTTGATACTATTGCCAATCGTTATATTTTATTCTTCTGTCTTTCAGATAATCATTGTAAAATTAGGGTGACAACAGCTTACCCACATCTCAAACAGCACATTTAAACATAACAGCTAAGCATTCTTTCCTACTCGATCGATGATTTTCTAGTAAATATAGAGGTGTGCATTAAATGATGCACTTTTACTATGTCCTCCTTGAGAAGCTACAAAATCTCCTCATTCTTGGTTTGACCAGCCTACTTTTCTGAAACACAACGTTACAAGTTAGGATTGAGAAATTTCTCTCCTGTTCAGGTGTTCATAAAATTGATTTAGCACTAGCCACTAGAAAGTACAACCCCTTGATAAATTAGGCAGACCTCAGGAACAATGTAGAGGAAAGATTCCTCAACACCAAAGGTTGGGAAGTGGGACCGAGTCTGGGGTGACATGGAATAGTGAATGTTACACCTGTTCTGCTCGTCTGTGACCTTCACAGGAAATGTGCAGATACACCAACATTGATCACTGGATAAATTACAAATTTTTATTTGGTGTCCTCCCCTTTTTTTTCCACTGTTGGTATAGAACTACTAAAATAATCACTCTAACATACTTTTGCTACATGACATAGCTGTGAGCAACATAGTAGCAGCATGAGAAAATGTATTATTTATGCTCTTTATAGTTATTTTGATTTTAAATATGGTGCCCACTGTCTGCTAATTCAACACACAGCTTGTCTCTGACACCACCACACCGCTCCAGGTTTTGCAGAGGGAGGTGGTTGTAACATGGTTTAGTCTCCGAAACTGTGTAAATTTCATTGCAAAATCTTGCAATGAAAGAGCCCATGAGCCAAAGTGGCATCTCAAGACCCAGAATTCATCCTGAGATGCTACTGGTGAGATAAAAGACTCTTTGATTTTAATTTTGCATAAAACTTCAACTGGGGGTCCATTTTGAGAGGTTTTTAATGTAGAACTCGGTGTAAATGAACTTGCTTTTTGGAGAACTATCACAGTCGCGATTATTTTGATGATTAATATATATGTGCACTGATTATTATGTAGTACATAGCTGTCATATATTATTACACTACGTAATTAAATAGAGTGCATAACACTTTATATGAATATGAAACTGTGAAATATAGTTTTCTTTTGGGGTTATTGTTTATGTTCTTAAAGTACGGGTGGTGGTCTGGCTTACCAGGGAGGCAACTGAGTTAGCTTTGTTAGCATCAGGTTAATATACAGCTTGAAATACTATCCTATCTTGAATTATTTCAAAACAATATGTAACATCTGTTTGTCTATGAATGCACTCAGCTAAGGTGCTCATTTATAGCACTTTTGCTAGCAAGGTGAGAATGGGAGGTATATATAAAGTTCGTATAAAATAAGTGCTTTTGCTTTGAAGGGGGTAGGGGGGAATATATAAAACTGATTCAGTAAAAATGAAAGCATGAACGCAGACTTCGATGAAAGGACAAAATTTTGCATGCTTCATCCATGCAAGTCATGCCAATGATTTTAAGAAGTTGCAGGAATAAAATGAACAAATTTTAGAAGAAAGACTTTTGAATAAATACGAAGAAAAACCAGTGCTAAGGACTATATTGTAGTTGTTTTGCTCGTCTTGGAGGAGTTAAACTGTTCTCATACTCACATGGTCTGAGCAGAGCTCAGTTTGATTTTTACAGTAAAGTCTATTTTTTCAGTATTTTTTTTCTATAAGCAAAGGTAAGGAAGGAGTAGAACAGACAGACTGCTCTGGTTTTGTACCTCTGTTCACTAGACAGCTGGGTATGAACAGTCCCTTGGAGCAGTGAGGGTTTGTGACCTTCTAGGTCAGCTGAGAGGGGGTGTAAAGGCATCCCCACGCATGCTCTTGAGGTGGGTTTGTCTGCCGTGCGTGCTGCAGGCCAGCAGGAACGTGCCCTGTAGTGTATGCGGGGCCCTGCACAGCTGTCGCTGCTTTGCCAGCGGTGAGGCCGTGCGAGAGTGCTGGCTGTGTGGCTGAGAGCAGGCAGAGTCAGAAATACCCCCGTGCTCTGGAGCCACCCCTCTCCCATCAGCATGGGTGCAGTCTTTGACTGGGCATGAATCCGCTCAGGCATAAAGATGGGAAGGAAGGAGTGGCAATACCAATGCAAAAAATTGCTAATTGTTTCCATGTTAGGCCGGCAGCTGTGAGAAATAGGAGATTGAAAAGGTGTGTGTGTGGGGGGGTGGTTTCCAGCATCTGAAATCAGTTTTACAGTTGCTAATTAAAAATTAACTGTTTTGAGAATCAAGACTCTCTTTGCACAGAAAAAGGAGCAGCAAACTCTTTATTTAAATGCCTCAGGCAATTTATATGAGGATATAGAGCTCTTTGGTACTTTGGATTTGATGGTACTGGCACCATCTATTGGTCTTTTTCAGCGAAATGAATTTATACTTTCAGTTCAGTTTCTCGGAAACACCATAAAATCCACTATCACATCGGTACTGGTAAAAATTTTGTCATGAAAAAATTACCAAGAATATATCCTTTTTACCTGCCTATATAGTATTTCAGGACAATTGACAGATTAGCATGCAGAATTCACCTATTCTTTCTTGGACTGTTCCAGTTCCGTGAATAAAGAGAAGACTTTCTATCTGAAGGAAGTGAATTTCTCACTATTAAAAAACCCCACAACATCAAATGAATTAAAACAGAGTAAGATAGATGTGTTTTTGGAGAAGCAATACCTAAATTAAAATTGGTTGTTCCGTAGGCAGAGATGGAGTTGGAATTAAGGATTTTGAGAAGAGAATAAACCAATATTAGAAAAAGGCAGCAGAAAAGATGGAAAAATGAGTGGGTGTAAGGACCGCAACAAGACCGAATGCCTATCAAAAGATAATCTGAGATATGACTGATAGTTTCTTAAGCAGATAAAGTTTAAAACACCGGGCATCAGGAAAATGTGTAAAGTCATATAAAAAGGAATAAAAGCAGAAGGAGAGCAAATGTTGGTAGATATGCAGTGAGCTGAACTTGAATTTCTGTTTGCATTTCTGTTGTAGTTCTGCTCAGCTACAAGAAACAAGGGTGTACGACCCAGGGCACTTCCGTGATCATTCAGCATTGCCTTGGTTAGTATTCATTGCTTGTTTAATGTTAACTTTTACAGTCCAAAATTATGGAGGCAAAAAAAGAGCAAACCTACTCAGATCCTAATCAAATCAAAATACACGGATCTTTTCCTGCGTTTTTAAAATAAAATATCTGATGGGAGAATAGCCTGTACGATGACAGGACAAACTGTTTTCCTATTACTTCTGCAGTTTAAAGACCAGATATCCTTACTCAGTCTGTGAAGTATTTTACTCCTTGGTACTAGAGAATCAAGCAGAAGAAAGACGTTAACATCAGTACATTTACACCAAAGAAGGAAATAGCATATTGATTTCTGAACACAGCTCAGCTACCTGAAATCAAATGCCCTCCACAATGCAGTTCAACAGCCATATTAATATTAATACCTTACTGTTTTTCTTCTAAGGCACACGATGAAGCATACATAAGAATGCGTTTGAAAGAACCTTATATTGCTGGCAGCAAAATGCATGTCTGTGTAAATAACTGTTACAGGCTTGCTTATATACCTGATTTTTCTGTATAAAAGCTTGGGTTTTTTTCCATTTAAACAGAGCTTTGTTTAGATACACAATCACTTTAATCCAAGATTCAAAACACCATATGATCTTCAGCATTAAGGGACAGGTTGCTGCATGCTTACTAGGTGTAAGATTCACATCTTTGAAAATTTACACTGCAGCAGGTCACTGTTTTATATCTCTGAGGATGTAACTCGTATGATTCGTAATGCTCTTCTCACAGAGAGGTCATTTAGCCAGTTGTTCTGAACTGTTTTTTTCTGTGCCCTTCACCAAATTACCCCAAAGAAAGAAAGGAAGACAAATGGCCTCATCTGAAGCTGTAGTGAAAACCCTTCATGGCCAGTTGCAGAGGAAGGAGAAAAGGTATGTGATTGCTACCAAATGCTGATGCTTCTGCAATCTTACCTAGCAAACGGCTCAGCACTGGGGAAGAATGTCTGAAAGCAGAGACTGTAATGTGAAGGTTTGAATGCTTCTCCGGACCAGTGAGTGAGACACTTCAGGCGAGACTGTAATCATAAGCCTGGGGCAACACTATTTTTGCTTGAATAAAATATCTTTTTTTGTTTGCAGTGGCCTACAACGCACAAGTCTCCAGGTATTAACAGCCTGTATAGCAAATAATTCCTGTACCTTCTATGAGAGAAGATAGGATATTTTTCTGTGTCCAGGGGACCTCAGAGGTCTGTGATTGTGTTTATCTCACAGCCAGGTGAGAAGTAGTGCTTTACCACACCAGATCCATAACAGTCTGCAAGATAAAATTGCAATGTGGGTTTTATCAGGGGAGAAGCTGCATCCAGTTTTCATGGCACCTGAAAGGAGAGTGAATTCAGTGTCCTCAAACTGTCTGTGCCTCACAGCCAAGTGCTTCAGGTAAGTTATGATCTATAGAGTTATACCACCAGGATTTGGCCGTGCAGTTCCAGTTTATAAATAACTTTGCCTAGAAATCAGATAGCAGCATGTGCAGGTGTGAGTCATTAGTGCAGGAGACACAATGATGTGCGGAAAAAGCATGGCTCGCATCCAAACCAGTCCACACACTTTCATCAGCCCCTTGAAGTCTGTAGCACAGAAAAAAAAGAAATTTTTCAAGACAGGCTGCTGTAGTGCACCCAGTCTTAAAACTCAAAGGTGCAGTAATATGGAACACAGTGCTTCACCTGGTGCTTCGTCGATCAGTCATGCTCAAAAAGGCAGTTTTGGAAGACACTAATTTACTATCTGAGTTAATTACCACAATTTCAACTGAATAGATTAACATCCCCCACATACACACACAAAAAATGTGTGTCAAAGCTGCATTCTGTAAATCATTGTTGCACAACATGTACTTACAGCTTCTAAGGAATTGGGGAAATATCCAAATTATTACTTGATTTTATTTTTAAAATTTCATGAGCTGAAACTGGAAACAGTTAATGATATTTACCTCCCTGGTTGCAGAGCTGATGGACGCTTTAAGGAAGAAATCAGCAAGTACCAAAATAGTGCTTATGATAAGGTGCTAGTTTTGGAGAGAATTCCAAGGAAAAAAAAGAGGGGAGCTTTTAGTTCAGGAATATGCCTGGCCTACTTCTAACTGCTCTGGCAAAGTTTATCCTTCCAAGGCTTAACTTAAGCTGAAAGAGCATGCCTGAATCCTGAAGCTCATGGCTCTCATCCACAGTCCCATTCTTTCTTACCGATGTCTAGTGATGATTCTGGGCGAAACAACTGAATTCAAAAACGCTTCAAGTTATTTTCTTAAGCAAAGATTAAAGACAGAAGTAAGTGGATTCTTTTTCACATAAAAACACGTTTGTGTTCTAGAACTGGTGTATTTTCAATACTGCAGATTGAAGCGTTTATCTTAGGAAGTTCCGCATTTTACTATTTGCTGGACAATCTTTTTTCCGCATTTGTGTTCTTTTCCTGTTTTTGCAGTGAAGTAAAGGTAGAAAATTGAAGTACAAGTTTAGATCACTTTCTCTAAAATTGTTGCTTTAGATCTTACCAAAAGATATTATATATTTTTCTTACTTGCTGTCATTGAAATTATGGGTAGGATTCAAAGTTCTGTACAGAGATGGTCACTTCCTTTTCTGTTTCTATTGGCACATTGTTGTGCATGGATTAAACAGTAAAACGTGAGATTTGGACATCTTGGTAGATGAAGAACAGAGATGTAGAGAAAGCAGGGAATATCAAACCAATCAGGCGTATTACATATTAGGTGATTCCACAGAAAAATCTGTAAATATTTATGCCCAGCTGCTTCTGACTGGCATCTGCTTGGAAAAGATAAAATATACTTTAATGTCAGTCTCCCTTATGTGAATTTTATACAGCTAGAACTGATGAAAATGTTCTTGAGGCATCAAACACCTTTCCACATTTTTAGAGATGGCAAAAATTCTGTAAATTACAACCACTTAAATCTAAATTAAGATGTCAGATGTATTACTGCAGGCTCACAGTGACATAGATGAGAGCAATATTTGGCTCAGCTGCTTTTCTGCTGTTGTTCCTTTAAACTGTGCTCATAACGAAGATGAGAAGCAATGTAATTACTCAACAGACTTTTCCGTAAATATTATTTTTATTAAGAAAACAGTTAAGGAATTTTTCTGTACTTTGTGATAGTATTTCAAAAGCTTCTTTCGTTTGAGACTAATAAGAATTAGCATTTTTGTTCTTTCTTGTGGTTTAAGAAATAATTCTGTTGCCTTGGTATTACATTAGTTTTCATCTGTCCCTAATTTAGTAGTTACTAACCTTAGACCACTGAGAATGGTACTGTCTAGATTTACAGATAAGTTTCCCTCCAGCAATACTTTGTCACTTTGCATAGAAACTGTTCTAAAGATATTATTACTACACGCTGTTTTTTTCATACGCAAGCTCAGCCAGAGGGTTTGTGAGTTGTGTTCTTCAAGGCAAAGGTTTGCAGGGTTTATTCCCCTACTTCCTCATGTGAAACATTAACACTCACTATGTGACAGGTAGAGATTACAATACATGTTGTAAGTATTAGAAGTACTTTTAGTCAGACCTCAAAATGCTCAATAGAAACTAATTCAGATTACCTAACTGGTATAACCAGATTCAAATAACAGTATTGTCAAGTGTGTCCAGCTGTATAATCAATTCTGCTAGAATAAGATTCTGCACTTTTGCAGAAACTTTGCATTTCTAAGAAAAAATATATGGGTAAAAATGATACATGGGGAATACACTGTATTCCTTACAATTTTTTTCATCTTGAAAACTGGGAAGGAGAGTAAGAACAGCTTTTTCAGGAGAAATGTATGAAGAGTAGTGAAGTGTCATCACCAACACAGTGCCATGACATTCAGTAACAATTATATTAGTCACTAAATATACATAAATTCAAAATAGGCAAATGTAGAGCACCACTGGCAAATTTCCCAGTGTCATGGTGAAACTCAAAAAAATAATGTAAGGATGTATGTCAAATATATGATGTGATTATGTTTTGTTGTGATGCTTCTATGTATTATGGAAGAAAGAGTCAAGGCACAGGTGCATCCCCATTGGAAAAGAGACATAAAATAATGTGATGAAAGGAAGGGTCAGTTATGCCATATGTTGTCTTTTGTGGGATATTTCCAGTCCATTAAAAATTTCTTCTGTTTGGGGGTGAAGTTTCTGTAGCCTGAGAAACACTAGAAATGCTCTGCTTGACAAACAGTAATGTAAGTGAATACAGTTGGTGTCCTGGATCCCTGGCTTTCTTTTAGGCTGTCACCCAAATTCTGAATCTCACTTGCATAAGAAAACTTTTTTCACAGTTTTTGCTAGTTGAACAGAAGCAACTCTTTCCATCCCCTTTGGACTAATGCTGCAAACGGTGAGCAGTCAGGAGAGCTAAACTTACTCATACCAGGCATATTTTAACCCGGGAAATTTAGTTGATTTATGTGTTAGATTCAGGCTTTTGTATTCCAGTTGGGCTCTCAGTTAGAAGGAAGGACTTTTACTGGCATGGGCTTTAGTCAGGGAAGAACGCCTACCTCGCTGAAAGAGGAGCTCAGCATGGCAAAGGATTAGGCCTCTGCAGTGAGCTCCTCCCGAAACATTCTTTCTCAAAGTCCAATATGAAAAAAGCTTCCTGTTCAAGTAATTTTTCCTTCAAAAATCACAAAACACATTTTGAAGTATATGAGAGAAGAACCTGAGTAGAAACTTAGTAATATCACTGTGATCTCAGTGCAGACTGTTATATATAGATGAACTAAATTCTTTTTTGGTTAAACTGCACGCAGTATTTGTGCAACAGCAGGACTAAGTTTCACTCATGACTCATAGCAACATGTCCAGTTCTGGGCTTCCTAGTACAAGAGAGGCATGGGTGTATTGGACAGAGTCCAGCGAAGGTACACAAAGATGATTAAGGGACTGGAGCATCTCTCTTATGAGGAAAGGCTGAGGGAGCTGGGACTGTTTAGCAGAGGAGGCCAATGGTATTCTGGGGTGCATTAAGAAGAGTGTGGCCAGCAGGTCAAGGGAGGTTGTCCTCCACCTCTATTCTGCCCTAGTGCGTCCCCATCTGGAGTACTGCGTCCAGTTCTGGGCTTCCCAGTTCAAGAAAGATGAGGAGCTACTGGAGAGAGTCCAGCGGAGGGCTACAAAGATGATGAGGGCACTGGGGCATTTCTCTCTCATGAGGAAAGGCTGAGGGAGCTGGGCTTGTTCAGCCTGAAGAAGAGAAGGCTGAGAGGGGACCTTATAAATGCCTATAAATATCTTAAGGGTGGGTATCGGGAGGATGGGACCAGACTCTTTTCAGTGGTGCCCAGCAACAGGACAAGGGGCAATGGGCACAAACTGAAGCAGAGGAAGTTCCATCTGAACATGAGGAAGAACTTCATTATTCTGAAGATGACGGAGCCCTGGAACAGGCTTCCCAGAGGGGTTGTGGAATCTCCTTCTCTGGAGATATTCAAACCCCACCTGGACAAGGTCCTGTGCAGCCTGCTCTAGGTGACCCTGCTTCAGTAGGGGGGGGTTGGACTAGATGATCCCCACAGGTCTCTTCCAACCCCTACCATTCTGTGATTCTGTCATAGGTAGTATCTGCCAGAGATCAGACACATGGTGCAATCTGACATGATAAAACCAAAGTCTGCAATTGTGTTGTTGGAATAATCAGCTTTGAAATGATAGTTATTAAAGTCTCCTACACCATTTTAAAGTTCTGATCCACAACTTTTTTTTTTTTTTTAGCATTGATAGTATCAGTCTTCACTGTTCTCATTCTGCATTGCCGATACAAAGATCTGCCTGTCTCGTGCAGTGACATTTATAAAGCTTTTAGAACAGTGTCTTTGGGCAGGCTGGGTCCACTGGTACAGGCATAGTGGGAACCAGGAGCTTTTCCAAAATTTTGACAAAATCCTTCTTTGTGACCTTCCTCCCCTCAGATAAATCAGTTAATCTTTCTTTGGCTCAGTTTTGCTGTCTCTAGAAAAAAATTATGACATGATACTGCTGCTGTAAATCTTTGTTCATGGTCTGCCAAAGTGCTTTGATATACTGCGATATAAGGCACTGCAGAACTACCTGCCTTACAAAACGGCTATGAGCTCCCTTGCCTGGGACTGGCCTCTAGTGGCTCATCTTCAAACAAGAGACAGCAGCCAGGCAGTAACAGTCCCTCATGGTCACTCTGGAAAACATTACATAGCTAAAATGTCTTCTGTGAACCTTCTCAGCTTGACTTTTATTAAGGTGATGATGTAATTTGGATATGTCAAAGATTACTGACGTTCAGCCTTTGAAGGAGAGAAAGTTAAATGGTGGATAGCAGTTGTGGTTTTGAGGACATTCGTGACCTTTCATGGTGCTGCTCATTCATGTTATTTCAGACAAAGTAATACTTGGCTATAAAGGATGATGCCCTGCCAACTTTCAAAACCAATGGATGGGAACACTAGAGTTGATAAAGAAACGTCATCTATAATTGTTGGGTTGATTTAATGGCCTTGTAACTGCAGGTGGTCACACAGACATGGTGCATACCTCCACCATCCAGATTCCAGAGTCCTCAGTAGCCCTTGCATTGAGAAGTCTCTGTGGCTTTCAACTTACTTGTATTACAGAAGCATGTTTGTTTACTGGTTTAATGATATTACTTTAACTTTGCAGCCCTCACTCGGGCTGCCTGCAGGATAACTTTTCCCTGCTTTCAAGCTTGATGTGCATTTGCTGAACCCCCAGGACTAAGTGCTGAATGCCAGACATTGAGCTTACGGGTGCTTACACTAGCATGGTGATGCTCCTTGTGTCACAGCTGTTTTGTCTTTGTTGTCTTTGACTGCTACCCCTACTCTTCATCAGTTCATACACTTCTTATTTCAATAGAACCACTGTTGTTCCTTGTGTAACTTGTCTGCACCTCTTGTCCTTATTTTTCCTGCTGGAAAGCCTGGCTTAGTATCACATGTTGAATAACTGGGGTGGCAGTTTGAAGTGTTTGCTGGGTCAGGGCTTGTTACTGGGCGTTACTGATTCAGGTGTGTGCAAAATATGGAGAAATTTCCGGTGAAAATGGCTGGTTTTTTGCATGTAGGAGATCAGAAGGTTGGATCATAGAACAGTAGCCATTTTACATGTATTAATTTTGGGGGGGGGTTCTGGTCTTTAGCAGAGATGTCTTTGTATTTCAGATTTATTTGGAGTATCAGCATTTAAAATGAGGTGCTCTGTGGAAATTTACAGTACCATTTATTGTCCTTCCCACTTCATACTGAGTGCTAAATTCAATGCAATGTTAAAATGTTTAAATATGTTTTATAGAATATTGCTAAAAATAGGTTTAATAGCCACCGCCAATGTTTTTGTGTGTGTGACAGAATATTTCAGTGTGGTTTGTTTAGATTTTTTTGAGTTTCACCTCCTTCTAGTGGTGGCAGATATGAATAATGTTTAGCTGTAAAATGACTGGGGCAAGAAACCTCCAAATATCTGCCAGAAAAATTGTATAGTTCTGACTTTATAAACAGTTTTACAAGTGTATTATTGTAAATCAAATTCAACGTGTTCATTTGTTTTCCCAATTTAAAGATCTTAGGTGTATAGCAGAAAAGAGAGACAATGAGTTTTGTGCTGTAGCAACCAGAGGGCAGTGATGGGGGCCTGGAACAACGTCATAAGCTGAGGCTGAACCTGTTTAAGCTGCACTCCTGCCCTTTCCTGCCCCTTGGTCCTGCATGCCGTAGTCTCCCAGTGCCATGGCTTGTGAGGGCAGTGACCTACACAGGGTTCAGGTTTTAAAACTGTAATGAGTCTGCTCCTACAGGAGACGTGTGTTGTAATCTGTCTGGTGACGCAGTTACCTAGTTTGAATGTGTGCCAGTAATTATATGAGGCAGCCAAGCACAGTCAATGTTGAAGAAATGCTCCCATGGTCCTTTTGAGGCTGTTTACAGCCATCAAAAGCTTCCACAGATAGTGAGCTTTATAGGACAAAGATGCTGCTGTATGTTTGCGAGCATTAGAGCATTTTTATGGTACTGAATGAATAATATAACCCCGTGCAAGAGGCAATAGAAAACTGGCACAGAGCCTCTGCAGGTTCACTGATAGAAGCTATCTGCCCTCTTTCATGGGTTGTGTCTACCAAGCAATTTTTCTGTCCATACTTGGGGTGGAAAAATAATTTTGAAAGATATTTCAGAGTTGCAAACCTAGGTGATGATCAGATTTTATCGAGGCGTGGATAGCCAGACACCACACAGCTGGCAGAAGGTAATGGAGTTTGGATGGATGCTTGTGCTTAACCATTTTGCAATTGATTTTGGTTTATCGTTTTCAAAATTTTTCATTCTCTGAACCCATTTTTAACACTTTAGGAAGTTTTTCAAAGGGCAGCTGGCTTCCCTGACTTAATTAAGTATGTCCACAAAACGTTTATAACTCTAAACTATAGCAAAAACATTTACTTTAAAGGGACATTTTTTCTCTTTCTAGGAAGCCAGTACTAGCTCCCTTCCCCCACAGGCTTACCAAGCAAGCCGTGTAAAGAGAAGTGGTTCCTGTGGCTGCTAAAGAAAGTAGTTGAACCAGTCAAGCATTTGCTGAGCTTAACCTGGAGTTTGTGCCAAATTGGGTACGCAAGCCTTACCGCGAGGCTGCTTTCTTCCATCAGATACAAAAATTGTTCTCTTTTGTGACCATAGACAGTGGGATGCTTGGAGTATGTCAGAAGCCACGAGTTAGACTATACCTGTCAGGTAGTTACGGCAGCGGGTGCTCTCCGAGGATGCTTAGTGCGGGCAAAACCGCATGCGGGGGAGGCAGGGTAAATGTCATTGCATTTAGCTGAAGCTGAACTCAGGGCTGCTTTCCAGCCAGCAAGCGTGAAGCTAGCATTTTCCCTCTGCAGTGTGCTGCCATTGCAGCACTGGCTGTTTTTCACGATTAGCTGATAAATTTCTGCATTGCAGGTCTGCGTAAGTGCAGCTTCGTTATCTGTATCATTATCTGTCACTAAAAAAAAAGAGCCAAAAGACATGTTGGTATCTGCATGTATGAACACCTATATTCCTAAACAGGTTAAGAAAAGTAGTGTTTCTTACTGTTTTGTGGTTGATATGGTGTTTGTGCTATTTGTGAGGGTAAATCAACACTGAGGGTAGGAAACTAAAGGCTTTTATACCTTCTTCTCATTAAGAGAAAATTTTGAAACTTATTTCCCATGAGACACCCAATTCTAGAAAATAGCTTTCTTTTGAACTTTTAAAGTAGGAGCCAGCAGGGGCTTTTCTTGGGTAGCAAGGGAAGGGTTTGCAGGTTCAGTAAAGACCATCATCCCCAGCCCGTGTGATGGAGGGAAAGATGACATCTCTTCGGGACAGCATTGTCAGAAAGAGTTTGGCTGCAGGTCTCTGCCTGCCTGTTTCTGATGGTAAAATAAATTGTATCATTTATGGTGTTATTGTGAACCCAAGCCCAGATCACAAGAGAAACCCTGAACTTATTTTTAGCAGTTCAGAGGAAACTGATAAGCATCTTATTAACTTATGTATTCTGACTATGTCTTATCGTCTGTGAAAAGCCAGATGAAAGTGAAATGAGTGTCACATCTCAAGACATTGTGGTGCTGTAGTGTAGGTGTCCAAATGCTGATGTGCACAGATGACTGTGCAACCAGGTATGGAACTTTTGGTCTATAAAACTGTGATTATGAAGAGGAAATGTATTGAAGACTGTCCTCTGAAATTTTGAGGGAGAGCTGGTGTGCTTAATCTGGATTTCGGAACTGATGCTATTCAAAAAAAAAAAAAAAAAAAAGGAAA